>VOFC01007024.1_pt1 | contig 12399 bp, 22 predicted proteins | sample 5384161 | NCBI WGS metagenome assembly VOFC01 (sample SAMN12384722, study PRJNA508395) | human gut metagenome | isolation source: healthy gut B | host: Homo sapiens | reverse complement strand
ATTGGGACGAATTAAAAATAAATAAACTTGGCCCATTTGGTCGAATCGTTCTTTGTCATTTTGAAATTTAGTTTTATCAAAGGGTCTCTCAGATGAGTCTTATCAGTCAATGAGATGCTCAGTATTTGTAACACTATATATTACTTCTGTTCAGTTGCATATCGTGTTGAATGATTGCCACCAAACAGTAAGCGCAGCCCTTAACATATATCTGTATTCGAACAGCATTCTCTGTAGTTCCCCAAAATCTTTTTTGATTTTAAGGTGCTGCTTGAGCCATTTGAAAAAACAGCTCTACCTGCCAGCGATTTTTATAAAAGTTCAGCAACTTGAAGCGCAGATATATGCATCGCATTGGTTATGAATAAAATTCTCGTTCTTGTTCTTCATCCCAATATTTAACCAATCTAAAAGTGGCTCCTGGGTAATATTGTTTAGGATAGAAATCCTGTCGGAAGTACACTTTGCGTCTGAAAGCACATTCTTGGGCAGCCTACGTTTCATTGGATGGATTTGTACCCGAGATTCTTTTTTGCTCTGACAACAAAGTAGGCTTCAATTTGATGAATTTTATACAGCATTTTGAAGTTGTTATAACCGCGGTCAAAAGATGTAATAAGAGCTTGGTTCATAAGGAATTTCAATCATAATCTTTAGAATCGTGTACGGATGCTTCGTGATATGAAAGAATGCAGGGAATCTGTGTTTCCACATCATATAATGTATGCACTTTGATACCACCTTTCTTTTTTGCGGAATTTTGCCCACCAAAAGACTGAAAAGGCACAGGTCAATAGTTGTCGAATCAAAGCATAAACGTTACCGCCAAGTTTGAAAATATGATTAGCACACTTTTGTCGTGCTTCGCTAACCAGGTAGTAAGCATATTCTTCAAAGATGTGATAGTCTCTATCTTGATTTGCTCTTGCCAGCGATGACTTTGATACATTTTTACCCATTCCTAAATGATAACATTTGGAATGATGAGCTTCAAGAGCAACTATCAAATCTCGCAGACTTTCACGATTAGAAAAGTTGACCAAACATCAAAACAAGTAGTTGATTCCAACAGGTGAAGTGCTTCACATATTTATCACCATCATACTTGGTGACTATGCGGTTAAACTTACTTCGATTCAGAAATGAAGCCAATTGAGCGAAAACGTATTTGTCTTGGAACATATGCCCATGTATCGGATTAATCATTCTCAAAGCTACAAATTCAAGTCCGTTCGCTCGGAAAATCACTAACAACTAACTAAATTTCAAATATTTCAAAAGAACTCTTTTTTAGATTTTAATGATGAGCATGGATTTCCTGAGCTTGGTTCGGAGTAGCAGTTTTACCCTGTACCCTGATAGCCCAAACCGGTTCGTTCGTAAGCCAATACGATCTTAGAGAAATCTTCAGCAGACAGAGAGATACAGAAGCCAACTGAGCAGCAACTACTTCATTCTGCTTATTAGCTTCGCGTTCTTCCAGTACTTCACCGATACAGAAGATCGGAGTCAGGCCGTTAGCCAAAAGCCAATTTTACTTTTTCTTCCAGGATGGTAACTGTTTCGCCATAGTAAGCACGACGTTCTGAGTGACCCAGGATTACATATTTTTAGCACCTGTAGAAGCAACCATAGCAGCAGAAACTTCGCCAGTGTAAGCACCTGATTCTTTATCAGCACAGTTTTCAGCACCTACGCCATCTTAGGCAGGGTCTACCAACGGGTAACCGATGCCAGGTGGATAAAAGGAGTACAGATGATTACATCACAGTTAGGCTTTTCGTTAGCCAATGCTTCATTCAGTTCTTTTTTTGCCAAAGCGATACCCTCCTGAAGGGTTTTGTTCATTTTCAGTTTCCTGCAACAATGTTTTTCTCATTTTGTTCTTTATTTAAAAGGGTTAATAAATTTATTATTCTTTCTACTTCCTGTTGCTTATCACTCATCACCCATCGCTAATCACTTTATTTTTCGTTTCTTCCGTTCGCGTCGGCGGACAATCAGAATATCCACCCCAACACCATCAACAGCGGAATGACAAACCACAAGAGAACGTAACCAATCGTACGCACGTCACTTTCCGGTTCTGCTGACCGAGTTCCAGATTCTCCAGTTTGTCAGTCAGTACATATTCATCCGGAATGTCTTCATCACTCCATTTGTTCAGAATCACCGTCGTTTTTATCAGCATCAGTCCGGGATTGGAGCGAATAATGGTCTTCAAAGTGATGTCGTCCATCTGGCAGAAAGGATATTCCGCACCGGTCTTGTCCTTCCACAATTCTATCTGCTGCTCTTCCGGTGAGGAAGTGAGGCAGTAGAATCTGTAACCATGCTCTACCAGTAGTCATATATCTCATTAATCAAATCAATGTTACTGTCGTCCGCCTCTTCGATACGATGTGCCACCAGCAGGAAGGTATATCCCATATCCGTCAGCTATCGGTTCCGTGATATCATCACCCGTGCTCATATCCATCATGGAGAAGTCGTGAATCGGAGGCTCGTATCCTTTTTTTTTCAACAATGGTACGCGTATCGACAAAAACGTCCATGTGCTGTCCGGATAATTGTCTAGTGTAAACTCTTTCTTTTCCCCGTTCTTTTTCCAGGATAAAGACACTTGCTCTCATATACACTCGGTTTCGCTCCTTCGGGATATACTCATGCCTTTCATGATATTCTTTCCGATCTTGTAAGGACGGAAGTCCAGCACAGGCAGACGGTCCAGACAGTAAAACGACAGTGTAAATACAAAGGAAATATCGTGTACAGAGAAAATCAGCCATTCCATCTTTTCGGGTAACGAATCTGATCAGCATTTTCCTCCACTGGAATGTAGCAATCGCGGCAAGCAGCAGTACGATGTTCTTTGCAAATGTCTCCCAGTTAGTCAACCAGGCATCGCCAAAACAGCCGCAGTCCGACACCGGATCGAAAATCGCCGATACAGCGTCAGCGGTGTCATCGAAAATCATCAGCACCAACGCCAATGTGGTAGAGATTGTTTTCTTGATACCGAAGAACAGGAAGATACCGATTGAAAATTCGATGGCGGATAATATAATGCCTCCCAACAACGGGAAGAAAGAAGGAAACCATGAAATCACCCCGAAGGCGGTCAGATAGTCCTGTATCTTATACTGGAAGCCCAGCGGGTCGACAGCCTTCACAAAACCGGAAAAGATGAACGATGCCGCTAAAGGAAACGGCAGACATTCGCTCCTGTCTTCTGGATGATATGTAAGTTCTTATCCTTCAAATTCTATCTTGATCAATCCGAATACTGAATAATTAATCATATCCATATAGTTAGCATCGATACCTTCCGACACCAACGTGTTCCCTGCCAGACTTTCAATCTGCTTGGTACGGTATATCTTCATCAGAATCAAGTCTGTGTAGGAACTCACACGCATACTGCGCCAAGCCCTCATCATAGTCATGATTTTTTTGGCAAGCATCAGCTCCAGCGCTTCCTTTGCATGCTTGTCATATAAAAGCCAAAGCCTCCTCATTGCTGATGTCGGCAGATTCGGCATAGCCCAGTTCCAGCTGGATCAGACCGATAATGCCATAATTGACTATCGCAATAAATTCCGAACGGATTCCTTCGTCAACCAAAGTCACCCTTTGGTTTCGATACTACGAATCCTGTTAGCTTTGATAAAAATCTGGTCAGTAACCGAAGCCGGACGCAGGATACGCCATGCAGGCCCGTAATCGTGCAGCTTCTTGGAGAATAAGTCACGGCACAAGGCGATGACATGTTCAAATTGTTGCTTGGTATCTTTTCATCTTCTTCCAAATAGTGCGCAAAGGTAACAATAATTAAGTAAAAACAGAAAGAGGGCACTCTAAATTATATTAAAGTGCCCTCTTCCAAAGCTAATTTATTGTATTACATCTTTACGAACAACGTAAAACTTGTCCGATACGCAAAGGTGGTCGTCGGCTTGATACGGTTCAGCTTACAAAGCGTGCTGACCGATACTCCACGCACTTTAGCGATACGTGACAATGTATCTCCGCTCTTCACTTTATGATAACGGATCGTTCCGTCGGCTACCTGCGTGTCGTGAGAACCGGCACTACGCACACCTTTCGTCTTTTGCGGAAAGTATAAGTATCGGCTACGATATCCCTGTTTCGGGAAGTCGAACATATAAATCGGGTTGATGGCGATTCCCAAAAAAGCGGGTTTCAAAGTGGAGATGAGAACCGGTAGAACGTCCGGTGTTACCACCCAGACCGATCACTTCACCGGCTTTTTACCAATTGATTTTCTTCAACGAGTTGTTTGGACAAGTGTCCGTATATGGTTTCCAATCCATTGTCATGACGAATCACTACATATTTACCATATCCTCTGCGTTCATACTTCACGATACGTACTTTACCGTCAAAGGCAGCTACAATCGTGTCACCGATGTTCACCTTCAGGTCCAGACCATTGTGCATTCTTCTCCAGCGGGGACCGAAAGGCGAAGTAATCTTCGTACTCGGAGTCGGCATACAGAAGCCTGTGAGGTCGATGGTATAAGTGTCGGGGATGATAGCATTGCCGTAACATGTGCATACTGGTTGTTCCAGTTTGATAAAGACTTAAAGGCGGGATATTCCGACTGTTCGGCACGGATCTGTTTCTGAAGTGCCAAAAGAGTCTACGGTTTTTAATTTCTTGTCTATCGGAGCTTGGCGGGCAATCAGGTCTTGAGAGAAAGAGCTCAGGCTGACCATAGCTGCTACAGCTACCAATCCTGTTTTAATAATGCAATTGAAATTCATTCGTTCTTGTCAATTCAATTAATATTCGTCGTTCGCATACAGGTAGTCAAAAGTCGCCTGTTTGTAGTCGAATATCTCTTCAGGTTTAAAAAATTCGTTAATTCGATAGCCGCAGTTTCCGGAGAATCGGAAGTATGAACGATGTTTTCTTGAAAACTCATACTATAATCCCTAATGAATGGTTCCTGGCGCAGCCAGACGTCCATTAGTTGGTCCCGCCAACGTACGGACTGCTTCTGAATAGCATCCACACCTTCGTAACAACAAACAATGACAGGAGTTGCCATCATCGAATCTTTCACGCGCTGAAAGAAAGGCTTGCTGCTCAGGTGAGCATAATGCTCGCTTAATAATTCATCCGTCCGTTGCATCATTTTTCATGCCGGCCAACCGTAGTCCTTTACGTTCAAAGAGATGAGGATCTCACCAACCAATCCCCGTTGAAGGGTACACGGCTTCAAAATAACCAGCGTTTTTTCGATCATGATGTGTGACTTTCAAAAAGATTAAACTATGCATTTACTATAAAAAATCCCCCAAAGATAGTATTTTCTCGATGAAAGGGCAAGTAAGTCATTAACTATTTTTTCAGAAGTACGGAGATGAAAAGAACAGAAAAGCAGCGTTAAAGCCCTATAAATAGGAGGAATAGAAAGGAAACATGTTTTGCAACACATTCCCGCAAATAAACTGCATGTTTAACCGTTTTTTCAACTTATAGCCGCCCAGTTAACATTCCGTTTTCCGGAGAGATTTCAGTTGCCGCCACAGAATCTCGTTCTCCGGACTTTGAGCCGACGGGTCGTTATCTACGATATCTTCGGCTATCGAACGACGTACTGCAACAGCTGACCGTCACGGGCAAGGTTCGCAATCTTCAGATCGAAGGCAATGCCGCTTTGCGTCCCTCAAATCACCGGGACCGCGCAGTTTCAAGTCTGCTTCCGCTATTTCAAAGCCGTCGTTGGTGCGCACCATTATTTCCAGCCGTTTCCGCGTGTCTTCGGTCAGTTTGTAGTTCGTCACACAAAATACAATAAGACTGTTCAGCACCCCGTCCCACCTGACCGCGCAACTGATGGAGTTGCGAAAGTCCGAAGCGCTCTGCATTCTCAATAATCATCACGGAAGCATTGGGCACATTCAATCCCAACTTCGATCACGGTAGTGGCAACCATAATCTGAGCTTGTCCGGAAATAAAGAGCTGCATCTGCTCATCTTTCTCCGCAGACTTCATCTTTGCCGTGAACTTTTGGCAACGGTACAGCCGGAAAACTCTTCCAGGATATGCTGGTAACCTTCTTCCAGGTTCTTGAGGTCGATCTTCGCTTTCGCTTTATTAAAGGGATAGACGATGTACACCTGCCGTCCTTCTTCTATCTGCTTGCGTACGGCGCGCGGTACATACTTTCCGACGGTTGTCAAACTGATGAAATGGTTATCGGTTTCCGTCCTGGCGGCAGCTCGTCAAGACAGAAACATCCAGATCGCCATACAACGTCATCGCCAATGTACGGAATAGGCGTGGCGGTCATCACCAGCACATGGGGCGGCTGTATATTTTTCGTCCAAAGGCGGGCACGCTGCGCCACTCCGAAGCGGTGTTGTTCGTCAATAACGACCAGTCCCAAAGAAGAGAAGTTCACCGTGTCTTCAATGACCGCGTGCGTACCCTATCAGATTTTCACGTCTCCCGTCAGCAGTCCGGTCAGATCGCTTCCCTCTTCTTTCCTTTGATAGATCCGGTCAGCAGTTCGACACGGATATCCATACCGAAAAAGCAGCTCCTGATTGTCTCGTAATGCTGGTTCGCCAAAATGTCGGTGGGAGCCATCATGCACGCTTGAAAACCGTTGTCCAGTGCAGCAGCATGCTCATCAACGCTACCAGGGTTTTACCGCTACCCACGTCCCCTTGAAGCAGACGGTTCATCTGCCGCCCGCTTCCCACATCATTCCTTATTTCTTTCAGTACCCGTTTCTGTGCACCCGTCAACTGAAAAGGAAGAGTTCTGCGAATAGAAAGTATTGAAAACTATCCCCTACCCGTTCAAAGATATATCCACGATATCGTCTTTGGCGGTCTTTTCGCATAGCGGAGGATATTCAGCTGCACGTAGAATAGTTCTTCGAATTTAAGACGATGATACTGAGCCCTGCGCAGCGAATCGGGATTCGTCGGGAAATGGATATTCGGAGTGCCTCCGTCAGAGGCATCAGATGATGGTCCGACAGGATTTTGGGAGAAAAAGCGTTTCGGCAGGGGTTCCTGTATCTGCTGGATCACCGTAGCCATCATCTTCTCAATCGCATGCGAATTGAGAAAACTCCGTTTCATTTTTCTCCGTCGTATTATAATAAGGTTGCAGTCCGACGGAAGAAAGTTTCAGATCATCCGGCTTATCGATGTCGGGATGTGCCACATTGATTACGCCCGTTAAACACGGTAGGCTTACCGAAGATGATGTATTCTTCGTGAAGTTTTATACTTACCTAATATATTTGATGCCTTGAAACCACACCAGGTCGACGATTCCCGTTCCGTCGGAGAAATGGGCGTCAGCCGCCGTTGCCGCCCTCCTTCGCCTATCGTCTCGAAAGCCGAGAATCTCCTTTCAGCTGGATATACGGCATATTGCCATCTATTTCATGAATGTAATAGATGCGGCTCCGTCAACATATTTATAAGGAAAATAATAAATCAAATCGTACAACGAATAGATTTCCAACTCCTTGTTCAATACTGCGGCCTTCTGAGGCCCTACACCGGAGATAAATTTGTATGTCGCGTGTGGTTAAATCGAACATTTACAAAAAGAAACACTCCCTATCTTCAAATCCAAAATTGTTATTTTTTATATTTTTTCACGGTTGCCTTCTGCCAGATAAACAGGGCATTCCCATCGCTTCGACCACCGAGAAAAATCATCTGTAAAGAACGGAAGTAAATTCCTGGGCATAAGCCTGTTGCAGCAACTCTACCACTCAAAGACCTGAGGCGTTTGCACTAAGTTTATATTCAATCCGGCTGACCGTTTTCGCTTCCGGCATCCGTCAGATGGCGCAAGCGTTTCGCTACTACATCCACCACCGGAATCACTGCTTTTTGCTCCTCTGCCAGCTTGTAACACCGGCGAATCACTTCTACTGATACAAACGGGCGTACTCCATCATGCACTCCCACCAATCCGGCTCTTGCCAGTACCAGCCCGTTCTTTACGGAATGGAAACGTGTTTCACCTCCTTCTGCAAGGACATGTTTTACCGTAAATGATGTTCATCGCAAAGCTGCTTCCAAAACTTTGTTGCTCCTGCGGAAGTACCAATATGATTTGAAGTGCCTCGTCATATCTCCTGAATGACTTCCAGGGTATGCATCAACACAGGTTTATCACCCATGGGAAGAAATTGTTTGGGAAGATCGCTTCCCATTCGCAAGCCCTTTCCACCGGCGACAATAATCACAGATTGTTTCATAGACAGCTTAGCGTTTTACACACATCGCTTCTACCAGTTCGTGTACTTTTTCTTTGCCGACCAACAGATCAGCATGGTCCGGCAAATTCCATAACTTACCCGGTCCCATACCGTAATGATGTTTCCATCACGTACGACATGTTCACTTTACACATTCCGCACCATCCAGATATTGTTCGAAGCTGGGGTAACAGGTTGCGCTTCCGACCTTTCAGCAGTCCCAGTTTACCCAACACCATCGGAGCAGCACAAATGGCTGCGATCCGGTTTACCTTTTGCAGCAAAATCAAGGATCAATTTGCGCAATCCTTCATGTTTATCGAGTGTAGCCGCTCCCGGCATTCCTCCCGGCAACAACAAAAGTTCAGCATCAAAAAAATCACAATTTTCGAAATTGATATCGCAAAGAACGATACATCATGTGCTCCCACTGATGAAACATCCGGTGTAACAGATACGATTTGCACATTCAGTCCGGCACGTCTCAACGTGTCAATAGCAGTAAAGCTTCAATTTCTTCAAAACCATCTGCAAAAAAAGCGTATACAGTTCCCATAATGCTTATATATTTGGTTAATGATACTATCTCAGGTTAAAATAATAGGGTGATTGTTCCAGTCTGGTTATTCACTCCATCGATCGTATTAAAACGGGCTTTCTTCGCCGCATCCTCCGCTGCCTTACGTAAAGCAGAATTTACAGTGTTCGTTTGAGGACTGATGCTGGTAGACACCACTTGTCCTGCAGGATTCACGGTGATATTCACCACTACACGTCCTTCTTCCTGCATCGTTATATGCAGGCTTCGGCAAACTGCCCGTACCTAAAGAACGTCCGCCAAAGGTCAAATGTTCCGTAACCTCCGGTTCCGGTCTTCGCTCCGGTAGATGAGTTACCCTCCTGTTACCTTCGGTTCCCGTGCCACTAGCCGCTGTTCCTTTATTTCCTGTCATTTGCGCTCCTTTTCCAAACGCACCGGACACCCTTTTTCTGGCAGCTTCTTCGGCAGCTTTCCGTTCACGTTCCGCTTTTTCTTCTGCCAGTCGTTTCTGCTTCTGCAGCTTTTTCCGCTTCCGTTTTTTCCGGCTTCTTCACCGGTTCTTTGGCTTGACCTCCTTTTAGGTTTCACCGTCTCTTTTTTCGGTTCTTCCGTCTTAGGTTTCAAAGCGACCGTTTCCTCTTCAGTCTGTGTCAGTAAATCCTGTTCAGAAGGGCAGTTGCGGTTCTTGTTTCCGCAGGCGGTGCTGCCGCATCTTCATCCATAATATCCACATCTACCAGAGAAGGATCATCAAAGCCGCTCGCTGTATCCACATTCCCCAGCATCACAGGCACTCCGCCTGCATCTTCATCCGGTTGGGGGACAGTAAAGCTCACCAGAATCAAAAGAGCAATCACTGCCACATGCACCAACAGTGCACCGAGCGCTCCTATGTATTCACCCTTTTTTCTTCTGTCCATTGTTTCTTATTTATTTTCAGGCGGGCGGGTAGCCAGCACCATCTTAAAATGATTCTCGTTTGCAATGTTCAATACCCCAATCTCACGATAAGGTACCGATTCATCTGCATACAATGCCACATACATTTCCGGTTCTTCTCTGCACAACTCTGCAAAATGAAGTCAGATCGTTCAGCGCCACCGGCTGTTTTTTTTTCATTGCCGAAAGCGGCATAGAAATTCAAGTCCTTATCGATAACCAATTTTGTCAGCGGCTTGGCCGAAGTCTGCTGCTTGCCTTGAGGCAACAATACCTTTATGGCATTGGGCGACACCACCGTAGAGGTTATCATAAAGAATATCAGCAACAGGAAGATGACGTCCGTCATGGAGGCCCATACTGAAATTGGGCGATACTCTATTTCTTCTTTTTAATCCCATTATTGATTAGTGGTTAATGATATTTTTTTTTGCAGGCTCGTTCAACAGGTCCATGAATTCCATCGTACGAGATTCCATTTTGTTTACCACACGGTCTACCAGCATCACCGGGTAGTTGTAAGCAAACATGGCTTGTGATACCCGCGATCAGACCGCCTACGGTGGTGATCATGGCTTCGTAGATACCGCCGGAAAGCAAGGTTATATCGATGTTTCCGCTTCCGCATTCGCCATTTCGTAGAATGCGCGTACCAGTTAATAGGACGTCCTGACGGCTGATTTTTTCTATCATACGTGCCGAAGGGGTATTCATCGGCCACGACAATAGTTAATAACTGCGCTTTGATCTCTCCACTATGAATATGATCTTTTTAATCCGTTCCATAAACATGGGGTCCTCTTTCCTGCTTTTGCGAATCGTAGCAGTTACGTTCAAACGGGATAGAAACGAATAACCGACAGTACGCCCAATACAATCATAATCCGTGTCCACCCTTGACAGCCATATCAAAGCATGTTCATTCCGGGCGTTTACCTCCGTCAGCACAGAGGTTAGCGGTAGCCAGTGAGTCGGCATATTCACTTATATTAACAAGATCATTATTCATGAAGCGTAAACGGTTTTTATATTCTGAATGGGTACGTTCGGTCCCAGATACAGTGCATCGCTAATCAACGCATGTCCGATAGACACTTCATCCGCAAGGAATGTTTTATAGAAATAATTTAAAATTCACCAGACTTAAATCATGACCGGCGTTCAATCCGATACCCAGTTTACGGGCAGTCTTTGCAGCTTCGATAAAAGGAGCAATAGCTGCTTCCGGATTCTCGGATAGTCCGTCGCATAAGTTCAGCATACAGTTCGACGCGATCCGCCCTTTGCTTTTTGCTGCATATTCCACCATTTCAGGGATCGGCTGCCACAAAAAACGGAAGTACGAATGCCGGCACTGTTAAACTGATCGAGAACTTTCCGTCAGGAATTCTGATTTGCTTTTTGTATCCCCAACCCGGAATTGGAGGTGATCTGGCGGATCATCCGGGGAACTGAAGTCACCTGATGAGGTTTACTTTCAATACCAAGTCAATAAATTCCGGCGACGGTAGCCCTCGATATTGAATTCAGTCCGCAACAGACGGACGCAAATCATATACATCTGCCCGGCGGATGTGGCGTTCGTCGGGACGAGGGATGAACAGTGATACCGTCAGCCCAAAAGCTTCTAATCAAGTGCTACCTTTACCCATCAGGGGGTATCCCCCGCGAGCATTTCTCAATGGCAAGCAACCTTGTTTTTATGTTTACTTAATTTAGTCATAGTTTTACGCAATATTTGCCGCAAAAATACAAATATTATTATTAGTTGCCTAATAATACGAAACGCATTCTCTACTTTTTGGTTATTTAAAGTAGAAATCAGAAAAAATGTAAATTTTGCAACCGAAACTAATGAAGTTGCATGAAATTTGCCATTTTCGGAAATACGTATCAACTAAAAAGTCTTTGCATGCACTCAGACTGTTCGAGCTTCTCAAAAAAGCAGGGAGCGAAATCTGCTGTGCCGGGAGTTTTTACCAGTTCCTGACGGCAGATTTAAAAAATGGAAGTGCCTGTCGATGCCCTGCTCGAGGCAACGACTTCACAGCCGATATGGTTATCAGCATCAGGTGACGGCACATTCTGAAAGCTGCCCGCCGGGTGGGTAGAAAACAAATCCCATTCTCGGCATCAACACAGGGCGACTGGGATTTCTGGCAGATATTTCGCCGGAGGAAATGGAAACGACAAATTCAAACCAGATATAGCGTGATTTTAAATGGGACAGCTCCTCTATGATTAGTATCCAGACAACTATTAATGGCGCGTATCTGAATACTTATCAAGCTGACGGGTTAGTAATTGCCACCAACAGGTTCACAGCCTATAAGTGTCGGAGGCCCGATCATCGTTCCTCATTCCAACACTATTGCCATCACCCGGTGGCTCCACATAGTCAACGTCCGCCCTATCGTTATTCAGGATGATTGGGAGATTACATTAGATGTAGAAAGCAGAGTCACAACTTCCTCGTCGCCATTGACGGAAGGAGCGAAACTTGCAAAGAAACGACTCAACGTTTTCAGATCTTCCTTATCTAATTGGAATTCCTGCACTAACTCCCCGGTTAGCTTTTTTCGGTAAACAATAAATAAGTAATACCAATAATAGCTATCACCAAGATAGCCACGGCCGCAATAAGAAGGCTTTTT
>VOFC01003432.1_pt1 | contig 12404 bp, 28 predicted proteins | sample 5384161 | NCBI WGS metagenome assembly VOFC01 (sample SAMN12384722, study PRJNA508395) | human gut metagenome | isolation source: healthy gut B | host: Homo sapiens | reverse complement strand
AAATATAGACGGAATCAACCAGGTACAGGTAAATAATAAAGCTGAAAGGGAGAGTCCTATGTGATGCTGAGCCAGGAAGAACTGGAAGCTTTACGAAAAGCTGTTAATTTCGGTCTGGAAAATATTGAGAAAGATGAATAAGGTTTTCTACAGAAACTTTCCTATATAACAGAGATTGAAGCAGCAATAAGAAATCAGCAAAAAATAATAAACAGGCATGTCGCCCGCCGGCGGTATTGTCTATATAATTCACAAATAAAAGAAATGAAAAATAACAGATACAAAAAACGTATCAGTACAGGAGGAAGACATGTTAGACATTAAATTTGTGAGAGAAAATCGGAAATCGTAAAACAGAACATCCGCAACAAATTCCAGGACAACAAACTGGAACTGGTTGACAAGGTTCTGGAGCTGGACAAAGAGAACCGTGAGATCAAACAGGAAGTTGAGGCACTCCGTGCAGAGAGAAATAAAATTTCCAAACAGATCGGTGCTCTTATGGGCCAGGGCAAGAGAGAAGAGGCTGAGGAAGTTAAGAAACAGGTTGCTGCGTCCGGCGAGCGTATCGAGGAATTGTTTCAAGAGAGAAAAAGAAGTAGAAGAAGAACTTCTGAAAAATATGATGGTAATTCCGAATATCATTGATCGGGAAAGACGACAGCGAGAACGTAGAAATTGAGAAATTCGGTGAGCCGGTTGTCCCGGACTTCGAAGTTCCATATCATACAGAGATTATGGAAGCTTTTTGACGGAATCGATCTTGACAGCGCAAGACGTGTTGCGGGTAACGGTTTCTATTATCTTATGGGCGATATTGCAAGACTTCACAGTGCAGTAATCGCATATGCCCGTGATTTTATGATTAACAGAGGTTTCACATACTGCGTACCGCCTTTCATGATCAGAAGTAATGTTGTAACAGGTGTTATGAGCTTTGCTGAGATGGATGCCATGATGTATAAGATTGAGGGTGAAGACCTATACCTGATCGGAACAAGTGAGCATTCCATGATCGGTAAATTTATCGATCAGATCATTCCGGAAGAAAAGAAAACTTCCTTAAAACTCTTACAAGCTATTCTCCATGTTTCCGTAAGGAAAAGGTGCTCATGGACTTGAGGAGAGAGGGCGTTTACGTATTCATCAGTTTGAAAAACAGGAAATGATCGTTGTTGTAAAACCAGAAGAAAGCAAAATGTGGTTTGACAAATTGTGGCAGAAAATCCTGAATATGTCACATTCAAAAATATTCTCACAGGCGAAGAATTATGCCAGATGACAATTGAGTGCAATGATATTCAGTTTGATGTCTGCATAAACAAAGCCGATCTTCTTGGAGAACCGGAAGTTGGCCGGCGTTTCAAGGGGATTGATCTGGCTGCAGGGACAGCTGCATTTTTAAGTAAGAACACCGCATGGGAAAGAAAAAATAATTAAGATTTTCAGCAGAAGCCGACAGGGAACAAAAAACTCTGTCGGCTTTGTTTTAGATTGACAGCGGATTTGGGCGGGGAATATAATTGTAAAAAAAGAGCAGTAAACTATCTGGAGATTTTATGAAAGTACAAATGTTTGAAAGTAAATCACCTTTTAAAGGACAACAAATAAAGCTAGGCCTGGCTGCTGTATTGGGATCTGCCGCGTTTCTGCTGGGAGGCTGTTCCCAGAACTTGGGGATAAATTCAGGAACAGATCAGGCTCAGGCGGAAGAAGAATCAGCAGTGGTGGATTATACCTGTATTTCCAACCCGGACAGCGAGAAAAAATTACTGTTTATTTTATATCTGGCCGTCTGTCTGGCCATTATTGTGGCCGCGTACTTCCATCTCAGCAGAATTGCCCGGAAGTATAATACCGAACATCTGGAACTGATCACAAGCCTGTATGCGGAAAAAATGAATGATTCCATGGAATACCTGCAAAATTATGTACAGGAAGATGTGAAAATGATTCAGTCCATGGAAGGGGAGACACCGGAAAAAATTCTGGAGCGTCTGCAGAAGAATCTGAATCAGCAGGCACTGGAATCAGAGCAATCCTTTAATTCAGATCCCTATCAGTCCAGCCAGACTGGAAATATGATTATGACAGTTTTTGTCCCGGTGAAGGATTCCTCGCAGATTCGCAGTCTGTATGTGTCTATTATGATAGAGAACCTCAGACAGCTGGGAGTTTATGAACTGCTTCAGGGAAAAATCAGTGTTCAGCTGTTAAATGCGAATTCACAGAATTATGTTACCTGTATCAGCAGCGGTGATGTCAATGCATCGGGAAGCTGGAAAAAAAGGATAAACAGCTTTATATGGGACTGTCCGCTATAGATTTTCTTACCGGAATCCTTAACCGCCGGGCATTTCAGAAGTCTGTGGAAGATGAAATGTATAAAAAAAGACGCCGGGGGTTTTTATTTTTATTGATGTGGATAATTTCAAAAGCTATAACGATACATATGGACATAATAATGGAGATTTGTGCCTGAAGCATTTTGCAGAAACCATGAAGAAGTGTTTCCCTGCGGAAAGTATTATCGGCCGATATGGCGGTGACGAGTTTGTAGTTTATTTAAAGAACCTGACGGTGGAAGAAGTGCAGAACTATATGGCAGATTTCCAGAGGATGATTTCTCACTTGACGCTTCCAACCGGCGAACAGGTGCAGCTGTCAGCCAGCGCCGGCGGAGCCACTTTCCCAGATCAGGGCGAAGATTTCATCTCCCTGTGCCGAAACGCCGATTCCGCGTTGTATAACGTGAAACAAAATGGAAAGGCTGCGTTTAAGATGAAAGAGAAGTAAGTTAAGCAGACTTATAGATAATCGCCGAGCCACCTTGAAGCGAGTGGCCCGGCGATTATACCCATTTAATCAATTTCATAAATTTCTTTACTGAATTTATAACTTTAGAAGACAAATATGCTTTTGAGAGTTTCTTTTTTGGTGTAAGACCATACAGAAGAAGTTTTGGTTTTATCTATCAGCAGTGCAGTAAAAAATCTTTCCCAGCTGACAAAGTCCTTGCTTTCTATATAGTCTTCCGGTTTTTGCAAAATATTTTGCACATTTATATTTGGTATAATATTGCAGGAGAGCAACAGCCATTCAAAGATTCCGGCGCATATAGCGCCGCATTTTCGATGTTATTTAGATATACATTTAGCTCACGCATTTCAGAACCAAAAGCAGCTCCATCAGCTATAATAAGTTTTGTTCCTTTTATATCTCGATTTTCTTCCAGCTTTTGAATGATATTTGATTTTCCATCTGCTGAAATACAAGTAATCTTTTGAGCTTTTTGCTAATTCAGAAAAAAATTGGTAACCGGAATTGGAATCTTCTGTAATTATCATTTGCGGAACTATGGTAGTTTCTGCGGAAATTTCACCGTATAAATGATACAGTTCGTTATAAGTCTGTCTGGTATTATGGAATTTGCCGGATTCACGAAAACCGTATATTTCATTAATGCTGTAGGGAAGCGTTGGAAGCTTTTCGCGGGTTGCAATTACGAAATAGTTATCAGAACCTTGTACCAGTTCTGCAAATTTTTTTTGACTTTAGAAAACGATTTCCCTCATCAATAAATATGATGCTATCTGAAATTTCTTTTAATTCTCTTTCCCAGTCTTCACTATCAATTGTACGGCATGCACGGTCACAAGAGAGTTGTACTCCGCTGTCAGCACCGTATCTTCTATAATCATGAATGAGATCAATTAATACGGTTTTTATATTTTATTACGATATTTTTTTCAAAATCTTTTTCTCATTTGTCTTTGAAAAATCACTTAACCGATAAGAACGAACTCTTGTCTTGACAATAATCGGAATCAATAAACCATTATTTACCAGTTTTGCACATCTATTAATGACTGTTTTGTTTGTTACACCGATCATTTTGCTTACTTCAATTGGCGTAAATTCATATAACCGCTTTTTTAATAGAAATGCCAAGAATTCTTTTTCTTTTTTAAAGAAGATAGGCTTCCATCTAACTCGTCGTTTTCGGATGTTTTTGATAATTCATATACCTTTTTAGAATACAATTCCATCATCCGCAAAAAATAATTGATCCAAATTTCCGGATGAGGAGGGTTTTCTCTTCCTGAATAATATAACGCCGGTAACCCCATTTGCAGTGATGCATAATATTCATCTGGATCATAGGCAAAATATTCTTCCAAGGAACCTATTCCATTAAAACCATATCCATAATAATCAAGAATATAGCCTGACATTAATCTGGCGGTTCTTCCATTTCCATCTTCAAAAAAGGATGAATGGTAACCAATTGATAATGAACTACAGCAGCAATAATCAGCGGATGATCATCTGTAGTATTTACATATTCAACAAGTTCATCCAACAAGTCTGGAATATCAATATACTCTGGTGGAATATATTCCGCTGCACCTGTTTCGGAATCATATACTGCAAATAACATTCCAGGCGGCATAGGGCCTCTTAAGCCTATCTTTTCTTTTGACGCACCTTTTTCAACCATTGCCTGCACTTCTAAAATCATTTCTTTTGAAAAAGCTTCTTTCTTTTTCAGTTTTTCTTCTAAAAATTTAAAGCCAAAAAGTAATTACGAACTTCCTGTTCTGGCTTTAAAAAGTGTTTGTGAGGATCACTATCAATAGCCTCATTTGCCTGTTTTTCAGTTAATGGATTTCCTTCAATTTTGTTAGAAGCATAGGAACTTTTTTTCTTAGAGTTTTTTCTAAGTCTGTTTTTTTTATAATAGGTGGCATTTCTATCGTACTAAGAGAAAAACGCTTTTCGTCTATTTCCGATATTCTTTTTAAAATTTCATTTGTTAGCGTAACCTTAATCACATGATCCACCTCCATTTCATCCATATATTATATCGTTTTATGAATTGTTTTTCCACTAAAATTACACTATTTTTTCACTATTTTTCATTACTTCATCGTCTTCGCCAGTGAATTGCTTTGCCAAAAGTTCCGGATCGACTTCATCAGTTTTGCATTTACGGACGACAAATGATCCCATCTCTTTTTTATATTCAATTTCTTTTTTTCTTCTCTTTGCTTCGGCTTTCGTTTCATAGGTTTCCCAGTTCTGTTTCCTCTCACCTTTTTTCATTCGTATAAGAATAGATTACATTAAATTTTCCGTTTCGTTCTCTTATTGATGCCATATTATTGCATACTCCTTTCCAAATCTCTTTGCTCCATCCAGTCCTCAAATTCATCCCGACGGATCCTAACTCGACTGCCAACTTTTATTACTGTGAACTTTCCTTTATCCGCCCACTTGTTGATCATGCTTCTGCTGACCTTTGCCAGATAGGAAGCTTCATCAAAAGTAAGATACTTTATATTTCCATTGCTTCCTCGTATTCCGGTCTGTGATAATTTCTTCCGCCGGAAATTAGCCAGGGCAATATTTTGTTCCTGTGCAAGTTCTTCATAATCATTCGATGGATCCAGCTTATACCGATCCTGACCTTCCAGGAATGCTTCCATTTGATTTTTTCTTGAGTAAATCATAAACAAGATAATCATCAACCTCCAACAGATCTGCGACTTCCTTAACGGAATAGGACCAGGATTTCAATTCTTTCCCTGGTTCTTCTCCGGTAACTTTATGGTATTTAATCTGATTGGCGTACCATTTTTCAAAGCTAGCAATGTTGATTCGCATCTTTCTGGCAATCTCTTTAGATTCAAAAACATTTTTATGAACCAGCCAGTATCGATCTGTCTTTTTAATCCCAACAGCTTTCCCATTTCCGGCACGGTCATCCAGGTTCTTGTAAGGACTGTCCTCTGATATCTTCGAAATGATTTCTGCAACATCATCCATTTCCGGAACTTCTTTTTGTTTCATAATTGCTGTTGCCATTTATTCTTCACTTCCTGTCTTTTTTAGTGTTAGTGTTTTTTCTTATATCATATCTCAAATCCAGATAAAAATTTAGGATGTCGATTGCAGACAAAATCTGCCAGATCAACACCCTGTTTTTTACTGTTCCAAGTTATCGAGCCAGTCATCGAAACTCTTCTTAGAGATGCGATACTTTCCGCCATCCAACTGGATCCACCGGAATTCCTTTTTCTTCAAAAGGTTATAAATAGTAGGTCTGCTGACTCCTAAGATTTCCTGTAACTCTTGAACTGTATAATATCTTTTCTCTGACATTTCTTTATCCTCTTTTCTTTGATATATGAAAGAAAAATTATTCCTTCATATAATGAAACGGAGAGAGCATGTTTTACAGTGGTCAAAAGCAATTTTTACTTTTTTCTTGCGAGTTTTCTTTAATGCAACTCGTAAATTTCTTTCGTTCATCCGCTGATTTCATATTATAACCCGACAAGAAATTAGCAGCTTTTCCTTCTGATTTATAAAAACCACATTCCAAACAAAAACATAATCACTGCCATCATAAAGTCAAAAACAATAATATAGAACATATAATACAATTTCTCCTTTCAACCGATCACTCTTATCTCTTTGAATTTTCTACATTACTCCGCATCTTTGACCAAACATAGCAAATCAGTATATTCTGACTGCACAAGTAATTGCTTAAAACCAGACATCACTTCTTCTTTTGTATAATTATTGTTAATCAAAAACTCACTATCCTTCTCACTAAGGTATTGGTAGAAAAGAGCTGCTGCCATTACCTCATTTCTGTCTGTATAATCAATGCTATCTAAAAGTATATTCTCTGCTTCGTTGATTTCCCCAGAATCAATCATATCAAGAAAATCTTTCAAATTTTTCCCTGATACTTCATATTTATTTTCTTTTTCAAGTTCAACAGAAACATACTTTTTCCCAAACATTAAAGAAAATAATATTTTCACCATTTCTTTTATCATTCGCATAATGTAGTCTTTCTCGTCTGAAAAATACATTTTTCACCTCCATAACTACCGATTTTCCAACAATACAAGCAGGAAATTATTTATCATCTGTATTGTTTTCCTTTTTTCTTATGAGTCGAACCCAAGCAAAGAAATGAAGAACCAAGACATAACCATACTATAGCCATAGAACTTTCATTTCCACTCGTAAAGCCAATAGCTGACGCTATGAAAAACAGAACTGATGCAATGTAAAATAAGATTGATTTGTTTATCCCTTTTTTCATAAATAAGCATCTCCTGCAAACAATAATTTATTTTAATAAATATTTTTTAAACGCTTTATGATTATCAAAGTGGACTTCTCTAAAAAACAGAACTAACCAAATAATATAGGTTGGTATAGCCATATATGGGGTTAAAAAAGCAGGATAATGTCGCTCCTGCTAACATTATAACAGTCCATATGAAGCACTGATTTCTTATATCACGAGAGATCTGAGCTTTATCATACATTGCTTGTTCTTCTTTAGAAAATGAATTAAATCCTGAAACAAATTTAGTTGCTTTTTTTGCCTTAAAAATCGCAAATAACACACCTATAATTACAAATATTTAAGATGCCAAAGCCAAGGACACAGTCTGGTGAGAAGAATCTGATTAGCCAGCGATTGATTGAACTTCGCAAGACCCACAATATGTCTCAGCGTGATCTTGCCTATAAACTCCAGTTAGCTGGTTACGATATGGATAAAAATGTAATCACCAGAATCGAAACAAACAAGCGTTATGTCACTGATCTTGAATTAAAAGCCATTGCTGAAATCTTTCAGGTTTCATACATATTTCTCATTGATGGCAAAGATGAATAGAAGTGACAAATGGGGAAGTTCCTTTCGTGCTTCCCCATTTTATCCGTCCCTTTTTACAAATTTAATAGTTCCAGAATTTTCTGCATGCCAGCCTGATATAAAGATTCCGCATATAATATCCATCTCTCACTAACTTCAGTAACGTATTTGTCTATTGTTTTTCGCTTTTCTTTTGATAATCCCATTGTCTGAACCTGTTCTTCATATTTCGATATTTTTCAAGCATTCCCTGGTACACTGTATTTTCTTTCAGCTGATCTTCAACCTCATCAATCCAGGTATCCAGCAGCAACTCCAGCAGTTTCTTTGTGTCACCGTCATCATTTCCCAATATTGCTTTTTTTTTTTTCCCCAAGCATTGCTCCATAGGAGATCATTTGAGCCTGTCCCATATAAAATGGTACTGTTCTTCTATCATTTCCTTTTCGCTTTCCAGTCGGAAATATTGATGCACTGCCTTATGCTCTTCTGTCGTTAGACTGATTGCCTGATTCGACTCCATAAATGTTTCTATTACTGGATACCTCTCTGTAAGTTCCAGTATTTTATTTTGCAGTCTCTGGTATTCCGCATCATGCTTTTTCAGATAGGTGCAAACCTGTTCTCCTATCCGTATCCCCAAGCATTGCTCATTCCAGATGATATCTGGCTGTGCTGTCATATCGGTGTCTCCCTTCTGTGTAGTTTTCCTGTTCCAAGCACAAGACTATACCACACTTCTGGGAGAAAGCTATTCACCAAACCTACTGAAATCTCCTGGCAGATCCTGTGCAACCTATCCCTTTTTCCACAAAAAAACTGGTATGAAAGACTCCTTGTTCTCTCATACCAGCTATCTATTTCTTATTTAACTGAATACACATTCTTTTCTATTCTCTGTGTATCCTGTACTTATTTATGGCAAAAATCAGACTACAGACACGCTATACACTCTTATGCTACATAATCCAGTTTACTGCAACCAGGTTCAAAAAGTCACATTGAAAATTCCAACCTGTGACGTAGACACAGGTGCCAAAAAACTTTTTCCCTATAAAATATTGTGCAAATTTATCATTTGGCTCTCCAATCGGGAATATCATCTTTTTTTAGCATGAGCTCTCATTGCTTCATCTTCATATGAAAGATCACCTTCGTCTATACTCCAGACATCTTTTGCAAGATTGAATGCCGCCCATCCATTTGGCCAACCTGCATAGAATGCCACATGGGTAATCACGGCTGCAATTTCTTTCTGAGTCACTCCATGAGCTTTTTGCATTTTCAAAATGATGTACTAAAGATGTATTAATCATTCCTGAAGCCATAAGTGCTACTACTGTAATAATACTTCTTGTTTTAAGATCTATATCTTCATTGTTCCAGTTCTCACCGAAAAGAATATCATCATTAAAGTGTGCAAACTCCGGTGAAAATTCGTTCAGAGCATTCCTTCCTGCTGTCTGTACAATTTTTTTCACTTTAATCACCTATCCTTATTTTAACTGTGTTCCATCCTTAAAAGCATTTCCACACGTTCTCCAAGTCTGTAATATCCGTGATGTACCGGGTCATATGTAATTGGTGTAAATTTACTAAGATCAATTTCTCCGTCATCACCGAGATATTTCTCATCTGCACTTACATTTTTGAATTTCTGCAAGATACTTGCTTTCATCAATAACTTTTACAAGTTCACACTCAAGAGTCAATGGAAGTTCATTGATGATTGGTGCATTTACAAATTCACCTTTTCGTTGTAGTAAAGCCTGCTTTTTTGCATCTTATCTGCTTCTTTTATTTGCAGAAACAATTCCCACATAATCGCAGGCAACCAGATGTTCAAGATCTGCCACCCCTACTGTAAAGCCTTATTTTTTATAATATTGTCTGTTGTCTTATGGGCAGACAAATCTACAATAATCTCATTTGCACCTACAATTCCGCCCCATGCAGCGTTCATTGCATTTGCCTTTCCATTTTCATCATAGGTTCCCAGAATCATAACCGGCTGTGGATATAAAAATGGCTTTGCTCCAAAATTTTTTTCATTGTTTTATCTCTCCTTATGGTTATTTGTTTATATCAGTATTTATCTGCCCAATCCATTCTGTAATCACCTCTTCTGAAGTTTCCAGATGATCTTTTCCTTTGGAATCAAACTGAATCTGTGATTTCATGTGCAAAGGCAGCCTCTTTTGCAATTTTCCTTCATATCTTTTTTTAACATGCCTCGCCATCCACCATTTGTCATAAATGGAATCACTGTCTTTCCTGTAAAATCATTTGTTGTCAAAAATGTAAGCACTGCAGGTGCCATCGTATACCACCACGTTGGAGTTCCGATAGCAATCACATCATAATCAGCAAGATTTACAGATATCGGATTGATCTGAGGCATAAAGCCTGCCTCTATCTCTCTTTTTCCCTGTTCAACCACATCTTCATGACTGCCGCTGTATGGCTCTGTTGTTTCGATTCTCGCAATATCTGCACCTGTCCCATTAGTCAGCTGCTCTGCAATTTTTTCGTGTTTCCATTTGACCAGGAATAATATACAACTAACATTTTTCTTCATTATCTCTATTCTCCTTTACTTATTTTAGCCCCTGTAAACAGATAGATATAACCCACCATGACTACCGCTAAGAAAGCCACTATTACCCCCCGATGGTTATCTTTTTCCTTGTTTTCATTGCTCACCTCTTTTTATTTCTTCTGTATTTTTGAACCTCCAAACACCTGCGACATCGGCATATGGGCAAGCATCTCATCAATAGATTTTACTTCATCCTGAGTCAGCTTTATATCTGCTGATTCCATATTTTCTTCCAGTCTATTTACTTTTCTTGTTCCCGGAATTGGTACGATATATGGTTTCTTTGCAAGCATCCAGGCAAGAGAAATCTGTGCAGGCGTGGCATTTTTTTTCTTCTGCAATCACTTTCATCCAGGACATAAATTCATTATTTTCCTTTAATCCTTCTTCTGTAAACTGTGGCATTGCGCTTCGATAATCTCCCGGCTTTTCAAATTCCCCATGGGAATGATATGCTGCTGTCAGTAATCCATTTGCAAGCGGCGAAAATGCAACAAATCCTATTTTCAATTCTTCAAGCACCGGGAATAATTTCTCATAATCCCTGTACATCATGGAATATCTGTTCTGAATCGCTGTAACCGGGCATACTTTATGTGCACGTCGAATAATCTCTTCACTGGCTTCTGATAACCCCAGTGTGTGATTTTTCCCTGCTCCATTAACTCCTTCATAGCTCCTGCCGTCTCTTCAATCGGTACAGTCATGTCAATACGATGAATATAATATAAATCAAGATGGTCTGTGTTAAGTCTCTTAAAGATCCCTTAATCGATGCTTTAATCGTCTCCGGTCGTCCATCAGGAATCAAAGGTTTATTTACAGTTGTTGCAGTTTCATCAAAACGTATCCCACACTTTGATGCAAGGACAATTTTGTTTCTATATGGCCTTAACACTTCCCCAAGCAGTTTTTCATTGTGATGAGGGTCTTCTGTTGTTCCGTATATCTCTGCCGTATCAAAAAATGTGCAGCCTTCATCGATCGCTTTTTCAATCAATTCTTCTGCTTCTTTCTGTGTTGAAACAGTTCCATATGCATGACTCATTCCCATACATCCAAATCCGATTTCTGATACTTCTAAGTCTCTTCCTAAAATTCTTATCTCCATCTTTATCTTCCTTTTCTATATTTCAAACTTTACTGTAAGTAAGTAAGAAAAGAGACTCGGACAGAAGTCTCTCTTTGTCAGGCAGTTTAAACCTAAAGGGTCTTACTTATTACGATTCCTCAAATATTTTTATATTCTTTTTATAATCCAAGACTGTCTATCCATGAACTGATATCTGATTCAGATGCTCCACCATAGAATCGTTCCCCTTCTTTCCAGTCACCTGTTCCTGTCATCTCTTCCAGAAGATTACCGCTGTCACCGATTCCCGAGGTCGCTGCTGTACAGAATGGGATGACTGTTTTCCTGTAAAGTCATTCTCTTTTACAAAGTTATCTACTGGCCACGCTGCAATGCCCCACCAGATAGGATAGCCAATGTATACCGTATCATATGAATCCCAGTTATCAACTGTTGTAGATACCAGTTCCACATCTCTTAAGCTCTCATCATCATGTTCTCTTGACACCCGGCTGTCATCATTCTGTCCAGTCAAGGTCATCATCTGTATATGGCTCCACAGGCTCTATTTCAAACAGATCTGCCTCTGTAATTTTTGCTATCTTTTCAGCAACATCTTTTGTATTTCCTGAAGCTGAATAATATACAACCAATGTTTTTCCATTTCCTGTTGATGTATTTTCTGTTGTATCTGTAGTGTTTTTCGAATTTGTATCCGCTTCTTCATTTCCAGACTGGTTTGTACTTGTAGACTGGCTGTCATTATTAGAAGCAGACTGGTTTGTATTGCTTGCTCCACATCCTGCCATCAAACCGATTGCCATGATGCATGTTAAGAGTACTGCTGCTATTTTCTTTGTTTTCATTCTAAGGTTACCTCCTTGTCGTATAAAATGTTTGTCACGCTAATTTCTATCGGATGAAATTGGTAAATACAAAACTGGTGCCTTTGGCATTTCAATTCCCATTTTTGTCGCAACATTTTTACAGTTAATGAAATATGCCATATTGTTTCCAAGGATCTGCATAACCTGCATTCCTTC
>VOFC01002647.1_pt1 | contig 12410 bp, 22 predicted proteins | sample 5384161 | NCBI WGS metagenome assembly VOFC01 (sample SAMN12384722, study PRJNA508395) | human gut metagenome | isolation source: healthy gut B | host: Homo sapiens | reverse complement strand
AGATCAGTTCCCGCAGGAAGATCTCCCGATGGGTGTAGATCGAATTGATCATCAGGTCCAGCAGCCGTTTGGATTCGGCTTTGAACTGTTTTGTCCTCATGGCGAACATCCTCCGCATTGAACAGAATTAGCACTCATATTGCTGGAGTGCTAATGGGTATGATACCTCTTTTTTCCGGAAAGCGCAAGGGCGCATTTGTAAATAAATTGTTACATTCCGCCCCATCTGGCGCCGGGGCGGGACGGCGGGGAAACGGCGGCGAGATAATGGGGGAGGAACCGAATGTGAGGTTTACCTTTAGAGAAAACGACTTCTAAAAATTACATAAAGGATAAAAGCCTGCCGCGCTCCTCGCTGTTGAGGACGCGGCAGGCTTCCGTGGTGATGGCTGCGTTTTCCGCTTCTCAGGATTCCGGAGAAAGCGAAGCATCCGGCCGGCGCCCAGGAAGCCGGCGGCGGTGACATACTGGGGACCCCGCCTTCCAACGGCGAAACATGGGCAAAATGTAAGTGCCCGGCACAGACCGCTGCCACATGGCCGCTGTGCCGTATCCATTCGCACACACGCACCGTCGTCGGGTCGGGGATCAGTTCCGGCAAGGCAGTCTGCCCGTTTTCGAAGGCTTCCGGCGGACAGCCGCAGAGGATAGGTGCCCCCCAGACGGGGAGGGCGGCCTGACACAGGGCAGGCGTATACAGGGGAATGTGGAGGAAAGGATTATCGGCAGCCCGCGGGCCGCCAGGGCATGCAGCCTTCCTCCTGCTCAGGCGAAAAAGCGGTATAAGCTGTTGTCCACCGCGGCCAGCAGCAGCCCGTTCGTTTCCCTGGCGTCGATCACCGGGTCGTTGTCCAGCACGTGGAGAAATCGGGCAGATGGGCCTCCCGGGTCGCCACCGACGCCGTCTCGCCGATATACGAGCAGTAGTCGTGGTTGCCCATGGTGAAGAGGCAGGGGACGGGGCTGTCCCCACGGCCTTCCCCAAAGCGTCCAGATTTGCCTGGGAGGAAGTCGATGATATCCCCGGTCATCACTACCTGTTGTGCGCCCGCCCGGGCGGCCGCAGCCAGCAGGCCGGCCAGCCGGTCCTCCGGCGTCACGCCGTCGCAGCGGAAGAAAGCGATGCGTTCCTCCCCATGACGCCGGAGGGTCAGGGGATCCCGGTCATCCGCGAGGCAGATATGCGTGTCCGTGAGATGCAGTGCCTGAACAGGGGCGGTCAGTCCTTTATGGGAATATCGGTGGCGAGAAGATCCATCGACGGTCCCCTCCTTCTCTCAATGTCGTTTTGATGGGGATAGTATACGGCATAAGAGCAATTTTGGCAAGCGCCGCCATGCCGTTTCGGCCTGCGTCTTTGCTGAATATCCCTGTGAGGCCGCCCTTTCCGAAAAAACGGAAAACCACATGCGGGCCATCCACGCGGCCAGCATGTGGTTTCGGAACGCTGCCCTCTGTGAGGGCAGCAGGGGTTGGGGGCTGAGATAACCTCCCTCCGCCATCCTCGTTGCCAGGTGTCACGCCCCGCCAAATCCGAGCGCGCCGTCAGTCCCCTGGAGCAGCTGGACAGCGGGTGTCCCTTATTCACGGAGGGATTCACGCCGTACGGCCGCCGCCGTTTGGAGGCTGCGCTGCGGCCGCTGCGAAAAAAATCACCAGACGAACTTACAGGTCCACCCATACGCCGGGGTGCGCTGGGCGCGGATCGCCGCGGCACGCACGGCCATGATGTCGATGGTCTCCTGATGGGGGGACCAGGGGCTCGCCGGTGCGGTAAAAATCCAGTAGACGGCGGATAAATTCCTGGAAAAAATCGCTCTTGACCTCCACACAGAGGTTGCCGCCCGGCCGGCAGATGTTCATCGCGAAGGGGGAACCTTCCGCGAAGGCGGAAAAGGGTGGCCTGCCGCCCATCCCGGAAATCGATCAGCAGGGTATACCAGCGGCCGGATTCGGTGTATAGCACCCGGGCGGGGGCGGCTTCATCAACATCATGATGGGTTCCAGCTGGTGGATGGAATAGGTTTCCAGGTCGCCCGGGCCCCAGCTGGAAATCGCGATGACGGTGGCCGGGTCGATTTCCTGATATTCGGCGGCGCAGCGCAGGGCGGAGGTGGAATAACAGGGGGTGCCGTGTTCTTCGGCGATGGCGAAGATGCGGCGAGCGGTGTCGTCGTCGGGGGCAAAGGTTTTTGTCCACATAGGTGGGCTTGCCGCTGCGCAGGGGGGGATTTGGCACAGCTGCTCGTGCATCTCGCAGTTGTCTGGGGAGAGGACCAGCAGGTAATCGCTTTTTTCCACCAGTTCTTCGATGGTGGCGCAGCGGGCGATACCGTGACGGGTACCACTGGTCCGTGGTCAGGCCGCCCGCCGGGTGGTTGATATGGCCGTAGGCATAGGCCCACTTCCATATCGCCGCCCGCCTCGCGGGATCCAGGCGGGGTAATTATTGGCATGCCATTCGTCCAGATAATAGTCGATGAATCCGATGGTTTTCATGGTGAGGGTTCCCTGTCCTTTTCCGGTCCCTGCGTCCGATACGGGCGCAGGACATTGTGAATAGTACGGTTATGTTCCGTCCGGCGCGCCGGGTCAGCTGATCTGTTCCTCTTCCTGGATAGGGGCGGACGGGGCTGCGTGCCGTCCCGTCATTGCCACCTTGTATTTGGAGGGGGAGACGCCGTAATAATTGGAAAAGGCGCGGCTGAACGAGTGGATGGATTTGTAGCCCAGCTTCTCCGCGATATTCGTGATGCTGACGTTGTCCTCCAGCATCATCACCGCTTTTCGAAGAGGCGCTGCTGGCAGTATTCCATAATCGATTTGCCCACCTTTTTGGAGAAAAATCTGCGATAGATAGGGGTAACTGTAGCCGACCTCTTTGCCGATATTGCCCAGGTTTTTTGATGTTGTAGCTGCCGGAATCGATGAGATTGATCACATCATAAACCAGGCTGTCTTCCACCCGGACGTTGACCTGGGGGCAATATCGGCTGGTGTTGGTCTTCAGCAGATTTCGGTAGGACATGACCAGCAGCTGGGTGAGATTGGCCTCAATCATCTCCAGGAAAAAGGCGTCGGAGATTTTCATCTCGCTGAAGATTTTATAGAACACGCTGTAGATGTCCAGCGTATCGGTGGTGACCCGGTTCTCGGTGGTGTCGAAGTACTGCCGGATTTCCGCAAACTTGGGATAGTCGGGGACTCTTCGTTGAAATTCAACGCGAAGTAGAAATACCGCACCGGGTCGTCGGCGCTGGAGCGGATATAATGACTGTCGCCGATACGGGTGAGGATCAGGTCGTTTTTCTTGACGTGGAACTCCTCGCCGTTGATGATGAACAGCGCCTTGCCCGACTCGATGAAGGATACTTCATAGCAGTTGTGCAGGTGCTCGGGCACCTCATAACTGGAGTTGCAGCATAAATCCCCCACCTGATGGAGGTAAAAGCGCCCGCAGTTGAGGGGCGTGAAATACAGGTGGTCATAGTGGAACTTTGCCAGGCTTGCCATACCGTGTCCGCCTTTCCATCGGCTTCAAGGGGGAAGCCCCCTTGAAGCACCGCTTCCGCTGCTGTCCCGGTTAATAGGCGATATAGATTGCCGCCAGCATGAATCCGGCCGTTTCCCCGTCCGCCAAGCCGATCGAAACGGTGGTTTTCTTTGGTTGTCGTGTTATCTGCCACCACTCTGGAGGAAGGCAGATTGTCCCAGCCATCCGCAAAGCTGCCGTTCAAGTAACACATGGGTTCGTCATCCACGGTGACGATGGCCGTCCCGCGGGGGGATGCTTTTGTCCCGCCGGTAGAGGAGGGTGACCCGTTTGGCCTCGACCTCGAAGACGATGGGGCGCCGGGTTTGACCTCCCAGCCGTTTTTGCAGAAGTACAGGGCGTTTGATGTGGGTTGGGCGCTGCCCATCGATTTGGGCACCGAATCCATGCTGGTGAGGATTTTCGTGTTTTTGTAGATATCCCCGGTCATCGCCGCGGGCATGGCCTTTTCGGTATCCTTGATGCTGCCCAGCTTGTTGTAGATGCCGGTGAGATAGGTGTTGATGAACAGGCCGCAGGCCCATAGCCGTTTATTCGTTAGGATGGACGGTGTCGGTGGTGAATTTGCTCAGGGATACAGCCCGCCGTTCACCGCCACTTTGCACGCATCGCGGTAGCTGATCATCGGCAGGTCATAGTGGCTGCCGACCTGGGCGTGGGTATCCTGGGCGCCGCCGCCCCGCTGGTACACACATGAAGAGCAGGAGGAGCGCCGGCTTTTTCTCCGCGTTGAGGATTTTGCGTACCAGGCTTTTCATACGCCTCTTTCGTCTCCTGATCGGTGCCGTCGTTCACCGAATATTCCAGGATGACGAAATCCGGTTTGGAAGCCAGCAGGTCCTTATCCGCCCGATGCACACCGATGATGGAACCGGTGGAGCCGATGCCGGCATTCACATATTTTGATAGGGGTCTTCGGGAAGGTATTGAGCCACCATTTTTCCACGATCCGGGCGTAACTTTTCCCGCCGTATCCGTTGGATACGTTGGAACCATCGGTGATGGAGCCGCCCAGGAACCCGATGGTGACTTCTTCACCCCGGCGGGCTTTTTTCCATCACGGTTTTCAACCGGGCCAGATTGCCTTCGTTATAGACGGACTTTTGAGCATCTCGTCGGTGATGCCCAGGGATTCCTTCGTGTCCATCGGCAACGGTTTCCTTTCTGCAACGGTGGCGGAGGGTTTGCTGCTGGGGAGACGGTTTGCTGGAAGGGGGAGGGCCTGCTACTGGCCGATGGGTTGCCGGGGGAATTCGGTTTGCTGTTAGGGTTGGCGTTGGAATTCGTGTCAGAATTCGTGTTGGGATCGCTGCTGTCCGAAGTGACAGATTCCGATGCGCCCGGTTCAAGGGGAGGTGATGTCGGAAGCCCCTGCTTCCTTGGATGACGGTGCGATGCCGCCGGATGAATCCCCTGCCGCGGGGCCTTGGCCGCAGCCGCAGGCCAGCAGGGCGATGGCGGCGGTGAGACAGGCCAATTGTTTCACTTTTTTCAATTTCATCGTTAAACCACCATTTTTTCACTAATTAGCTCTTATTCACCCGCTTCAATGGCGAACAGGCCCGGAGCGGTGGCTCCGGGCCCGCCGTTTCCCGTTGACTCAGTGCTCTTGAGATTTCCGTTGATAAACCAGCAGGACCCCGGAAGCCGCAGCCAGGACAGCTGCCAGCGCCAGAGGCAACACGTTGGACCCTGTGGCGGGCCGATTGACGTTGCTGCCGGCATTGGCCTTTGTGCTTGTGGTGGTGTTGTTGCCGGGACCAATTTGGCTATCGGTTGTAGCGGTGGGTTTATCCGTGGCATTCGTCCTCGCCGCTGCCGCTGCCGTCAGGCATGGCGTTGTACAGCGTGACGTTTTTCACGACGGATTCCGTACGCCCGCCCTGGAAAGCCAGCATGGGGGCCCGCTTTTCTGCCAACTCCGCATTTCTGAAGACGGGTTCGCCGTCGATATAAACGGTGAGGAGGTTGGGGGTGGTGGCGATTTCAATGGTATAGTCTTTGTTGTTTTCGTAAAAGGCTTGTTGACGTTGGTGAACTCGGTGTTCACATGCATAACCGAACTGGTGTTGTTGCTCAAATCGGAATCGAGGATATAGACGGCTTCTTTTTGGAAGCTAACGACATAGCATTTGCCGCCCAGCTGCCCTCTCACGATAAAGGCGAGCCCGGACCACTGGTCATAATGCGACTTGACATTCAGGGTTCCTTTGAACACGAAAGAATCGTCCGCCGTCAAGCCTGTGTTGCTGAGATCGAAGGCGCGCCGATTTCCGGGTTGGCGGTTAAAGAATGCTTTCACGGTGGTACCGGAACGGATGAACGCCTCCCGATCGGTGGCGGAGAAAGGGGTGCCGGCGGAGATCAGGTTCCCGTTGCCGGACGGCATCGGGGGGATCGTATCAAATTCGTGATCGGCGGCACAGTGGAAGGGTGGTGGTCGACGAGGTGGACGTGGAAGATGAAGTGGATTCGGTGGCGGATGTCGAAGTCGAGGTCGAAAGAAGTCGAGGTCGAAGTTGACGTCGAAGTACTGGTGACGGTCTCCACCTTATACCCGTCAAAAGTCTGCGCGACCACTTTGGCCTTCGAGGCGTTGTTTCCCACCGTGCCGATGTTATGGATCAGGAAAGCAAACTGGGGGGCAGCGCATATTCCGCCGCGATCGCGGCATTGGCTTCCACGGCCAGGTCTATGCCGGTGGCGTACACACCGTCGATATAGACGCCCGCTTCGGTGGGGGTGGTGAGGATAGCCAGAAAAAGGCTTCGGTTTCGATACAGTTTTATTGGGGACACCTAAAATATCGGGGTTTCCATTGGTCGTCGTCACCTTTGGCATACCGCATGGCATAAATCGCGTTTTCTGGAATTCGAAGCAGTAATACGGGCCGTTCGCGATATCCCCGCGATAGAATCACCTTGCAGCCGCTGTAGTCGTCGGCAGGTTCGGAGATCACCACGCTGTCCGCTTTGACCACAAAGGGAATCTGCGGCGGTTGCCTTGCCGCTCAGGTTAAAACCGGCATAATTGTCGAGGGTGGCACTCCATAATTTTTGAAAGGGTGATCGTACCGTCCCGGAGACGATGGAACCGCCGTCGCTGTTAATGACGGTTGCATAGTCAAGAAGCTGGGCCGCGTCCGCCGGTTTGGCGGGGACGGCGGACGGCGGATTGGCGGCCCAAACGTTCAGCGAAACCGCCGCCAACGCAGTCAGGGGAAAAAGCGGCCGTGGTAAAGGCAGCGGCGAGGGACACTCTTTGATCTCAAGTTTTTCTCCTCCTTCTAAAGTTTAGACTGGGATCCGCATGAAAGCAAGCGGATATATTTGGTCAGTTCGCCTTCTTTTTTGCGGGTGAAGATCAGCGCGGCGGAACCCATCGCCAGGCAGCCGGCCGCCGCCATGGGAAGCGTGCTGCCGGTGGCGGGGAAAGAGGGCTTGCCGCTGTCCGACGCAGCGGGGGCTTTGGAGCCGTCGGAACCGGTGCTTGTGTTGCCCGAGGGAGTATCGGCCGTGGTGTCGCCCTTCACCGGCTGGGTGTCGGCTTCGAATTCGGTGGCGTCTTTATCCACTTTACATGCGGAAGCTGCTCATTTCCGAAAGCCATCCGCTTGGCACTCACCCGGAAAACGGGTTTGACCGCATCAAGAATCATATCCGCGGAGTTGCCGCCCCAGTCGTTGGTCACCGCCTGGCCGTCGATATAGATGTGACGCATCAACGGCCGTCTTTGGGGATGACATGGATATCGATGCGGAAATCCTTGCCCTGGGGGATTTTGATATTGGTGCACTGGGCTTGGCCCTGACCGTCCCTGATTAAGATAGATCACATTTGTTTGGAAGCTGATGTCTTGTTTTGTCGTGCCGTTATCGTTGGTATCGATGGTGAACCCCACCCAACTGGGCATGTCTGCCGGGGATCTTCGCCCAGAAACTCAGGACGTATTCATCCTCGCTGCTGATATCGCCCACTTGGAAAGCGACAGACCTCACGGTGTCCGGAATCTTCGCCTTCGAAGACCAGCCGATCATTGCGATAATTCAGCGCATTGGTATCTCCTGTGACTTTGCTGAGATCGATCAGGTTGTCTGCCCCCTTGGGCATGCGGGGGGACGGTGTCGGTTTCTGCGGCAGCTGCCAGCGGCAGAGACATGGCCAAAGCGGCCGCGATGAGAAATGTGCCGAGTTTCCGTGCGCTTTTCATGATGACCGTTCCTTTCTTTCGGGGAGGGGTCCACAGCCCCGCCTCCCACAGGTTTATCGGATCCCCTCCTAGGGATGGACGACCAGCTGACGGCGGATGGCTTCCACAGTATCGAAGCCGTCCTGGACATTGGGCTGCAGTCCGGCGCCGCCCTCCGCCCACTCGGAAATGTTGTAGCAGGTGATGATCCGCTGCATATCGGGGTTCGCGTCGAGGTGATCGACGGCTTTGCCGATGAACTGTTCGAACAGGTCGGGGGGGTATTGCCCGGGCAAACCCAGCCCGATTCATGGGGGCGTGTGGGTATGCACCGCATTGCCGATAGCCAGGATGGTGTGCGGATCTGCCGGCGGGGCATAGCTGTTCACCAGTTTCTCATATGTGCCGCCCTGGAAGCAGGCGGGGTCGATGTGGTTGGGAACATAACTGGAATGGAAACGGAGCACGCCGGCATTCTCCAGATCCGTCATCACGGTCGGATTGTCCAGGCGGCTGTCGGGGAAAACGCTCAGCACGCTCACACCGTCGAAACCGATGGCACGGAACCATTCCGCCAGGGTTTTGTAAAAGGCGATGGTCCCGGTGATGCCGCCCGTGGGGTCGAAAACCGAGAGCAGCGCGTTCTCCCCTAGGAAGGACAGGGCGGGATACCGGCGGCCGTCCCTGCTCCACCCAATAGCAGTTGGGGAAGCGCGCGTACGTCCCGCGGATGATCGCGTGATATTGGCCGGATAGCTGGTCGGCCAGCGATGGGCCGTTGGGGGTTCGCCAGGGGACCGGTCCGGCGATGACATACCGCAGGTTGCGGAAGTTGGGCGCGTTGTGGAACAGCTGGTACATCCAGTGGTTTCCGTGGTTGGGATCCTCCCAGCCGTCCCACATCCCCCAGCAGGCACACGGCGTTGACCCCGTGCTCATACAGCCAGTAACTCTGCCAGTCCAACACCACCGGGTCGTCCCCGTAATAATAGCCGAGCAGCGGATGGCGGGAGGATCGTAGGGGTCGGCGGGTTTTGCCGCCCATGTGCATCAGGGGGTCCGGTCCGCGTTGTGATGGTTCCAGGTCCAATAATACCAGCCGATCCACCCGCCGCGCAGGGTGCGCTGTGCATTCCCGGCCGAAGTCGTTGTACCAATAGGCGATCATGTCCGCCTTGGTTTCCCGTTTCGCCAGGGAAAAAAAGGCGGGGGGACGAGGCTGCCCGCCTTGCGCCCCGGGTCCCAGGTCGGTATACTCCAGATGGTTCTGCATCAGGCCGATCAGATTGCCCGCATCGTCAAAATTGATGATACGGGTGTCGGATATGCGGTTGCGGATGAGGACCCCTTCCGGCGACTGAAAGCGTATGCCGCCGGACAGGTCGAGGTATCCCCGTTGAACAGGTAGGTGCCGTTGGGGTAATAGATGCGTTTCCCCGTGCGGTGGAGTGCCTGGAGGATAGCCGTGTTGTCCAGCACACCGGTGTTGTCCATCGATAATCAATACGTTGAGTTCCGCCTGGTCGGCCATCTTTCCGGATCGAACAGGCGAAGGGAAGCGATATCCATGGGAACAGCCCCTTTCCCGCCGCTGGGCGGCTCATTTCCGTCCATGGCGTTGCGGATGGCCTCGAGATAGCCGAAGCCGTCCTGTACGTTGGGCTGCAGCCCGGGGCCGCCTTCCGCCCATTCGGAGATGTTGTACAGCGTGATGATGCGCTTCATGTCCGGGTTATTGTCCAAGATGGGTCAGGCATTTTTCGATCCAGCGCTGGAAATCCCGGGGATTGTTGCCAGTTCATCTGGTTCGTGAGGTCTGGTATCCATGGAATTGGCGATAGACTGGATGACGAGGGATCGGAGGGGGGATTAAAAGCGTCCACCACGTCGGGATAGGTCATCGAACCGACGGCCCAGTTGTTGGGCACGTAGTTGGGGGGGGTATAAGTGGCTCATACCGCACCATGCCGATGCTTTCAAAAAGGCGCGCTCCGATTCGGTGTTGAACTGGGCGATCGGGTTCCGGCTGAAAAGAGCCACCCTGTCGAATCCCTTTTCCTTGAAGGCGTTGGTCATGTCGATGAACAACTGCCGGGTGTTGGACCGCGCCGCCGCCGGCGTCGAACACAGTGGCCAGGGCTTTTTCTTCCAGCAGGGAGATCACGGGATATTTCTTGCCGTTTTCTCGATATAATAGTAGTTGTCGTATTGGGCATAAAGGGCGGCGGTATCCAGCCACTGCTGGCGCACCTTATCGGGCACGGTCTCGTCCTTCCCGTCCCACCAGGGGTGGAAACGGTGCCGGCGTAGTTGAGGTTTTTTGAAGTTGGGCGCATGGTTGAACAACTGATAGGCCCAGTGGCTGGTGCATTCCGGATCCTCCCAATTGGTGAAATCCTCCGCCAGGATCACCACATTCTGCACCCCGTATTCATTGAGCCAATAACACTGCCAGTCCAGCACCACCGGATCGTCGCCGCGATAGTATCCCAGCAGCGGGTGGCGGGACCGGATCATAAGGCTCCGGCCTCCAGCATCGCGCCCAATGTACGGCTTTTCCAGCACGTCATGATGGTTCCAGGTCCAATAAACCAGCCGATCCAGCCGGTCTGCCGGTCCCTGGTGCACTGCAGGCCGAAATCGTTGTACCAGTAGGCCAGCAGATCGGCCCTTTTGTCTCATATTTTTCGTGGAAAGTGGCGGGGAGACCAGGGCCGCAGCGGTCGAGGATGCTGCGTTCGTTGTCTCCAGATGGTTCTGCATCAGGCCGATCAGATTGCCGAAATCGTCGAAACGCACCTGGCATATCGGAGATGTCGTTGCGCACGGTCACCCGTCCATCGATTCGAACCGCACGCCGCCGGAGAGTTCCAGCGTCGGGCCATTGAAACGGTAAGTGCCGTTGGGATAATAGATTTTTTGCCCGTTTATGGAGGGGCCTGCAGCAGCTTGGTGTCGTCGGTGGCGCCGGTGTTATCCGCGCCGTAATCAAAACGCTGAGTTCGCTTTTCTGGCTGATATCGCCGAAATTAAAGCCGTTGATCACCGTAGCGGCGCCGGAGGACGGGTTGGAGCCGCCCCCGCCAGCACGCCGATGAGCACGGCGGCGGCGATGGAGCACCGCCATCCCCCGGCGATGGCGGCAATCAGATCGTCTGCTTTTTCTTCGTCATGGTATGACCGTCCTTTCCCCGCCGGATTGCAGCTGGATTTCCCACCCTCCTGGGAGGAAAGATAAATCATATCCAGCAACTTCTGGGTGATGAGCACATTGTCGATATGGGCGCGAGTGACCCGGGGCGTTTCGATGCAGTCGAGGAAATGGCCACTTCGTCGGCGAACATGTCCCGCCATCTGGAAGGCGGGGATGAATGTTCTGCAACGCCCCCGTCCCGGTCGAGGTTCCTCGAAATCTTTGCCGTAATGCAGTTTGATGCCACCTTTGCTGCCCAGAATTCCACGTACATGGCGGTCTCGTTGACGTTTTGCGCCCAGGCGCCGTTGAGGGAAATGGTGGGGCCTTCGGTGCGCACCAGGGCGGTGACATAGTCGTCCACATCATAGGTGCCGCTGTAATCCGGCGGCCCCGCCCACATGCCGAGATATGTATAATTTTCCATATCCTTGCCCAGCTGGCAGAAGGTTTTGCCTGTCACCGTCAGGGGCCGGGGATTATCCAGGCAGTAGAGGATCAGGTCGATGAAATGTACCCCCAGTCGATAAGGACCCCGCCGGATTGGGCCTTGGTGGTAAAACCAGCCGCCCATGCCGGGGATGCAGCGGCAGTCGCGGAAGGAGCAGTAAATGTGATAGACCTCGCCCAATTCCCAGAGCGGATGATGTCGCGGATACGGTTAACCGCCGTGCTGAAACGGTTGACCACGCCGATATTGAGGATTTTCCGTTTTTTTTGGCGACATGCCTGCATGCGCAGGGCCTGTTCGCTGTTCAGGGCAATCGGCTTCTCGCACAGAACGTGTTTGCCATTGCGGAGGAAGTCGACGCTCACTGGCTCGTGCAGATAGTTGGGCAGGCATACGGAGACAGCTTCCAACTCCGGGTCCGCCAGCAGTTCCCGGTAGTCGGTGACGATCTTGGCGTCTTTCAGGTCGAATTTTCCTGCAAAACTTTGGCTTTGTCCGGCAGAATATCCACGAGATAACGGATATCTGCCCGTCCAGTTTTGACATAGGACGGGATATGGGCGCTTTGGGCGATGTTGCCGCAGCCGATGACGGCGACTGGGTGTTTCCTCATGGGGATCTCCTTCTCTTCATTTAAATTCGGCATCCTCCGCAGGGAGGAGATATCCGCCAAGTCCGAAGGGGCTGGCCGGTTTTAGTCCGCTGGCGCCTGATAAAAATATAAAAACAATTAAATGCCGGATTTTCCGGCAAATCAACGCGCGGAACGGACCGGTTGGCCGCACCGTAAAAATGTTAAATACGGCAAAAAGCACGGCCAAACAGGCGGAATTCCACGCCCTCGAGAAACAGTTTCAGTCTAGCATTCCGTTTTTTGGTGTCAATAGACAAAATGTCTCCAAAACAAGATCGTAAATTGTGGCAAGCACAATAGTAGAACTGACAAATCAAAGGTGGAAAATCCAAAACGGCGGTGGTATGCTTGATAATGCGAAGGGCAGACGGTGACGTATGACTACGACAAT
>VOFC01004808.1_pt1 | contig 12413 bp, 17 predicted proteins | sample 5384161 | NCBI WGS metagenome assembly VOFC01 (sample SAMN12384722, study PRJNA508395) | human gut metagenome | isolation source: healthy gut B | host: Homo sapiens | reverse complement strand
GAAGCAAATGAACATCAAACAGGCTTCGAAACAAAGCGGGGTGTCCGCCCCCAATATCCGCTTCTATGAAAAAGAGGGGCTTTTGAACCCCTGCCCGGCTGCCCGGCAACGATTACCGCGACTACACAGAACAGGATATCCGCGCCCTCCGGTTCATCCGGATGCTGCGGATGCTGGATGTGCCGCTTCCGGTCATCCGGTCCGTGCTGGCGGGCGATGCACCGCTGGGGAATATTCTGCGGGAGCAGCAGACCGCACTGGAACAGCGCGCAAAGCAGCTGGAAGGGGCGGCGCGTTTTTGTGCAGAACTGGCCCGGCAGGACCCGTCTGTGGCATCACTGGATGTGGACGCCTGCCTGTCCCGGATGGAGGACCCTGCGCAGCCGCAGAACTTTTTCTGCGGCTGGCTGCAGGATTACCGCACGCTGGCGCAGGTGCAGCACCAGAGACATTTTTCCTTTATCCCGGAGGGCAGCATCAACACCCCGCAGGAGTTCACAGCGGCCCTGCAGGCGTATGCAGAGGAACGCGGGATGCAACTCAGCCTGACCAAAGAGGGAATGTACCCGGAGTTTTCGTTGGACGGGATCTCGTACAAAGCCTACCGCAACCCGGGCAAGTACCGTGACGAGGTCTGCTGCGACGCCGTCCATCCGGAACAGCTGAACACTGGACTGCCGTCCCGCCGGGAACGGCAGCTGCGGGTCCTGCGGGTCCTTCTGCCTGCGGCATGCACCTTTGCCGCCATCCTGACGGCAGGCTGGATAGCGACCGGAGGGACAGACTGGCTCTGGCTGGCGGCACTGGCAGCAGCGGGGGGTCCTGCTGGGCCGATGCTTTGAACACCGCCTGTAACCGGGCTGGTCTGCTCAGTTCAGCTGCAGAGCCTCAGCAACGGTCAAAAAAAGTGTAACCGTTGTCTGCATACCACCGGATGATATCCGGCAGGGCTTCGGCGGTGGTGCGGGTGGTGGAGCTGTCGTGCATCAGAACAATGCAATGGGTCTGCTCGCCGGTCTCCCGCACTACATTGCGGTAAATGGTGTCCGCACTGGGGTGGCCGCCCACGGCGTCCTCGGCGCAGACGTTCCAGTCCACCCATTGCCAGCCTTTTTCGGTTCCACTTCGGCTTTCAGCTGCTTCATCAGCCCTTTGCCGCCGTAGCGGCGGCTCACCGTGTTGGTGCTGCCGCCCGGGAAGCGCAGATAACGGACGCTCTCTGCGTCCATATAGGGCGCGATGCGCTCCTTCAGCAGGGCGATGTCCGCCCAGTAGGCTTCGCTGCTGCGGTAGATGTCGCTATATTCGTGGGAGGCAGAGTGCAGTGCGATCTGGTGTCCGGCGCTGACCGCTTCGGTGAGCAGGGGCAGGTACTTTTCATTGTAACCCGTGGCCACCACAAAAAAGGTGCCGTGCACCCCGGCAGCATTCAGGGCCGAGAGAACATCCGGCGTGGTCTTGCTGGGGCCATCATCAAAGGTCAGACAGACCCACTTTTCCGGAACAGGGGCAGCGGGGCCTGCACCGGAACAGAGATGGCAGGGAGAGCACCGAGGTGTCCGGTACCGGGGTCAGATCCTGCGCCTGACATCCGGTGACAACTGGCGGCGCAGCAGATACAAACCCCATGATAAGGGCAAACAACATCATCACTGCCACTCTGGCCCGCCTGCGCCGGGCAAGGTATTCTGATCGTTTCAAGGGCAAAACCTCCTTTGCCTGCATGGCTTTGCTCTTATCAGAATATGAACGGCAGCGGATTCTATGAAAGACAGGAACCCAAAGAAAAAGCCGGTGCGTGCAGCATCGGCTTTTAAGCAGGAAGATTATGGAACAACTTGTATCAATAAAAACGGTGGAACGCTGAATTGTGCGGGAACGACACTCACCCCACCCGTTTATCCAGCCGCATCTTGTCGGCGATCATGGCGATGAACTCCGTGTTGGTAGGCTTGCCTCGCAGGTTGTGGATGGTGTAGCCGAAGTAGCTGTTGAGGGTGTCCACGTCTCCCCGGTCCCATGCCACTCGATGGCGTGGCGGATGGCGCGCTCCACCCGGCTGGCGGTGGTGCCGTTTTTCTTGGCGATTTCCGGGTAGAGGCGCTTGGTCACGGCGTTGATATATTCCGGCTCGTTCATGGTGAGCAGGATGGCATCCCGCAGGAACTGTTATGCCGCTTTCTGTGCAGCCAATCTTTCCCGTTCGCGGCGCATTCTATCTAATTCCATGTGCTGTTGTTTTGAAGTACAGATTTGGATATTCCAGACTTCATTATCAGCTTTACTTTTCCAGTGATGGACTTCGCATTTGGAGAAGTCCGTCCCTTCAGGCATCAACGGCAACAAGAAATAATAGGCGACCACCCTATGAAGAAGCAGTCTAGTGTATTCGCCCTCTCGCCGAAATGTTACAGTATAATAACCGTTTTCTTTCGGTTTTGGAACCATCAATACAGCTTTATACCCGGCATAGCTTTTAACACGTGCGTAGTTACTAACTAAGTACGTATTGTTACTATGCTGAAATGCGCCCAGCGCCCAATCATCGACAAAAACCACTCTTCGCCGTCTAAATCTTGTATATCGTCTAAACAGCATTCGGCATCATAGACAGTCCGAACAATTTCTTTCATAGTATATGATATCCGAACATTGTCCGCATCTTTCAGTACACTCGATGATTTGCGGCTGGACTGACTACTCGATTTTTATATTGTCGTAAATTGTGTACGCTGCCCTGCAATTTGTAACAATCTAGGTTATTGTGTATCTGTTTACAGCAAGCGCCGGAAAAAACAGGCCTAGGTCTAAGACCTAGCCACTACGGTTAAAGTTCATATTTTTTATAATCATATGAAAACCTCCATAATAAATTACTGTAGTATGCCCGCAGCGGTAGCCCATAAAGCGAACGCAAGCGGGCATACGGTAAAAAAAATATTATATTTTGAAAAATCTAAAAACAATTCTTCTTTAGATTTTGAAAATATCTCTTTTCTCTTTAAGGGTAATGTGTCCAAATCCCAACAAAACAAGGGGCTAAAATCAAGATTTAGCACACTTTTTTGTGCCAAAGAATTTTATCCCAGCCAATCGAGCAACAGTTTCCTCATTCTGGCACTGGGCAGATATAATGACACTGCCTCTCCTCTTCTAATTGCAGAACGCCAAATCCATTGCATCAACTGTGCCAGCGCGTACAAGTCCGCATCAAATTCGGCTGTTGTACCTTGTGAAAGATACTGCACCACAGGTGGAACGGGAAATATATTACAAAGATATATCAATGTCGTTCTGTCCGCATACCGATTTGTGGCTCGTGCATTGCATGAAACAAAATTAACCCCGCACGGCCTCGTACATTTATTACAACTGATTCTTCCACTCCATCTGCAATTGGCTTCCATTCTTCGGTTTTCATATTTGTTTGCAGCAGGTTTGAAGGTTGTCCACATAACTGTGTTCTTTGGCGCGTGTCTGTAATTCTGGATATAGTTCATCGCATTTCGTTTAAGAATATTTATATATTCTTTTGTTCTTTCTGCTCTGATGCCATGATGATGAAAGACCAGAATACTCTTGAACAGCCCTTTTCTTTTTTTGGATTCTGGCAAATAGTTAGTATTCAATCTACCATCATGCACATCTAAAAGGAACTTTATTCTGGATTTCTCCAATTCTGACACTTCTTCATATCCCTGTGAAAAATAATATTTTCCTTGAGAATCCTTTTCAACGTGCAAATATTGAAAGGATATGCCATTCTTCTGGAAATACAGGTACAGCATACTTCCACGAAATAGAAAGGTCATAATGTAAACTTGATGAAAAGCCTCAAATATTCCCGGCGGAAGTTGCCAGAGAATTATATTCGGTTCTACTTCATAAAGTGCTTTCTGCTGAATCTCGCGCTTTGTCCGTTCAAAGTCACCGTGATACTGTGAATCAAGCCACTTTACCTTCTTAGATGTCGGGTCGGTTTCCATAAGGTTCTGCTCTTTCAGAATTTTCAAATCATCTTGGGTAATGCCCGACATTTCGACTACTTCTATCTCTTCATCTAAGAATAGTGTGTAATCAAATTCCTTAATACATTCTATCGCAGTATCATTTAACAGCTTGAACAGTTCATGCGACAGAACCACATTCTGCCCTTCAGAAAGCAGTCGCAAAAGGTCAGCGGACTTTGTAGGAAGTGCTCCTGTGTCTGATGGCTCTTTGAACTGCAAATCCGGGCAAGCAATCTATACTCGCTGACACTCCGATAGATACGGAGCAACATACAGGTAACGCTTATCCTTGTTGTCATTGATGTACTGCAAGGCGGCACTACTCTTGCCCTTGCCCATGATATTGTCGATGATATTGATTATAGGAATCATCCTTTCTTGTGAATATTTTCAAGAGAGCTTTCAGATGCCATGGCCGTTGTCCTCGGCTCTCTTGGTGGCACCATCATAGCACTGAGCCACCGAAAAGTCAAGGGCTTTTGAAGAAAAAATTCAATTTATTTTCGTTGTTTTTTCATATCAAGATATGATAGAACCTTTGCCAAAAGATACAGCACTCGATTTTACACCTGTTGTTTTCTAAAGTCAAGAACTTTTTGAAAAATTCATTTTCCGTTAATAATCCGGCTTTGACAGCTGTATATATTCATATCATTATTATATCGTATATCGTTTTGTTTTTTCTGTGCTATGAACACAAACCGGGTATAAATTAAATCGGTCATGATTTTTCTCCGAATACAGATTGAACGGCTACCACGTCATTTTAACAAAAATTTGTGCAGGGTTTGTTTTTGGGCGGGGGAGTATGTTTCCGACAAAAAAGCACCCCTTGCGGGGTGCGTGGTATTAAGACAGTCCTTTGTCCTTTAGCAACTTATTTAGTGTCGGGCGGCTGATTCTCAATTCTGCTGCAAGTTGCGTCTTGTTCAGTTCCCGGTGCTGGTAACGGTCATACGCTGCACAGAAGGTCTTATCATCAATCCGCTTGACCTGACCGCCTTTGAACTTGCCCGCTGCTTTAGCGATTGCAATTCCTTCTCGCTGACGTTCCAGCAGGTTCTCACGTTCAAACTCGTTGATGGCTGCAATCATTGTCAGCATCAATCTGCCGTTTGAAGTGCTTGTATCAAGATTCTCCTTATTAGATACAAGGTGTACGCCTTTTTTCTGCAACTGGTCTACAATAGCTAAAAGGTCTTTTGTAGAACGTGCAAGGCGGCTAAAGTCGTGAATATAAATGGTATCGCCTTCCCGCACATAGTCCAACATAGCTTTTAAGCTGTGGGCGGTTCATGTTTTTACCGCTGACCTTTTCAGTGTACCACTTGTCGATGCCGTGCTTCTTGAGGGCTTCAATCTGCCGCGCTTCGTTCTGTTCAGCGGTGGAAACTCGTACATAAGCAATGTGTGCCATATTGCAAGCCTGTCCTTTCGTCCTGTGATTATCTCCACCTCTATTGTACCTCTATGTAAAAAAAAAGTCGATAACTTTATTTACATCTCGCAAAAATAAATCTAAAACAAAGTCTATTTTTACAAAAATAGCGGCTTTTGGGGATGTAATAGGCAAGTATACTCTGTTTTGACAAAATATACATCTAAACAAGAAAAGACCGCAAGCGGCTTTTGTTCCGTCTGCGGTCTTGTACTTAGATTGCTCTTAGGTTAGATTCTTCATAGCGTAGTCTATCGCGTCTTTTTCATAGCCTTCATATTCAAGCTGCTTGCGAACCTGCGATTTGGACAAATCCATGTCGTGATAATAACGTTCTGCCCTTGAAAGTGCGTTTTTACTTTCTTGCGGTATTTCATCTATTTTACTCGATGCAGAACTAGAACCATGCTTAGAACATACACGTCTTTATTCTTATACAACAAAGATACCCTTTATAATATTACGTCTTTATTCTTATAACCAACACTTTTTAAAGATTTTACTCGGCCTTCTCCCCAGTTTGAACAAGTCACATTTCCTGAGTCATTACTTATTCTTCGAAATCAACTGTTACGTCACTTAACCCCATACTTTTACTATGCTGGTAATCCAACACGAACTTTTAATATACCATTTAGAAAAATTGAACCGCTAAGTTTAGTTTTTTATTGAGTTCTTGTTCGCCTTCTCCCCGTTTTTGAAACTTTGAACAAAATGTCACATCAAAGCATTTTAATGCAGTCTCATCTTTCCGGTCCGTAAACGCATTACTTTTTATTCTTTCTTAAATCAACCGCCCTTTCGTTACGTCTGTGTAAAAATAAACTTCCCACCCATCAATAATGCCGTCTGCAATAAAGGTAAAGTCTGCCGCCTGTTCCCGTAAAGTGGTACTCCATTGTACAGTCCTTTCATTATATCATTTTATGTTTAATTGTAAACACGATTATAACATTTCTTTCTATCATTCTGTGCATCATAATAGAAACAGGGTGATAATTATGGACGAACTCAAGATAACACGGCGCACCGAACCCGTTATGTTCACAATCCGGGTTGACAAATCCATTGTTGACTTTTACGACGATTTGGCGCAGAAAACAAACCGCTCTCGAAATGAGCTTATTGGTCTTGCGCTGGAATACGCCAAAGACAAAATCAAAATTGAACCGTAACACGATTATCTGCATCAAAAGAGCCGCAGCTGGGGAAGTGATTCCTGTCTGCGGCTCTTCTGTTTAGATTATCTTACTAAGCGGGCTGTGCTTGCGGTACATCTCTGCAAGGTCGTCTTGGTTCACATCCAAATAGGCCTGCTCTGTTACGGTAACGCTGCTGTGCCCCAGCAAGCGGCTCAAGGTGTAGATGTCGCCGCCGCTCATAAGAAAGCGCTTTGCAAAGTTGTTTCGGAAAACATGAGGGTGAATGTCCTTTAGTCCTATCCGCTGGGCATACTTGCGAACATTGGCTTCAAAATTATTCACCTCAAGAAATTTACCTTTGTTTGTACAGAACAGAAAGTCACTGTCCCGGTATCTGTCCTTATACTTTATCCACCGTTGCAGCTGCGTTGCCATTTTGTCAGAGAAGAACACATAGCGGCCTTTCTTGCCTTTGGTGTTCTCCGCCGGGAGATAGATGTACCGCTTTTGCAAATTCACATCCGTTACTTGAATCAACAGACATTCGTTGACTCTCATGCCAGTATCTAGCAAAAGCTGAATGATGATAGAATCCCGGTATTCGCTGAAGCTGGCCGTGTTCATATTCCGCAGCAGTTTGCGGAAGTCCTCATCCGACACGAACTCAAGCGGGCGGCGTTCCACCTTGATATAATCGCCACGTTTGACAGGCGAACGGAGAATCAAATCCTCTTCCACACACCAGCCGAAGAAGGCGCTCATGTTCCGCAGGTAGTTGTTGATAGTCACATCTGACACTTTCTTGCCGAAATCCAACCGCCGCTCCTGATAGTTCCCGCTGTTCGGATTGCTTGTGACTGTGTATTTGCCCCGCTCCTTTATCTGTTTAACATAGTTTTGAATGACCGTGTGCGTGATTTTCTCTGTCTGTGTGATTCCCTGTTCATCAAGGTAAAGCATCAAAAGCCGCAACGTTTGTTCATAACTTCCAATCGTCTTTGTTGCAAGCCCTTTGTTTTCACAGTGTTCAATGAACATCTCCACATCCCGGATAAGCATAAAAAATAACCTCCTGTATTTGCCGGGACTATGACCCAATAAATACAGGAGATTTATTGCCTTAGATTTAAGCTGTTTATTGGTCTGGTTCCATATTTCCACAACGTTTTTCGCTATATTTATTGGTATAGCTCCCATCGTTGGAATATTATGGAACAATTCGCAATGAACTCGCTGTTGGTGGGTTTTCCGCGCAGGTTATGGATGGTGTAGCCGAAGTAGCTGTTGAGGGTACAGTGTCCCGCACCATCATAAAGTACAAGCCCTTGATATTTTTGGGGGTGCAATGAAACTTCAAGAACCTTATGTTCTGAAATTCCGTAGATATGCCCCAAATTTCCCACCAGATACCTTTTTTTTCATAGCCGGGATATGTGACATTTCTCCACCACTCGCCCTGTTCATCCACAAAGCTGGTATTTAATGGAATTTCTTGAAGAACCTACAGTTGCACAAATGAAGTAATAGCCATATTATTACGCTCCTTTATTAAAATATTATATATTATTGTATGCCCATCGTAATACTTTCTAAAGTAGAAAAAAACGGACATACCGAACGACCAAGAATCCCACTGTACAAAAAATCATGCAGTACCCTTATAGGAGGGTTCTGCACGTTTTTGTCACTCACCTTTCGGAACAATAACCCAATAGGTTTTTCGTCCTTCGTTTCGACCTGTTTGGTCGCTTTTTTGGAGTTCGTACATGATATTATTTTCAATCAAGTACTGATTCAGCACACCGATTGTTTTTTGCAAGCGGTACTTGTCGCGGACATTAAATACTTTTATAAGTTCTGCTCTATCTGATTTGAAGAGTCGTCTGTTTACGTTCTGTTCCAGATAGGTCAATAAGGTGTAATATCTTTCAGCCTCTTCATAATGGGAACTACATTCTTCTGTAAGGCTATCGACACCTATTGATGCAAAGAAGTTTCCTTCTTTGTAACAGAACGACAAAATTCATAATCATCCACTGCTTTGTAATAAGTCGGAAAAACTAAGTCTGACTTGTTATCAAAGAAATTCGGAAGAGGCGATAGTCGATACTCATTCTTAAAGTCCTCTGTCAGGCCCTTTTTCCCTCAATTGGAAATATTCTGCTGCTACTTGCATCTGCATTGCAAGGCAGCTATATAACCCTGCTATTTTGGAAAAATTGTCATAGAAGTACAGTTTAACGGTATCTTCCTTATCTTGAACGCGCTTTCTGCCAAAGCACTGTATGAACTCGACCATATCAGTCTATTCAATAATGATATGCTTAATGGCTTTATCTTTTAGATTTACGCCATTATCGAGAACTTTTGTAGTGAAGAGCATTCGGCATTCAAAGTGTTCGGTTTGAACTATCTCGCTGAATACAGGACTAGTTTCCTTATTATCACCGGAAAGATACGCGCTATTTGAGTATCTTCGATTCAATTCCTGTAAACGTTCTTTGTTGTCGCCAAAAACGACAGCCTTTTCATCTGCTGGGATATTGTCTAAGATTTTCAAAAGCGTGTCTTTCTTAGTATAATAGGACACCGATTCAATGTAACTGTAATCTGCCTCTGCCGTGTATGTGGCTGTTATCTTGCTTGAAAAATATTCCTTCAGCAAGTCAGCCGTTGCAGATAACATGATGATAACTTTGCTCTTTCGGAACTGCTCAATCATTTCAAAAATGGTTGAAGTTCTCCGATTGAACGCCGCATCTTGGAATAGGTAGTGTGCTTCATCTAAAACGATGTAATCAAACTCCTGCTCAACAAACTGCATCAAATCAGGCACAGAATTTTGTACCGTCCACAAACCATTCAGATAGACATTGTATTCCATCTTCTGGTAAGTCATGCAAGCTATGTCTGTGCCAAATGCTTGGTGTTCCTGCTGGGCTTTCAATGCCAGTCGATTGGAGAACACCAACATTCGCTTGCCATTCTGGTGGACATAAGGATAGAGCGTCTTAAATATAAAGGTGCTCTTACCACAGCCGCACGGCGCATCTACAAGGTAGATACCCGCTGACCACTCCCTATAATCGGGGATTTCAAGATACTTCTACACGATTTTCTTCGTATTATTCACCCTCGTTTCGTCAATTTATTATATTAAAGTACTCCGGCACATTCCGCCGAGCAGTCAATCCGAAACCTTTCTGAACATCTGTCTGTTCTGACGATATTATACCGCACAAATCGTCCAAAGTCAAGGGCTTTTGGAAAATATTTTACATAGCTACGTTTAATTGCGGAAGCGACAGCTACCTATTGTATCGCTAAAAATTCCAAAAGTCAACCTCTTTACAAAAAGTTCAAAAAAAATTAATTTTTGTTAATCTTTGCTGTCTTTTTTCTGTATTTATTCATATCATCATTATATCGTATATCGTTTTGTTTTTTCTGTGCTATGAACACAAACCGGGTATAAATTAAATCGGTCATGATTTTTTCTCCGAATACAGATTGAACGGCTACCACGTCATTTTAACAAAAATTTTTGCAGGGTTTGTTTTTTTGGGCGGGGAGTATGTTTCCGACAAAAAAGCACCCCTTGCGGGGTGCGTGGTATTATGCCAGTCCTCTGTCCTTCAGCATCTTGTCCAGTGTCGGGCGGCTGATTTTCAATTCTGCTGCAAGCTGGGTCTTGTTCAGTTCTCGGTGCTGGTATCGTTCATACGCTGCACAGAAGGTCTTATCATCAATGCGCTTGACCTGACCGCCTTTGAACTTACCCGCTGCTTTGGCGATTGCAATTCCTTCCCGTTGACGTTCCAGCAAGTTCTCACGTTCAAACTCGTTGATTGCTGCAATCATGGTCAGCATCAGCTTTCCCGTGGGGGTGCTGGTATCAAGATTCTCCTTATTAGATACAAGATGCACCTTTTTTAGCTTGCAGCTGTTCCACGATAACAAGGAGGTCTTTGGTACTGCGGGCAAGGCGGCTGAAGTCGTGGATATAGACTGTATCGCCTTCACGGATATAGTCAAGCATGGCTTCCAGTTGCGGGCGGTTCATGTTCTTGCCGCTGACCTTTTCCGTGAACCACTTGTCGATGTCGTGCTTCTTGAGGGCTTCAATCTGCCGCGCTTCATTCTGTTCAGCGGTGGAAACTCGTACATAAGCAATGTGTGCCATATTGCAAGCCTGTCCTTTCGTCCTGTGATTATCTCCACCCCTATTGTACCTCTATGTAAAAATGAAGTAAATAACTTTATTTACATCTCGCAAAATAAATCTAAAATAAAGTCTATTTTTACAACAACGGCGGCTTTTGGGATGTAATAGGCAAGTATACTCTGTTTTGACAAAATTCACATCTAAATAAGAAAAGACCGCAAGCGGCTTTTGTTCCGTCTGCGGTCTTGTGCTTAGATTGCTCTTAGGTTAGATTTTTCATAGCGTAGTCTATCGCGTCTTTTTCATAGCCTTCAAATTCAAGCTGTTCGCGAACTTGTGATTTAGACAAATCCAGATTATGATAGTACCATTCTGCCTTTGAAAGTGCATTTCTATGCTCTTGTGTTATATTATTCGTGCTACTCGATGTAGAACTATTGCTCTTGCTTGGCTTTTTTACCTACACCGGGGCCACCCGTAGAATATCCATTATTTGAGGTGCTAGATGTTGAGGGATTGTCCCGTTCCTCATCGGTACTGACAGTTAGCTTTTCGTTAAAAACGCTGTACCATTTTCCATTGCTATGAATGTCTCCCAAAAAGAATAGAATTGAATCCCATGCTGGCCTTAAGATTGATTCATTCATTTTGTCGGACAATTCATCGTATTTTTTATGATTGTATCATTTGCTAAAGAACTAAGTGCTTTTCCGTTTATATTGTCACACTCGATATTGATATAAAAAATAGGCGTACTTCCCGTTATTGGAAAAATTTTCATAGTTGCTTTCGGGTTTGAGAAGCCGCAGCTTTGGGCAAGCTTTTCAGCAACTTGTAAGATTGTCTTTTCTAATTCGATACCGCTATCCAATGGAGAGGTCAGTCCCATGAAACTCATTGCACTAGCTGTATTTTCAATAGCGGTCTGATATTCCCCCTGCTCCACTAAAGCATCTTGCTGTTTCCAATACAAGTCTAACATTTCAGTTGCGCGTTTCTGTGCTTCTGTATAGTTAGAATCATCTTCTATCACTTTTTGGTACAGCGAATAGGCTTTTGAAATATTCGCCGCCTTCTTGATAGTTCTCAGCTGACTTGAACTTTCGTTCCGACTCCTCAAGCGCCGCCTTGTGCTCTTGTTCTTCCTTAGATATTGCTTCTGACGTTGCTGTGGTATCTACGGTTTCCTGTTGTGAACTTTGGCTTACTGAATTGACTGCTGTGCTATCTGCTGTACTTGCGCCGTCGCTGCATCCAGCAAGCAACAAAACACAAAGCAACACTGAGCCAACTGTCCCGGTTATTTTACGCCTCATTCCGATTTTCCTCCTAACTGGTAAATGACTGTTGTTCGGTTGTGTCTGTCCTCCTTTTGTCAATTATACATCTAAAGACTACAAATGTATACACTTATAGTTCAATTATTATAATTGTAGGCTACAAAATCATCCGCCTTTTGGCTACACTTGTAGTAAAAAGAGGTGCGTTATGGATAACAACTTGAACAAAAAGCTTATAATTCGTCCCCGCCGGGCTGCATTGGGTAAGACCGCCGTTGTTTCCGTGCGCCTGTCAGAGGATACTATCAAGCGTTTGGACGCTATCACCACACAAACCGGGCATAGCCGCAATGAACTGATTCAGTTATGCGTTGAGTT
>VOFC01004122.1_pt1 | contig 12413 bp, 19 predicted proteins | sample 5384161 | NCBI WGS metagenome assembly VOFC01 (sample SAMN12384722, study PRJNA508395) | human gut metagenome | isolation source: healthy gut B | host: Homo sapiens | reverse complement strand
CAAGGCTATCTTTTTGCTTTTTCCGGCCTCTTTTTCAGATTTTATAATCTTGCATTCTATTTGAGAATTTGGTATACTTTTGCAATACCAGTCAGAAGGACGGTGATCACCATATGTCTGTGCCTGAGCCTGTCATCCTCTGCGACCCCTTTTACCATTCATCCAACTGGTTTCAGGAGATCATTGCCGGATTCCGGGACGCCGCGGCAAAAGACCGGAACAATTCTCCAATCCATATCCACAGCATGGGCACCATCGGCCAGCTGCGGCTGGAGCCGGGGCATTCCGGTCATCGTGACGAACAGCTCCCTGAAAAATCTTACTTCCGCGGTTCAGCAGCTGCGGCAGGCGGGAATCCCGGTTATTCTTTCCGGCGTGGACGGCGCCCACTTTGGCTCCGACATCTACTCCGTGGCGTCGGATTCGGCGCTGGCCATGACCCAGATGGTAAGGTATCTGCTGTCCTATGACCGGAAGCGGATCGCTCTGGCAGGGGTTCTGGTCCTCGTCCAGAAACGATATGGCGTTTCTGGATGCGGCCGTCGCCGCCGCGGACCGCTTCGGGTATCCGATTTCCCCGCAGAGCATTTTCCTCTGGGAAAACCAGCTGGATGAAAGCCTGAACGCGTTCTTTCAGATACGAAGACTATAACGCGGTGATCTGCCCCTAACGACACCATCGCCATCTGCCTGACGCGGGCGTGCCGGGAGCAGGACATCCGGATACCGGAGACGCTCTTTGTTACCGGCGCAAGCAATATGCGGATCAGTCAGAAGTTTGAACCGTCCATCACGACCATCAGCATGGACTTCCGGGAGATCGGAAAGGAAACCTACTACGTCAGGGAGCATCTTATCCGGAGGAGAGCAAGTGCAGCCGTATCAGCGTGTCGATCCCGGCCTGTATCATTCAAGGGAAAGCACGGGAAACCTTTCGCTGAAGGAGGCGCTTCCTCAGGCCGGAAGCCAGTGCGTCTCCACCTTCGAGAGCGGAAACAATTTCTTCACGAACCCTACCATCAATTCCCTGATCCGCTTTGAAAACTGCCTGTCCAACCGGGACGAGATCGATCAGAAGATCATCATGGCAATTCTGCAGGGAAAGAGCTATGAGCAGATGGAGGAGATGCTCTTTATGAGCGGCAGCGCGATCCGCTACCGCCGGAGCAGGATCTTCCGGGACGCAGGGGTCTCAACCGGGCGGAATTCGAGCAGCTGCTGACATCCCTGTATTCTATCTGACAGTATATATCATTCTTCATTTCCCCGGGATTCACAAGGTCACAATTTGTAATTGGCCAATTCTGAAAAATAACATTGACACGAGAAGCTGACAGGGGATATAATAAAAAAATGCCTTTAGAATTCGGAGTATGTACCAACTTCCTTGAGACGCCGGACACCGACCCGGTGGGCATGTGTCGGATCCCGGTGATCGCGGAAGCGGGCTTTCAGTACGTCGAGCTGCCCTTGTGCCATGTGGCGGCCCTTTCCGACGGGGAATTTGAACGGCTCGCGGATGTCATCCGTAGCAGCGGGCTTCACAGTCCGGCCGCCTGCAACCTGTTCCCGGATCAGATGCCCCTGCTGGGCGGGCAAGCCAACCCGGGGGAAATTTCCGCCTATCTGGAACACGCCTTATGCCGTGCTTCCCGGCTGGGAATACGGAAAGTTGTGTTTGCCAGCGTTTCCGCATGGACTGCCTACGGCAGCATGTCAGGACAGGCGGGCGGAAATCGTGGAGCTGGTTCGTGGGACAGTGGCTCCCGCCTTTCAAAAAAATACCGGATCCGGCTGCTGCTGGAGGGACTCCGCAGGCAGGTCTGCAATGCGGTGAATACCCTGCCGGAAGCGGCAGAGATCTGCCGGGCAGGCGGCGCATCCTTATGTAGGGGTGATGGCAGACCTGTATCACATGATCTGTAATGGAGAGTCTCCAGACGAGCTTGCCGTATACGGAAACGAGATAGAGCACGTCCACATTGCGGAGAGGGACCGGCTCCTGCCGTTTGCCGGCGTGTCGGCGGAGCTGGCCGCCCTGACAAAACAGCATGGCGGACGGTGCCGGAGTTTCGAGGCCCGTGCCCCGTTTACGGTACCGGCAATTACGTCCGGAATCAGGCAACCCGGGAAAACATCTGCCAGATTCTTACCCTGCCCTTTCCTGATTAAAATCTTTGATTTTAATCAGGAAGGCATCGCCTAACGGCGCTGCCGGTTTTGTGATTTATAAGGAAAGAAATCACAAAACAAGTCTCATATGAACTTCTTGCCCTTCGGGCAATTAAAATCTTTTCTAAAGATTTTAATTGAAGTTCACCAACGTGGACTCCGGCTGGACGGACTGCTATACCGCGATTTATGAAGAATTCCACAAGCAGTATGGCGACACCATCACAATCAACCCTGTAGGCAATTCCTATGCCGATACGCTGAGCACCCTGTTGCTTCAGGCTTCCGCCGGGAACACCCCCCGACGTGGCCATGGTCAAGGCTGAGTGGCTGCCCCAGCTGATGGAGCTGGATTGTCTGGCGGACATCAAGCCCTACATCAGCGAAGAGGCTCTGGCCGACTACGGCGAGGCTTCCCTGAGCAGCTATACCACCGCTGACGGCTCTCTGGTCGCGCTGCCTTACTTCGGCCAGCCCTACGCCATGTTCTATAACAAGACCCTGCTCGAGAAGGCCGGTGTGAGTGTCCCCACCACCTTTGATGAGCTGCTGGAGGCTTCCGCCAAGGTCGCCGCGCTGGGCAATGACGAGAACGGCAACAAGATCTACGGTCTCGGTCTGGTCAACTCCGGTCTGGAAGTTGCCGAAGGCTACAACATCTTCCCGTGGCTGTGGGCCCGGGGCGGTGAATTCATCGATGCGGACGGCAAGATCGTCCTGAACAGCGACGCCAACCTGAAGGCTTTCACCGAAATTCAGGAGCTGTACACCTCCGGTCAGTCTCCTGTCGGCCTGAGCTTCAAGGAAATGCGCAATCTGTTTGCTTCCGGGAACCTCGCGTTCTTCTGGGATCTGGAATCTCAGACCGCTTCCTTCGTGCAGGCCAGCTCCAAGGGCGAAGCCTTCCTGGATGAGATCGGCGCGTTCCCCATCCCCGGTGCCACTGCCGGTCAGTCCGTTGGCTATGTTTCCGACGTTGTTCTGGTCGTGTTCAAGTCCTGCAAGAACATGGAGGCCGCCGGCGTCGTTGCTGAGTTCCTTGGCGGCGAGGATACCATTCAGATCATGTTCGACTACGGCAAGGGCAAGATGAGCTCCCGTACCTCCGTTATGGATCACATTTTTGCCAACGTGGAAAGCGAATTCACCGCAGCTTACGTTGAGGCCATGAAGCAGTGCCGCTCCCTGCCCGCTATGGATATGGGCTTTGCGGATGCTGACGAGGCCATCACCGACGCCGTCGCCCGGCTCGCGACCGGCGTGGACGCCGCCACTGTCCTTGCGGATCTGGATGCCGAGGTCAGAGAGCTGTACGGCCAGTAATACCCGCCGTTCCATTGCAGTAGTAATGGATGCTTGACATAACTTGGGTTGTCCGGTAGGAACCCTGCCGGACAACCCTTTTTATGCGGGGACCCTTCTCAAACGGAAAAAGACGGTTTCAGGGTGCCCGCAAGAAAGGAGCTGCATATGGGACGTAACAATTCCATGCAAAAAACCATCCATCGTGACCCGGCTGGAAATCAGATCAGGCTGTGGCCGTGGGCTTTATTTCCCCGGCACTGATCGTTCTGTCCTGCGTCATTGCCATCCCCATCCTCCGGGGCATCTGGACAAGCTTCTGCGACTGCAGCCTGCGCAACCTGATGTCTCCGACCTGGGCGGGGCTAAAAAACTATATTGCCCTGTTCAAAAAAGGTGAATTTTCACCTATTTTTTCCATACTCTGGTGTTTGTTTTCTTTACGGTCAGCATCCAGCTGATTTGGGAATGGGCGTTGCCCTTCTGCTGAACAGCAAGATCCGCGGCAGGGCTGTTTTCCGGGGCATGATGCTGATCCCGTGGACGATCCCTCTGTCGTCGTCGCGCTGGTCTGGAGATGGATCTTACAGCAGCAGTACGGCGTCATCAACTATCTGCTGATGAAGGTGGGGATCATAGATGGCATGAACCTTTTTCCTGGACCATGGACGCCACGCTGGCGATGATCTCCATAGTGGCGGCCTGCGTATGGAAACAGCTGCCGTATATGACCGTGATGATTCTGGCCGGCCTTCAGTCTGTGGACAGTTCCCTGCTGGAAGCAGGCCTGTATCGACGGCGGCAACCCGTTCCAGCGGTTCTGGCACATTGTGCTGCCCTCCATCCGTCCGTTCTGTTCACATCTGTCTGGCTGGCGATCACGCAGAATTTTCAGCAGTTTACCATCATCAACAATATGACCGGCGGCGGCCCCGTGGACGCGACCACGACGCTTTCCATCGCTGCCTATAAGGCGGCGTTCCAGTCCCTATAACTTCGGCGAAGCGCAGCCATCGGCGTAATCTGGATGGTATTCCTGTTTGTGCTGACGTTCATCAGCAACAAGGCAAACGAGAACCACGCAGATACCCTGTAAGGAGGTGCCGCAAGATATGAAGATCCGCAAAAACTCCCGAGTGTGCTGAAATACGGGGCGCTGCTGCTGACGATCATCCTTTTGCTGTTCCCGATCTACTGGATGTTGATCTGCTCACTGATGCCGACCCACTACCTGACCGTTCTGCCCCCCCTCACTTTGTTCCCGTGGATATCACGCTGGATAACTACATCCAGATTGCCGAGACGCCAAAGTACGTGGCCTATTTCCGCAACAGTGTCATCGTTGCGGTCGGAACCGTGCTGACGACGCTGGTGCTGTCGGTTCCCGCGGGATACGTTTTTTCCCGCTACCGGTTCCGGGGAAAGTCCGCGCTGCTCAGCGCGGTCATGTCGGTTCAGATGTTCCCCATCGTTGGTGATTCTGGCGTCGCTGTACATTTTTATACAAAGCTGGGGCTGCTGAGCAGCTACCCCGGCCTGATCCTTTCCGACACGACCTTTGCTCTGCCGCTGGCGGTCACACTGGTAAAGTCCTTCTTCGACACCGTGCCCAAAGTCTGGACGAATCCGCCCGCATCGACGGAGCCGGGAAAATGCGCACGCTGGTGGAGATCCTGTTCCCGCTGGTGAAGCCCGGCATTGTCGCTGTATGCATCTATACGTTCCTGAACGCATGGGATGACTATATGATGTCCCTCATTATCATGCAGGATGCCTCGATGAAAACGCTGCCTGTTGGCATTGCGGAAACGTTTCTGGGGAGTACTGCTATAATTACGGCGGCATGATGGCGTTTGCCGTGATCGGTTCGCTGCCCATCGTCCTGCTGTTCATCTTCCTCCAGAAACACATGATCGCCGGCCTGACCGCCGGAGCCGTAAAGGGATAAGCATATGTCGCTGTATGACAGACTATGGAACGGAAACGGAAAACGCCGCGAAGAAGCGCCGGAAGCACCCGGCGCCCCTGCGCGTTTTGAGCGGCTGGTGGTAAGCAGAGCCATTCAGCTGCTGGAGCTGAATGTCGTCACAGTCCTGCTGTGTATTCCCCGTCGTTACCATCCCCGCGGCCTTTTCCGGCATGGCGAGGGTGCTGATGCTCTACTGGCGGGACATGCCGGTGCTCCATATGTGGGGCGAGTATTTTGCCGGATTCCGGAGAACTTCTTTGAGAAGCTGCTGATTTGGCTGGTTCTGACGCTGGCGCCTGTTTCTATTCCCCCCTGTTTTTCCTGTTTCTGGGGCTTCGGGAAGCCGCGATCGCCGCGCTTGTCTGCCTTGGCGTCCTGTCTTTCCTGCTGAAAAGCTACTGGTTTCCGCTGTGCGCCCTCGTCAGGCTCACCCCGTGGCAGAATGCCGTCAACGCGCTCATCCTGATGGGCAAGGAGTGGAAGTACAGCCTGTGGATGCTGGTTCTGGTAGCGATTCCCTATGTCGTGTGCGCGTGCTTCCTTCGCTATACGTTCCCGTTCTGGTGCCTGTGCATATTTGCGCTGGGGCAGCTGATCCAGTGCGCCTTTTGCCGGCAGCGCCATTGACCGGAACCATCTTCTGAAGTAGATATTATGAAAATGCAGCTGCCCCGGTCTGTACAGGCCGGGGCAGAAATTATTCGGTTTGCGTTGGCGGCGGAACTGGGAGAAAACGGTAGAATTGTACTATTTTTACCTGTATCCCTTGCAATTTGCGCGGTTAAGTGGTGTGCTGATAGCAGCATTGTGGGACTGAGTACGGCGGCCTGTTTTTGGTACGCTGTACCGGCCGAAAATAAAGGAAGAAGGTTGCATCATGAAGAAATTGCTGGCTTTTGCTGATGGCGGTCGCCGTGACATTCCAGCTGGTGACGCCGGTTTTCGCGGACACCGAAGGGACGGAGGAGACCACCACCCCGACCGAGGCCGTCGTGGAGACGGAGGCACCCACTGAAGCGCCTGCGGAGGAAACGACTGCGCCCACGGAGGAAACGGCCGCGCCTACCGAGGAAACCTCTGCGCCCACAGAAGCCACAGAGGAGACTGAGGAAGCCACCGAGGAAACCGTGGAGGACATTGCCCTGTTCGCGGATAACGGGGACGTGATCGCTTCCGGCGAGTGCGGTAAAAATGGGGATAATTTGACATGGGTACTTTACGGGGGATGGTACGCTGACCATTTCCGGCAGCGGGGATATTGCAGATTTTTCAAAAGAAAAGGAATCCAATGATGGAACTGACCACACGACGGCTCCTTGGAGTAGATATTGGGAGAAATAACCCGCGGTTGTGATAGAATCCGGAGACAGAAATTGGCGTTTCAGCTTTCTACGGCTGCATCGGCTTGGCCAGCGTAACAATTCCGGATGGCGTAACAGAAATTGGCACCTCAGCTTTCTATGGTTGCTGTCGCTTGACCGGCGTGGTGATTCCGGAAAGTGTGACCAGTATCGGGAAATCTGCCTTCGAGGCCTGCAGCGGTTTGACTAGCATAACGATTCCGGATGGCGTAGCCGTCATCGACGACAGTGCCTTCTACGACTGTCTCGGTTTGACCAGTGTGACAATACCAGGGGAGCGTAACGAGCATTGGCAAGGAAGTGAGATCGTCTATACGCCCAGGCTGACCAACGCGCAGGGCACCGTTACGGACATCCGGCTGGAAGGCGCGGACGCGGAGCTGTTCGCGGCTGAGGTGGTTGACGGCGTTGTACACCCTGACCATGGCAAAGGGCTGCACGTATTCCACCAGAACGACCTACAAGGTGATCCCCGGTTCTGACCTTCTGCGGTCAGGGAGGTCACAGGCAGCACCCTGAAATATGGTGACATGGAACGCTGGGTCGGATGCCTTTTTCGCACCAGCAGTACTTGGGATGGTTGATGCGGCCGAAGCCTGCCTCATCCTGGAACATAAGGCGCACTTTTCCACAGCACCTGTGGAGATCGCACAAATGCGTCTGCGGGTCACAGCGAGTCTTTTTGCACCGGCTCCGCAGCTACAAAGCTGGGAAAATACATACAGTATTCCTCCGGCTTTGTAACTTTGATCTGGCACAAAATCTTCTGCTATGCCTCCTTGCCGATTTATGCGGTGTTGCCCTAATTGCTTGATCAAACTTAACCACCGGCTGTGCCGGCGGCAAAAATTAGCATCCGGCGAGGAGTAAAGCAGGCAAGAAAAAATTCGTTAATGGGCAAGCTTTTCTGCTTCCGCCGCAAAGACCATATGGAATGATTTTTTGGAGGTACTTATGAAAAAGGAATTCGTCCGTGTCCTGAAATTCACCTTTTTCTCCATCAGCGCCGGTCTCATCGAAATGGGAAGCTTCGCCCTGCTGAATGAATTTACCCATTTCCCCATACTGGCCCTGCTACCTGATTGCCCTGTGCCTGAGCGTACTCTGGAACTTTACCCTGAACCGGAAATTTACCTTACAATCCGCCGCCAACGTGCCCGTAGCCATGGCAAAGGTTGCCGCCTATTATGCGGTCTTCACGCCGCTGTCCACCCTTCTGGGCAATTATCTGGCCGGCAGTCTGGCGTGGAACGAATACCTGGTAACAATTGTGAATATGCTGCTGAATTTCTCCACGGAGTTTCTCTATCAGCGGTTTTTCGTCTTCGGCAAGTCCCTGGACAGTGCAAAGCAGGCGTAAATGCAAAAAGCGAAAAAGCAATGTCACGCAGACGGAATAATCCAGCAAAAAGCAGGACACAAAAAGTGTGTCCTGCTTTGTTCGTTCAGTTCATTGTACCCTCGGGCGGGCGAACAGGTCGCCGATCCGCTGCCTGAGAGCCTTTGCTTCCGGGGTGTCCGACGCGCCGTAGGCGTCGATCCAGTCCGCCGACGCCTGCTGGGCGCCTTTCATGGCGGCAAGGTCGCAGCCCAGGTCCGCCACCCGGAATGCGGGCAGGCCGGACTGCCGGGAGCCGAAGAAATCTCCGGGACCGCGCAGACGCAGGTCTTCCTCAGCGATCTTGAAGCCGTCGGTGGTTTTGCAAAGGGCTTTCAGGCGCTGGAGCGTCTCCGGGTTGCGGTTGTGGGTGGTGAGGATGCAGTAGCTTTTTGCCTTGCCCCGGCCTACCCGGCCGCGGAGCTGGTGCAGCTGGCTCAGACCGAACCGGTCCGCATCCTCAATGACTATCAGCGTGGCATTGGGCACGTCCACACCCACTTCAATGACCGTGGTGGCCACCATGACATCCGCTTCCCCCACGGGCGAAGGACGCCATGGCCGCCTCCTTTTCCGCACCCTTCATCTGCCCGTGGAGCAGAGCAATGCGCAGGTCCGGGAAAAACCGTCTGCTGCAAGGTCTCCGCCCAGACGGAGGCGGCCTTGATGCCTAGCTCCTCGTTTTCTTCCACCGCCGGGCAGACCACGAAGCACTGATGTCCCTCCGCCACCTGCTTGCGGATAAAGGCGTTGATCCGGGGACGGTAGCTCTCCCCCACCAGAAAGGTGTCCACCGGCTCCCGTCCCGGGGCAGCTCGTCAGAATGGATACATCCAGATCGCCGTACAGGATCAGCGCCAGCGTCCGGGGGATAGGCGTCGCCGACATCACCAGCAGGTGGGGGTCCTCCCCCTTGGCGGAAAGGCGGCTGCGCTGTCCCACGCCGAAGCGGTGCTGTTCGTCGGTGATAACCAGCCCCAGATTGGCGAACCGGGTGGAATCCGTCAGCAGGGCGTGGGTGCCGATCACCACTTGAATTTCCCCGGCGGCGATGCGCTCCCGCACGTCCTTTTTCTGCTTTCCCGTCATGGAGCCGGTGAGCAGCGCCACGGATACCCCCCAGAGGGACGAACAGGGCGCTCAGAGAGGCGAAATGCTGCTCGGCAAGGATCTCCGTGGGCGCCATCAAAGCGGTCTGAGCGCCATTTCTCGCGGCGCAGTAGGCGGCGGCGGCCGCCACCATGGTCTTGCCGCTGCCCACGTCTCCCTGGCAGCCGGTTCATGGGGGATTCCCCGACGGAAATCCGCCAGAATTTCCCCCCACCGCCCGGCTCGGGGCCCCGGTGAGGGTAAAGGGCAGGCTGTCATAAAAGGGAGCCATGTCGAAATCCGTGTAGGGTTCCGTCTTCTTTTCCTTCCGGGCGGCGCGCATCAGGGCGAGTCCCGCGGAGAATACGAAGAATTCCTCGAAGATCATCCGCTTTTTCGCCAGCTCCGCCTCCGCCATGGAATTCGGCTCGTGGATGGCAAAATATGCCCGCTCGGCAGGCAGAATGCCGTATTTCTCCCGCACCTCGGCGGGCAGTATCTCATCCGGCGGGTCGCACACCGCCAGCGCCTGCTGCACCAGCCGGAGCAGCGCCGCGTTGGTCAGTCCGCGGTCAGGGGATAAATGGGCAGAATGCGCCGGGTGGTCACGGGCTGGGACTCCGGCGCCTCGAACACGGGGTTCGTCATGCTGTAGCCGATGAAATCCCCGCTCACCGCGCCGTAGAAAATGTACTCCCGGCCATATTCCAGCTGCTGGGCGGCGAAGCGGCTGTTAAAAAACGTCACGTTCAGCCGCCCGGTGGTATCCGCCACCTGCACCTTGGTCAGGTCCAGCCCTTGCGGATGTGGGCTGGTGCGGGGAGTGTTCATCACCATGGCGCGAAAACAGGCGGGGACATCCGGCTCCAGCTTTCGATGGGAACCAGCTTCGTCCGGTCCTCGTACCCTCTGGGGAAATGGCAGATGAGATCCCGGAGGGTGAAAATATTCAGCTGGGCAAGCTGCTTTGCCCGCACCTCCCCACGCCCTTGAGCATTGTGACGGGGTCAACAGTTTTGCCATGGTTACACCTCCCGGGAAAATCTACATTACGGGCGGTTCCTCCATTTTCGAACAGATCGGCGATTTGTTCAAAAAATTTCTGAACAAAATGAAAAAAATGAAAAAAAACTCCCTCAAGCACTGCTCGGAAGGAGATATTTTCAGAGAAATCAGGCCAGCTTGTTCAGCTTCAGAGTCATGCTGCTCTTCTTCCGGGCAGCGTTGTTCTTGTGCAGGAGACCCTTGTTGACAGCCTGATCGACGGCCTTGACGGCGGTCTTGTAAGCAGCGTCGGCGGCAGCCTTGTCACCGGACACCAGGGCGGCGTCGAACTTCTTCAGGTTGGTCTTCAGCTCGGACTTGTCAGCCTTGTTCTTCTCGTAAGCGATCTTGGAAGAAATGACATCCTTCTTAGAGGACTTGATATTGGGCATGGATTCCACCTCCTTCTGTTCGTTTTCCATACAGATACGCATTATAACGCCTTGACGCGATAAAATCAACCCTTTTTTCAAAATTTTTTGCCGTTCCGGGCGTAAGAAGCTTCTCCCCGGCCATCCCGCCCCGGTGGGCGGACGCCGGGCCTGCGCGGAGAATTGTCAAGCCCTAATTTTTGCACAAAAAATGTTCATGGTAAAATCCACGACCCGCGGAAAAGTGGGAAATCCGTCGAAGCGTTCGGATCTTTTATGTGAACCAAAACTGCATATCCACAGCATGCCCCGCCTGTGGAAAACCCCTTGTGGAAAAACCTGTGGAGATTGTGGAAAACTCTGAGTTATCAACAGGATTTTTTGCTCTTTTCTTTTTTGCTTTTCTTGTGGAAAAGTCTGCATATATCCATGCATATTCCGTTCTCCGCCCAAAAACGGGACGTGTTACGTCACCGTCGGAAGGAAGCCGTTACCGGAAAAACATCGGGGAAAAGTTGTCTTCCTGTAAAAAAAATGCTGTCGAAAGCCATTGACGCTTTCTCTCAACTGTGAAAAATTTGTGAAAAACCGCCAAAGAATGATTTGGCGCTTCCGGGAATACTGGAGAGGAACGGGAATGGAAGCTCCATTTCCCAGTATCACCACACAGGAGGCTGCCATGCAGGAAAAGTAGAGATATGCGGCGTCAACACATCGAGACTTCACGTTTTTTCTCAGGTGGAAATGGACGCCCTGCTCCGCCGTGCCCAGGCGGGCGACGAAGATGCCCGGGAAAAACCTTCATCGAAGGAAATCTGCGGCTGGTTCTCAGTGTCATACAGCGCTTTGACAAGCGGGGCGAAAACCCCGACGATCTGTTTCAGGTGGGGTGCATCGGCCTTATCAAGGCCATCTCCAATTTTGACCCGGACAAGCAGGTGCGCTTTTCCACCTACGGCGTTCCCATGATCGCGGGAGAGGTGCGGCGGTATCTGCGGGACAACAGTGTCATCCGGGTCTCCCGTTCCATCCGGGATGTGGCCTACCGGGTGCTTCAGTGTAAGGAAGCCCTGATCACCCGCCTAGGGCGAGAGCCGACGCTGGAGGAAATTTCCAGGGAGCTGGAAATCCCTCTGGAGGAGGTCAGCCGGGCGCTGGACGCAGTGTGCGCCCCTGCGAGTCTGTATGACCCGGTCTATTCCGACGGCGGCGACCCGCTGACGGTGATGGATCAGGTGCGGGACACCAAAAACACCGAGGACGGCTGGATGGAGCATATCACCCTGCAAAACGCCTTCCGCGCCCTGAACGACCGGGAGAAGCAGATCCTTTCCCTGCGTTTTTACGACGGGAAGACCCAGATGGAGGTGGCCTCCGCTCTGGGCATTTCCCAGGCGCAGGTTTCCCGGCTGGAAAAGGGCGCCATTGGCGCCATGCGCAAATCCGTCAGCGTTTCGTAGAACAGTCATACTCCTTCTTTCTGGTGCATAGGCTTTTTCCAGAGGAGGGTGGGATTATGTCAATGCGATTCACCCAGCTGCAATGCAAGGAAGGTCATCTGCGTCAGCGACAGGCGACGGCTGGGATTTGTTACGGACGTGCAGGTGGAAATTCCAGCGGGAACGTCTGCGCCATCGTCGTCCCATGCCCCGCGCGGTTTCCGGGGGCTTCGGGCGGCGGGACGATTTTATCATTCCCTGGAACTGCATCAAGCGCATCGGCCCGAC
>VOFC01007077.1_pt1 | contig 12423 bp, 20 predicted proteins | sample 5384161 | NCBI WGS metagenome assembly VOFC01 (sample SAMN12384722, study PRJNA508395) | human gut metagenome | isolation source: healthy gut B | host: Homo sapiens | reverse complement strand
CGATTGAAAGTTCCAGCGAATAAAAATTTTAAATTCCCTCGAAGTTGCGCTACGCCTACAACCGCCATATTGGACCAAAAGCGCTGAAAGCACGGCACGAATGCATATCCAGGCAATATTTTCAATTTTCTTTAACATATCCTCACCATCTTCCCATTTTACTGCAGTCTCCTGTCCTGTTAAAGTTTTATAAGAAGATCCCAGTCTGACATTTACAAACGTCTTTTCTGTGTCAGGGTCAATAATGGTAGATCCTCCATACTGGAACATACCCTTTTCTTTTTTCCTCTGACAGCACTTCCCCTGACCTTCGTAGTTAGCCAACACAATGCGACCGACAAGCATTGCTCCAACTTCCATCTGTAAAATAGTCTTAAATTTATTTGTGCTAATCGCATACTCCCTGTTGTTCTCACAGAATACCTGTTCTTCTGCAAGCATTAGGGAACTGTGTGAAGGACTCCCGGAAGAAATATTGTTTCCGCTCTTCTTCCAGAATCTGTACAACAATACCTGTGATAGTGATTTCACACAAAGTTTAGATACAAAACAATAACCATCCTTGTATTGTTCCGCAAGCTTTTTATTCCGAGAAGAAGAGACTCATTAACATTATAATGACTCTGCTTCACTGAAGTTAGTATGGTTTTTATCATTTATTTTCCATACAGACAAAAGTCCGTCACACGGTACCGATCATGTGACGGATTTTTCATCAATCGTTCTTTCTTCCCGGCTTTATTTTTCTGGAGAAAGAAAAATCATTAAAAACTGTGAATGTCCCTATTAATTCATAATCCGATAAATCAATATTATTTTTCTTTTACAAAGATTTGATCAGATATTTTGAACCAGATCGAGTCCATCTCTCCACAAATCCGGATACTTTAATGCATCAACTCCCTTTAAGTAACAATCTTCCTGACTGTATGGCATACTCAAAGTGTTTCCATCTGTTTTTCCTATCCTTTTGATGTAGTACCAGTATCAATATGATAAATTCCAGAATTCAAGTAACACTAAACTGGTGCAATTCCCTTGCCTTTTGGTTTTTTTGTGAATATGAAATTTACAGATAAACAGCAATCCGGTCACAATCACGCCAAAATACAACAATGTCAGATCCGCTACCAGAATATGTACCAGCAACACTGCTGAAATATAAGAGCAGCGGAAGCTACCGAAGTCCCATGTATATCTTTCTCGCCTTTTTCATCCTTGTTCTCCCTTTCTTCTTCCATAACGTTGAAATAGGCAAGTCGAATCATTGCAGCAAGCACATACAAAACTCCAAGCAATAATGGTGAATAATTCGTACTTAACATTGATTTTTCGAATATAAAAACGAGTAATCCAAATGGCACCCAGTACGCAATCCACAACGTAACAGTGCAATTAACAGGCCGGAAGTACGCCAAATGCAATCAGATCTGATAAGGAATCGATTTGTATTCCAAATTTCTTCATCTTCTGTACGATTTTTTTGTTCTGAATGGCAACTTTCCGTCAAAAAGCATATCGCACAATCCCGAAAAACAGTAAAAAGAACACTTCCCAGATATGGGCAAGTCCGATTCCATTCAGACATAATATAACGCCTGTCGTTCCTGATAAAATTGACAAATAAGTCAAAATCACCGTATAGCCATAAAATCCAATCATTTTCTTTTCTCCAAACTTTTTTTTTTGATTACGATATAACCGATTGCAACAGCCACCATGCTGATGATCATACAGACATAAAGGATATCCCCCCTGCTCGCACCCTCGCCGATATGCCTCTCCCTTTGTCATCAACTGTTTATAGCCTTCAGCATAAGATAATCTGCGACCTCGACACCTCTCCCGAATCGGCACACAGTTTGGATCCAAGTACCACATAAATCTGGGTTGCAAAAAGCTTCGGCAGATTATGCCACTCTCCATGCATTGCCATATAAGTAAACAGTAACAACAATCTGTGAAAGTCTTTGCAGCAAGTTAAGAATATATGTTTTCACCATCATACTCTTCAAGAACTACCTCCACACACTCATATTCTTCTCCAATGCAGATTCCATCTTTTTTCAATTTTATCTGCAAGCTATGACATCTCAAATCTTTCGCAACAACGATGCAATACCCATTCCGGCCGCCTTTTTATGATCTGTGGTTTAAGCAGCAAATAAACAGAATTGCAAATCCCGACAGAATCAATCTCGCTCCTATAATGAGAAGTTTGCCTGCCCGTAAAATTCAAAAAATATCTTAGGGAAAAATATCACATCAACCAATCCTATGGATGCCATCCCTCATCATAAAAAGGCACTGGCTGGTTGTCCACCTGATGCAGATGGTGTAATTGCTGAAAAATATACATCTGCAGCCGAATAGACAAAAAACCATGACTGCGTTTCGTCGGATAGCCCATATGGGCAACAATCACACGAATTGCCTCTCCTTCAAAATAAATGAAGCCGAGCATACTGAGCATCGCAAGAATAAGTTCCGGCCAGGAAGCGTTCTTTATACATGTCATGAGTTCATCGAACGAAATGCCTCCCCGCTGAATACTGCATATATGGTAAACGCAGCAAGTAATAATGTTACAATAAAACAAATTATTTTGTTTTTATTTTGTTTAATAAAGCTTTTTTTTTCATACTGTATTATTTTATCATAGCCTTATAATGGTTACAAGTTAAGACTTCCTTAAAGTAAGCTTAATCGTGATTCATAATCGCTTACATCTAACAAAACAAGAAAGCTGTCGTACCAAGTAATTCTCAGTACAACAGCCTATGAAATAAATTTAGATATTTTTTACTGTAGCAATATCTACCGGGGTAAGCTGTCCGTTTGCTGTCTCCAAAGAACGAGCCAACGCATTTGCTGTATCCATTGCTGTAATACAGTAAACACCAGTCACCTGCAGCTCTTGAATATGCGTCTTTTCCAGAATCTCATCGAAAAGCTCACGGTCCTCTGCCGCATCGACATCTTCTGCCTTTGTACCAAGGATCGGAACACCCATCTTCATCAATGCTTCTGTCAGCTTAATAGCAGTCTGTCCACCGAACTGAACAACAGCCCCATCCGGCTTTTCAATATTTACAATGCTCTCCACATCTTCTGCGGTAAGTGGCTCAAAATACAGTTTGTCAGCAATATCAAAGTCAGTAGAAACCGTCTCCGGGTTATTATTGATAATAACGGTCTCCCAACCTTCTTTTGCAAAGGCCCATGTACAATGCACAGAACAGAAATCGAACTCGATACCCTGTCCAATACGGATTGGTCCGGAACCGAGAACAAGAACTTTCTTCTGTGGATTGGTCTCTACTGCCTCATTCTCACTTCCGTATACACTGTAATAATATATGGTGTCTCTGCTGCGAACTCTGCTGCACAGGTATCTACCATCTTATAAGCAGCAACAATGCCGTTTGCGTAACGCATCTGCTTGATTTCTTCTTCGGTTTTCCCAGTAAGTTCTGCAATCACATTGTCCGGGAACTCAATTCTCTTTTGCTTCTTTCAGCAGTTCAACGGTAAGTTCCTCGGTCTTCAAGCGCTGCCCATCTCGGTAATAATTGCAAGCTTATCGATAAACCAGCGGTCGATCTTTGTAATCTCGTAAATGTGATCGTAAGATACACCACGGCGTAATGCTTCTGCGATCACCCAGATTCTGCGGTCATCTATTACATGAAGCTGTGCATCAGTTCTTCATCGGACAATCCGCTGAAATCGTAGGACATAAGACTGTCTACATGCTGCTCGAGAGAACGGATGGCTTTCATCAGTGCGCCTTCAAAGTTGTCACAGATACTCATAACTTCGTAGGTCGCTTTCATCTGTGTACTTAATGTTCTCTTTGCAGTCAGGAATTTATCAAATGGAAGTCTTGGAATCTTAACTACGCAGTAGTCAAGCATTGGCTCAAAACTCGCATATGTCTTCTGTGTAATCGCATTTTTAATTTCATCAAGTGTGTAACCCAATGCAATCTTTGCGGTAACCTTTGCAATCGGATATCCAGTTGCTTTTTTTGATGCAAGTGCAGAAGAACGGGATACTCGCGGGTTAACCTCGATAACACAATATTCAAAAAAGAATCCGGGTTCAATGCGTACTGTACGTTACATCCTCCCGTAATCTTCAATTCATCAATAATGTTCAAAGCGGAGCTTCGAAGCATCTGATACTCTTTGTCGCCCAATGTCTGGGATGGTGCAACTACGATAGAATCACGGTATGCACACCGACCGGATCGATATTCTCCATGTTACATACGGTAATACAGTTGCCGTTTGCATCACGCATTACTTCGTACTCGACTTCTTTCCATCCTGCGATGCAACGCTCAACCAAAACTTCTCCCACACGGCTGAGACGAAGTCCGTTGCTTAAGATATCAATCAATTCCTGCTCGTTGTGTGCGATACCGCCGCCGCTTCCGCCAAGTGTGAAAGCAGGACGAAGTACAACCGGATATCCGATGGTATTTGTAAATTTAATACCATCCTCTACGGTATTTACAACCTGAGAAGCTGCACACGGCTCCCCAATCTTCTCCATCGTATCTTTGAATGCCTGACGGTCCTCTGCCTTAAAATTGTCTCAGCAGTCGTACCGATCAGCTTTACATTGTGTTCCTCTAAGAAACCGGACTCTGCCAGCTCCATACCAAAGGTTCAGACCAGCCTGTCCTCCAAGTGTCGGAAGAATGCTGTCCGGTTTTCTTTGATAATAATCTCTTTTAAAACATCTGCAGTCAATGGCTCAATGTATACCTGATCTGCAATCTGTTTGTCTGTCATAATGGTTGCCGGTTTGAATTTTACAAGACAAACTTCTACGTTATTGATTTCCTCCCATCGTCTATAATGTGCTTTGCTCCATCATCTCAATAAAGTCAAACAAGTACTTGCCAGAATCCTGGTCAGGGCAGGCCTCGGATGGAACTTTGCGAAAATGTTCTTTCAATATCATTCAAGACCCTCGTTCGTACCATCATTAACATTGACAAATGCAGGCTTCTTACAGCCAGATCCAGTATCTGTATCTACAGTATACCATGGTTCTGGGAAGAAACAACACGGTTATTGTTAAATCCTTTACCGGATGATTTGCACCTCTGAAACTATTACTTGCATCTGCACCTTGTTGTAAGCTTATCAGCTGATGTCCCATTAAGATTGCAAAAATCGGGACATTGTTGTCATAGAGTTTTAATTTCTGCAATTTCAAATTCATTCCTTGATCGCCGTAGGAAAGCATGATTCATCCACCAGGTTAAGATTTCCTCCTTTCGCCGCCGTACGTGCCGGATAAATTGTAACTTCGCAGCCTCTTGAATTTAAGCGACTTTGCGATTGTTCTTGCACCAAAATCCATCAGCGCAACCTTATATCCCTTGCCCGCAGGACTTTTTACATGTTTACTTTATCAACGACGCCCTTTGCTACAGAGTATGTTTACTCCGGGCAGAACTTCAAATTACTTTTGTCGTAATCATACGTGTTCATTAAAAATTTTTCTCTACAATATATCCATCCGTATATCATTGCCAAGACGAGGTTCGGATTCCAAGTTACATCTGCGGAAAGTTCTTTCGGACAATATATCCATCCGATCAAAGGATATCTTAGTATAACATACGCCATAAGCCACTGCATGGTTACTGCCTGTCCTGCATAGAAGGGATCTGTGAGAACCTCAAGATATCCTGTCATAGAGGTATTAAATACAATTTCGCTGATAACTTCGCGCGTAGAACCAATGCTTTGTCCTGCAAAACGGTTCCATCTTCAAGTATCAAAAATGCTTTCATTCTGTTGCCCTGCCTTTCTGTGTGTTTTTCCTGGATTGAAGGTTGCATCATTTCCAACGAGTGTGACGCATTTTCTGCCCTCGTCACAGCCGTATATAACAGATTCCGGTTCATGAGCATTGATGGTCCACTGAGCAAAGGGATCACAACAGCCGGGTATTCGCTTCCCTGTGATTTATGAATGGTAATGGCGTAGGCAAGTTCCAGCTCATCCAGAAGCTTGTAAGAGTACTCTACTTTTTCTTCCCTCATCAAATTCCACGGTCATCGTCTCTGCAAAATCATTGATCTCCGTGATGATTCCCATATCACCGTTGAAGATTCCCATTCCTTTATCCACAGTGAGACCAAATTTCGTGCGGATTTCCCACTCCAACTGATAGTTGTTCTTGGTCTGCATGACTTTATCCCCTCGCGGAATACCATATCGCCATGCTCTTTTTCCCGCTTTGATTTATCCGGCGGATTGAGATACTGCTGAGGATCCCATTCAGTCGTTCCACCCCAGAAGACCTTTCCGCATAGGTGTAAGCACCTGAATATCATACGGTGTTGCATCCACGAATTTCGGCAGTTTCTGCTTTACTAACTGAAGTACTACATTGATGATGATATCTGCCTCATATCGCTTCAGAAAAAAAGAAATCCATGCTTTTATTATCCAGGGAAACCTCTTCCCCACGATTGATCTTATGTGCATTCACAATGATGTCGCTTGTCGATGCCTGACGGAAAATTTTTGTCAGCATAACCACATTAAATGCTTCCGACTGGATGATGTCCTTTAACACGCTTCCCGGTCCGACACTTGGAAGCTGGTTGATATCCCCTACAAGGATCAGTCTTGTTCCCGGTGCGATTGCTTTTAAAAGAGAATTCATCAGCGTTATGTCAACCATTGACATCTCATCAATAATCACAAGGTCTGTTTCCAATGGATTCGTTTCATTACGTTCAAATCCGGCACTTCCTTCCATTCCACCATTTAATTCCAGCATGCGGTGAATCGTCCGCGCTTCAAATCCGGTTGTCTCACTCATTCTTTTTGCGGCACGTCCTGTTGGCGCTGCCAGAAAAATGTCCATGCCTTCCATCTCAAAATATCGGATGATCGTATTGATCGTAGTTGTCTTACCTGTACCCGGACCACCTGTGATGACCAAAAGACCGTTTCGTACCGCCTCTTTTACCGCCTGCACCTGATGTTCATCCAACTGCATTCCTCGTCTGTTTCTCAATGTTATGGATCCGCTGCTCTATCTCTGCATCTGACACATCATAGGCAATATCCAGTTCCCGAGCATTGTTGCCGTATTTGCTTCCATATAATAAAAAGAAGCTGAATAAATCTGCGTCTGCTCTCCCGACTGCTTCATAATGATTTTCCGTTCAATTGACAGATCCATATAATTTTTTCGATGATATCTTTGTCGATTCCCAACAATTCACTTGTTTTTGCTGTCAGTTCCTCCTGGGCAAAAAGGTATGTCCCTCTCCGGATGCCTGCAAAAGTGTATACAATATACCGCTTCGGATTCGGAAATCAGAATCCGTCCGTATTCCTGCCTTTGCTGCAATATCGTCCGCTGTCCGAAACCAACTCCCTCGATATCATCTGCCAGCCGGTACGGATTCTCTTTAAGATTCCATACACTTCCTGTCCGTATTTTTTATAGATTTTACCGCAAGATTCAGTGTAATGCCATACTGCTGCAAAAATATCATTGCCTGCCGCAGGTCTCGCTTTTCATTTACCTGACTTGCAATCTCCATTGCCTTCCGCTCGCTGATTCCTTTTACTTCCGCAAGCCGCTCCGGTTCTTCCTCAATGATCCGAATGTATCTTCCCTAAACCTTCCGCACAATACGGGCTGCCATTGCCCCGATTCCCTTGATCGCACCCGATCCAAGGTAGCGTTCGATCGCCTCCTGATCTTCCGGCGCCTTCTCTTCAAAGCTCACCACTTTAAATTGTGTGCCATACGTCGGATGATCGGTATAATCGCCAGTCGCCTCAATATTTTCCCCTTCTGCGATCGTCGAAAAAATGCCGACACAGGTGATCTCATCCTCGCCGCTCACCAGATTGAGTACTGTATAACCATTGTCCGTATTTCGGTATATGATATGCTCCACATATCCTGCTAATTTCTCCATAACTTTCTAATCCATTTCTTTCTATCTGAAACCAAATGATTCGTAAAGTAAAAAGCTGCCGCATTAAGAAATAATCTCTTAAAGCGACAGCCTCGTGATTCTTAATTTCTGTCATTCATACCAGACACTGTCTGAGTCCTGCTATGAATGGTATCGTTCTATGTACTCTGATCAATCAATATTATAATTACGTTTCATCTGCTCATACAATGACTGTGTAAAGTTACCACCAACCTGATCAATGAGTTCGTCTGCAATCTTTTCCACTGCAAAATCCATCGTATAATCTGTCATTGTGGATAATGATGCATCTTTCTCCTCATCATCCGGGAGTAAATTCTTTTTTCCTCTTTTATGACTTCTTCTACGAAATAAGATTCAAAATCTTTGCAAACCTGCATCAGTTCATCCGCAGATGTCTCGGAAGATACACCGTTTAATGATTTTTTCAATGCATTGGCATTGTAATTGGTTGTTGCATCTGTATTGGTCGTATTCAGCATGGATGCCATGCTGTCAATTGACATACTCATATTTTTTCAGCCTCCTGTAAAATGTAAAAAACTAACGTTTCAGGTTATTTGCCTGCTCTAACATATCATCGGATGTTGTGATCGCTTTTGAGTTTAACTGATATGCACGCTGTGCCACGATCAAATTTACCATCTCATCTGCTACCTGTACATTTGAGCCTTCCAGATAACCCTGATGGATTTTACTTCTTGTGAGGTTCGCATTGGTTGCTTCATTGAGTGCTGCCCCGGATGCATTTGTCACTCTCAAAAGATTAGAGCCTGCTTTTTCCAAGCCTGCAGGATTGTTAAACTGGCTGAGTCCAATTGTCCGGTTCATACTTACATAAGCACCCGCATTGTTATAATAGCCAACCTGACCATCCGTTGTCACTACCGCCTTCTCAGAATTGACATTATTCGGAAGAACAATGGTGTTTCCATTGGAATCCAGAACCGGATATCCATCGGTATTGGTAAGGGTTGTTCCTGTCGGACCAATACTCCAGTTAAAATTACCATTTCTGGTATAGTAAGTTGTCCCATCTGCCCCTCTCACCTGAAAGAATCCATTTCCTTCGATTGCAAAAGCAGATTTGCTCTCATCCTCGAGCAGCGCACCTGCGTATAGCTTGTGGTGTTGGACGCAACTCTTGTTCCAAGTCCCACCTGCGCTCCGATCGGTTTTTTCCTCACCATTTGCACTTGTCGTTCTGGTCTGAATGGTCTGATATAACAGTGATTTAAACTCTGTCTTCTGGGATTTAAATGCTGTTGTATTGACATTCGCAATGTTATTTGAAATATTATCTACGTTGGTCTGCTGCGCTCTCATTCCGGAAGCTGCAGTATAAAGTGCTCTCATCATAGTCTGATTTCCTCCAACTATACCTTATATTATACTTTTCCCACCTTATTTACGGTCTTGTCCAGTGTCTCGTCTACTGTATTGATCACTTTCTGTCCTGCCTGATAAGCTCTTGAGATAGTGATCATCTTTACCATCTCATCCACAACATTCACATTAGAGCCTTCGATACATCCCTGCTGCACCTTTGCATCAGAAGCTGTGATCTGTCCTCCATCCACAAGATCATACAGATTCTCACCATACTTGGAAATATAATTATAATCATCAAAATCAACGACGCCTATTCTTGTGACAAGCTGGTCATTCTGATAAATATTCCCTAACTCATCAATGGTAATCTTCGCATTCGGATTCAACCGGATCCTTGCATTCGGATCGGTATTCTGTGCACCCGCCTGATTCAACACATAATCGCCATCCTTTGTCACCAGATAGCCCTCTGTATTCACGGTAAAAATGCTCCATCTCTTGTATACTTCACAGAAGTTTCCCCTGCTTTATTCGTAAAAAGCAATTGCAAAAAATCCATTTCCAGCCAATGCCACATCTGTCTCATTGTCCGTCACTTTGATACTTCCCTGATCATAATTGGTATAAGTCTCACCAAGGTGCACACCCATACTGATCACACCAAGTTTTTTATTCAGGCCATAAGAAGAGGTATCCTTTATCTTAATTGCCAATTCATCCGCAAACGTCTGCGATGTTGTCCCTTCTTTTTATAGCCATTTGTGTCTGCATTTGCCAGATTATTCGTGAGAACATCTAATCTCTTCTGTTCATTCACCATACCTGTATATGCTGTATATAAGCCTTTGATCATATATTACACCTCGCATCAATCGTTGTGTATCCACCTATCGGACACGTTTTATCCAATATTGTATTTCGGTCGATCTGACAGAAAAATTAGCTTAATCGTCATCACGTTTTCCAGATAAAAATTCTACATATTTTCCTGTACCAATCGCAACACATGTCATTGGATCATCTGCTGTCATAGTATTGATTCCGGTCCTGTCCTCGATCAGTTCTTCCAGACCGCGAAGCTGTGTTTCTTTCTCATATAACGGACAATTGCCTCATCAAAATCATCTCCGGCAATTTTAATTGATGTACTTACTACCGAACCGCCCAGTGAAATTACTGCAATATCTGCGGTTCCTCCTCCGATATCTACAATCATATTTCCACAAGGTCTTGCAATATCGATACCTGCTCCAATTGCTGCTGCAATTGGTTCTTCAATAATTGCAACTTCTCTTGCTCCTGCCTGATAAGTTGCATCCTCTACCGCCTTCTTCTCAACCTCTGTTACACCACTTGGTACACAGACACTGATTCTTGGCTTACGGAATGTTTTCTTTCCCAGTGCCTTCTGAATAAAGTACTTAATCATCTTCTCTGTTACGGTATAATCAGAAATAACACCCTGGCGGAGTGGTCTTACTGCTACAATGTTGCCCGGTGTTCTACCAAGCATCAGTCTTGCTTCTTCACCAATCGCTTTAATTTTGTTTGTATCTCTGTCAAACGCTACTACGGACGGCTCTTTTAAAACTACGCCTTTTCCTTTAATATAAACCAATATGCTGGCTGTTCCTAAATCAATTCCAATATCTGTTGAAACCATGTCAATGTTTCCCCTTTCATCTGTTTCATTATATGTGGAGTAATCTACCAAAAAAAGGCAGACTACGCATTCAATCATATTCTTACATATATAATCACATTATATACAATAAATGGCATTTTTCAAAGGTTTTTTTCTGTTTTTACTTATTTTTAATGAAATCGCAACATCTTCTTAACTTTCTTTTGCTTTCTAATTGTCTTAACTTTTTGTTCACATAATAGTCACATGTCTTCTATAATATCATTTATGTACTAGCTATTAAGCTAATATAATTTTTCATAACTCAGCCCTTCGGATGTCCCTCGGGATGTCCGGAGGGTACTCCCCAAGATCGTAACTGCTGAATGTTTCAGCAGTTTTTTGTACGCATAACAGGAACAAAGAATGTGCCTATAGAAAATAGCACCTGCCGAACCCGCCACTGACAGTTCCTTGCAGATGCCATTTTTCATTGTCTTATACTTATCCGGTATTACTGTTCCAGATATTTCTTTACATATTGTCCGGTATAGGATTCCGGTACTTTGGCAATCTCTTCCGGCGTTCCCTGGGCAACCACAGTTCCGCCACCGTCTCCGCCTTCCGGCCCCATATCAATAATATAATCTGCCGTCTTGATTACATCCAGATTATGTTCAATTACAACTACTGTATTGCCACCATCAGACAATCTCCTCAGAATTTCAATTAATTTATGGACATCTGCAAAATGAAGTCCTGTTGTCGGCTCATCCAGAATATAAATAGTCTTTCCTGTGCTGCGTTTGCTCAATTCTGTTGCAAGCTTAATTCTCTGTGCTTCTCCACCAGACAGTTCAGTAGATGGCTGGCCCAGACGGATATAAGATAAGCCCACATCATAAAGGGTCTGTATCTTTCTTGCAATAGAAGGCACATTCTGAAAGAATTCCAGTGCCTCTTCCACTGTCATATTCAGCACATCATAGATACACCTTGTCCAGCTGCTCCAGTCCAAGGATATCGTCATGTTCTCCCGGAATGCACCTTGCACGGTTTAAATCCCTCGCCAGATGTTTGTACAAAATCTCATTTGTCAGCGAACTCTTTCCAGAACCCGAAACACCGGTAATGCAGGTCATAACGCCCAACGGAATATCCACGTCGATATTTTTAAATTATTTTCCCTTGCGCCCTTGATCGTTAAGCCTGTCGGTTTTCTGCGCTCGCTGGAACCGGGATCTGGATTCTTCCGCTCAGATATGCCCCTTTTGTGACAGAATCCGGGTTCTGCATGATCTCTTCTGCAGTGCCGCACGCAACCACTTGTCCACCATGTGAGCCGGCTCCCGGTCCGATATCCCACAATGTAGTCCGCCGCCCTCATCGTATCCTCGTCATGTTCCACAACGATCAGCGTGTTGCCAAGGTCTCTTAAATTCATCAATGCCCCCAGAAGCTTATCGTTGTCTCT
>VOFC01003264.1_pt1 | contig 12426 bp, 15 predicted proteins | sample 5384161 | NCBI WGS metagenome assembly VOFC01 (sample SAMN12384722, study PRJNA508395) | human gut metagenome | isolation source: healthy gut B | host: Homo sapiens | reverse complement strand
CACCGCTGCCACGGCCATGCCGAACACAGAGGTATTGCCGCCACCGAAAATGACGCCCATACCTTCCTTGCCGGCCTGCAAGAGAATGAGAATGACGAGCACCACACAAACAATGATATGAAGCGTCAGAATAAGGGTCTGCACAAGAGCCTCCCCAGGGGCACGACGTAAATGAAGAACTTCAGGCCTAGGCCCGGCGGATAATCTGCACAAAACTTTGCGCGTCCAAAGAAGCGCCACCTATCAGAAGACCATCCACATTGTCAAGTCCGATAAGGCTGCCGGCATTGGCCGGTTTGACGCTCCCACCATACAGGATCGGGATCCCGTTGCCGGCCTCGCCCAGGCGCTCGCACAGCAGGCGGCGCACCACGGCGTGGGTGGCCATCACTTCGTCGGGACCGGCCACCTTGCCGGTGCCGATGGCCCACACGGGCTCATAGGCCACGGCAAAACGGCCTTCCAGCGCATTTTCCCCGGCGGGCAGGCCGCTGTCCAGCTGGCGGCGCAGCACGGCTTCCAGCCGGCCGGCTTCGCGCTCTTCCAGTTTTTCCCCGATGCAGAGCATGACCTTGAGGCCCTGCTCCAGGGCGAAGGCCGTCTTGCGGCCCACCAGTTCATCGGATTCGCCCAGCACATGGCGGCGCTCGGAATGTCCGGTCAGCACCCAGACCGCACCGGCGTCCAGCAGCATGCGCGGCGAGATCTCGCCGGTGAAGGCCCCTTCCACGGCGGGCCAGACGTCCTGCGCGCCGGCCTGCGCCGGCGAGGCGGCAAAAGCATCCGCCACTTCGGCTATGGCCGTGAAGGGCGCGAACACCACCACCTCGTGCGGGGCCGGCTGTTCGTTCAGGGCAGCGGCCACGGCAGCGGCCGTTTCGCGGGCCTCCTGCCGCGTCTTGTACATTTTCCAGTTGGCAGCGATGATCTTCTGCATGGAAATATCCTCTCTGTCAGTCCTGCGGCACCAGGTCACACTGATAGATCAGGGCATCCTCGCCGGTATCGGCATAATAGCGGGGCCGTTTGCCCACCCGGACGAAGCCGCATTTCTCATATAAGGCGATGGCCGGGGCATTCCCGGTACGGACTTCAAGCAAAGCCCTGTTGATACCTGTTTTTTCAGCTTCTTGCAAGGCTGTGCGCAAAAGCCGTTCGCCCAGTCCCCGCCGCCGAACAGCGGGCAAGACGGCCAGGTTGAGCACTTCCAGCTCGTCCGCCGCCCGGTAGAGCGAGATATAGCCCTGCAGCACGCCCGCCTCCTCCAGCCCGTAGGCCACAAAGGCCTGCTGGTCGAAGGCGGCACGGCATTGCTCCCTGCTCCACGGCAGGGAAAAACAGGCGGCCTCCAGTGCCTGCATGGCGGCAGCGTCCCCGGCCGCCAGGCGGCGGGGGGGCGTATCCCCGGCAGGCAGGTTCATGCGGGGCGCCTTGCCGCCTGCACGGGCGTCACGGCGGCCAGCAGATGCCGCAGTTCCTTGTGCACCAGGCCGTTGCTGGCCATGATCTCGTCCCCGAAGGCATACGGACGGCCATCCAGCGCCGTGACACGCCCGCCGGCCTCTTCCACCAGCAGCCAGCCGGCGGCCACGTCCCAGGGCTTGAGCAGCATCTCGTAGAAGGCGTCCTGCCGCCCGGCGGCCACATAGGCCAGATCCACCGAGGCCGCCCCGATGCGGCGCACGCCCTGGGCCCTGGGCAGCACCAGGGCCAGACGGGCCAGCACGTCGTCCAGGCGCTCGGCGATGGCATAGGGAAAGCCCGTGGCCACCACGGCATCGGCCAGGGCCCCGGCCGGGCTCACATGGATGGGCTCGCCGTTGCGAAAGGCCCCCATGCCCAGACCGGCCCAGAAACATTCCTCCATCATGGGCACGTTCACCACGCCCAGCACCACATGGCCGTCCGCCCAGAGGGCCACGGACGTCCCCACCTGGGGGATGCGGTGCACGAAATTGGTGGTGCCGTCCACGGGGTCGATGATCCAGCACAGGGGCGACGGCTCCTGCCCGGCCACGCAGCTTTCCTCGGCCAGAAACTCCGCCTGCGGCAGCAGTTCTCCCAGACGCTCCTTGAGAAAGGCCTCCACGGCCACGTCCGTTTCCGTCACCAGGTCGATGCTGCCCTTGTGCCTGATGGCATGCGTTTTTTCCCACTGGCGGCGGATGATGCCGCCGCTCTCGCGCACGACGTCCACCACATCCTGCAAAAATCGGGCTGTCAGCATGAAACGATGTCCCAGGGCCGCCCCCCCTGCCCGGCAGGGGAACGCGGCGGTTGCGCGGACAGGGGGGCACGGCGGCCGTCCCGGCCGGGTGCCGTGCCTGTCCCTTTCGGGCATGGCACCGCACCATGCCCGAAGCCCCGGGACAGACCGGCCTCCCCCGCCCTAATTGATGAAAATCCCTTCGTATTCCCGGCGGTACAGCATGGCCTGTGCCGTCCCGCGCAGCACCGTGGTCAGGGGATCCTTGTCCACCGCCACCTTGAGGTGCGTCGCCCGGGCGATGCACTGGTCCAGGCCGCGCAGCAGGGCACCGCCTCCGGCCATGAGCAGACCGTTGTCGTAAACGTCGGCCGCCAGTGCCGGCGGCGCCTGTTCCAGGGTGCGCAGCACGGTCTCCACCACGGCCTGGACAGGATCGTGCAGGGCCTCGCAGATGTCGCCCTCGGTCACGGTCACCACCACCGGGGGCCGCCGTAGACCAGGTCCTTGCCGGACACTTCCAGCCGCAGGCCATTGTTCTGGGGCAGGGCCGCACCAAGGATCTTCTTGACGTTTTCCGCCGTGTTCTCGCCCACTTCGAGCCGGAAGACCTCACGCAGATAATGCTGCACGGCCAGATTCATGGCGTCACCGGCCACGCGTACCGACTGCGAGACCGCTACGCCCGCCATGCTGATGAGCGCCACCTCACTGGTGCCGCCGCCGATGTCCAGCACCAGACTGCCCAGGGGCTCCTGCACGGGCATGCCCGCCCCGATGGCCGCGGCCATGGGTTCTTCCACCAGGGACACCGTGCGCGCGCCCGAAAGCAGGGCCGCGTCGATGACGGCCTTTTTCTCCACCTGGGTGATGCCCGTGGGGATACAGATCACCATGGACGGCTTGACCAGACGCAGGCCGGAGATGCACTTGCCCACGAAATGGGAGATCATCTCGCGGGTGATGTCGAAGTCGGCGATGACGCCGTCTTTCATGGGGCGTATGGCGCAGATGCTCCGGGGCGTGCGGCCCAGGTATTCCTTGGCGGCGGCGCCCACGGCCAGCACCTTGCGGCTGGCCGCATCGACGGCCACCACCGAAGGCTCATTGATGAAAATGCCATGCTTCCTGGTGTACAGCAGCGTATTGGCCGTACCAAGATCTGGCAATGTCCTGGGTCAGGAACCTGCTGAAAAATCGGGACAGCATGGCTAGGAATTCTTGACGGGCGGCACCGGAGCGGTATCAGGATCGTAGCGGCGGGGGCCCCGGCTGTGGATCGTCCCCTGCGGCAGCAGGGAGCGCAGACGTACCCTGAGGTACAGATTCTCCAGGAACAGGGCCAGATGGTCCACGGCCTGACGCACGAAGGAGCGCAGGGACTCGTCGATGCTGCGCGTGGAGGTATGCGCCAGGCACAGCACGCCGCGCGTGCTCTTGTTGATCTGTACCGGCAGACAGATGATGGCCTGGAAATCGGGCATGCCCGGCAGTTTGCCGAACAGCATGGTGGAAGGGGCGCCTTCCAGCCCTTCGTTGATGACGGGCTGGTCGTTGCTGAAGACCCAGCCGGCGATGCCGCTGCCCACGGGCAGGACCAGGGGCTCGCCGTTCTCCAGCACCAGACGGGCGGATTCGCATTCCACGCAATAGCTCTCGCCCGGGACGTCCACCGAGGCGAAGGCGCAGTAGTCGAAGCCCGTGGCATCGACCATGGTGCGCACATAGTTCTGGATGAACTGCGACCAGCGGCGGTAACGGAAGCGCAGCTCCTGGATCACGGCCAGCTCGGCGAAGTAGCGGGGGATGTCGCCGGCCATCTCCTGCCGGCCCTTGCTGGCCTGCTGGCGGGAGACCAGCTCGGCAAAAAGCTGCAGCAGCTTGTAGTCCCTGTCAGTGAAGGAATACTGCCGCTTGCTGTCCACGCACAGGGCGCCGCCCGTGGGCACGGGACAGCCATGAATGCCTTGATGCCGGCTTCCTCGCCTTCCCGGTAATAGCCGAGCTTGTGCTTGTGCTGGTCGAAATTGGGGACCAGCATCTGCTGGCGGTTGCGGATGATCCAGTCTACCAGGCTCCCCGAAGAAAGCATGGCCCCCTGCTCCACCCCTTCGCCAAGGCTGAAGGAGGCCGCGAGATAGTGCTCCTCGCCGTTTTCAGAGGGCAGGAACAGGACGGCGGAATAGGCATCGAAAACACTGCAGACGATGCTGAGGATATGTTTTTCAAGAGTATTGGCAGTCATGTCGGTACGCGTTTGATGGTGGGCCCGGGCCACAGGCCCGGGACTGACGCACGAAAGTGTAACAAAGCCGCATACCGCCCGCAACAGCTTTTCGCCCGGTACCGGCGGCCCGGCGGGCAAAAACGGCGGATCCCGGAGGGCGCCTCTGGAAATTCCCCGCAAAAGCAGTTATTCTTTACGGAAGAATCGGGCAAGGTTGCAGGTTGCATATGATCAAGTGGCAGGAGATCTTCAGCAAGGACGGCTTTCACTGGCAGGATGCCTATACGACATCCGGGCCGGTGGCCATCGCGCGCCTTGACGAGCTCAAGCGCTTCCTCGACGCCGTGCATATCCGCTTCTGTCTGGTCAAGCCCTATCAGGAGCACAAAAGCTACCCGCTGGTGGAAGGCCGCGAGCTTTTGCCCTCGTTCGACAACGACATGTTCGAATACAAGGACCTGCCGGGCTTTTCCATGGTGGCCTTTGCCCGCCAGCTGGACTATTTTTCCGAGACCTTCCAGTTCGACAAGCTGCACCCCATCGTCATGGAGGCCGACGGCGCCTGCTGCCCGCTGGAGAACCAGGTGCTTGCCCGCAACGTGCAGACCCTGGCCTCCCGCCTGCCGCGCATGCACCAGGACATCTTCCGCCAGCAGTTCGCCAATGCCGATACCGTGATCCTGGACAACTACCCCTCGCTCATGCCCTATCTGCTGGTCATGGACAGGGCCCAGGTGCTCGCCCTCGACGCGGACCGCCAGTTCCATCTGGCCGGGGTCTTCGCCTCCTTCCCGTCGGACATCGACAGCGAGCTCAAGCGCTTCGGCATGCGCATCGGCAAATTCGTCTACGGCGACAGCGAGATCTACGAACGCAACCGCATGTTCGTCTACCAGTACCTGATGGAGCTCTACGGCTTCCCCATCGTCTCGGAGCGCCGCACCTCCAGCGCGCTCTTTGCCCGCAAGCTGCACAAGCTGGGCGAGCATTTCATGCTGCGCGTCCTGGGCCAGACGGACCGCACCATCACCACCTACACGTCCACGGGCCAGAGCACCCGCTACCCCCTGCTGGAAAAGATCGCCCTCATCTCCGTGGACGAGGACCAGGAGGAAGCCCTCGAAACGCTGGAAAAGGGCGGCTACTTCCTGGACCGTGACCGCCGGGTCGTCATCATCCGCGTCACCTACCGGCAGCACCGCTTCGATGCCAGCAACGTGCAGCAGGACCGCGCCCCTGTCCGTGGCCTGCCAGGAGATCCTGCATCCGCTCACGGGCGCGCCCCTGTCAGGCCTGAACATCATCAAGGACACCTCCAACATGTTCCTGCGCCTCAACGACATCGTGCGCGGCGAGTATACCGGCCGCATCGTCTTCAAGCGCACGGAAATCGTGGAGAACACCGATACCGACGAGAAGCGCCTCAAATTCCTCTATGCCTGGCTCACCAAGCACCAGCGGCGCATGATAGGCTACAGCGACGACTTCTTCTCCAAGGTCAGCCGCGTGCTCAACGGCTACCTCTACTCGCCGGACAATGACGATGCCTTCAGCAACATGCGCGAACTGCACCGCGATGTCTGCACCCGCTTCAGCTACATCCAGCAGGCACGGCGCGTCCGCATCCTCGAGGACCTGGCCCAGCGCAAGGGCAAGGTGGGCCGCATGGGCTACCGCCAGATGATGCGCGAGGCTGTCGAGCTGCTGACGGACCTGAAATTCGAGATCGTCAACTTTTTCCCGGCACTGGTGGACGGCATCGTGGACAGCGTGGAACGCATCCTTTCCGACACCTACCTGCGCCGCACCTACATGGAACCTCCCGAATCCCGGCTGACCAGGGCCGGTCTGGAGATACGCAAGAATTACGGCCGTCTCGTCTCGCTGCAGGACGGCTTCAAGGCCGTGCGCCGCGCGCGGACGGCAAAAGGATCCAACGCATCATGAGTCTGCACCGTTTTTATCTTCCTCCCGATCAATGGGCCCATGACCTCTGGCTGGAAGGACAGGAAGCCAGGCACCTGGTCCAGGTGCTGCGGCTGGCCCCGGGCGAGGAAGTCCTGCTGCTCGACGGCCGGGGCCGCAGCGGCCGTTTCGCCATCGCCGAGACAGGCAAGAAAAAGGCCCGTCTTGTCCTGCTGGAAGAACAGACGGCGCCCGCGCCCCAATCCCGTGCCATCATGGCGCTGGCCTTCAGCAAGGCCGTGCGCCGCGGCTTTTTCATGGAAAAGGCCGTGGAGCTGGGCGCCCATGCCGTCTGGCTCTGGCAGGGCGACCACAGCCAGGGCAAACTGCCCGCCGACGCCGCCGAGGCCTGCCGGGGGCAGCTCATCGCCGGGGCCAAGCAGGGCGGCAACCCCTGGCTGCCGCAGGTGGAAGCCCCTGACCGGCGGTGTGGACGAACTGGTCCGCCGTGCCGCCGCGGCCGACCGCCGCATCCTGCCCTGGGAGATGCAGGACACCGTGAGCATGCTCACGCCCCGGCTGGCCGGGCGTCCCGGCACCACCGTGTACGTCATCGGCCCTGAAGGCGGCTTTTCCCGGCGGGAGCTGGACAGCCTGCGGGCGGCGCAGTTCACCTTCGTCAGCCTGGGCGCCCGCGTGCTGCGCTGCGAGACCGCCGCGACCCTGTGCCTGGGCCTGCACTGGTGGGCCTCCCATCTGACGGATCCGGCGGACTAAGGAGCCGGCCATGACCGCACAGAAACCCCTGCCGGAGCGCATGCGCCCCGACGATCCCGACCATTTTCTCGGGCAGAGCCATCTGGCGGGCCGCCTCAGGTCGCTCATGGCGGCGGAGCGCCTGCCCAGCCTGCTGTTCTTTGGCCCGCCTGGCTGCGGCAAGTCCACGCTGGCCCTGCTGCTGGCGCGTTCCCGCAAGCGCCCCTATCTGCGCCTCAGCGCGCCGGAAGCAGGCTTGCAGCACCTGCGCCGCTCCCTCAACGGCATCGAGATCCTGGTGCTCGACGAGCTGCACCGCTTTTCCAAGGCGCAGCAGGACTTTTTCCTGCCGCTGGTGGAATCGGGCGAGCTGACCCTGCTGGCCACCACCACGGAAAACCCGTCGTTCAGCGTCACCCGGCAGCTGCTCTCGCGCCTGCATGTGCTGCGCCTGCGTCCCCTGGGACGCTCCGAACTGATGGAACTGGCCCGGCGCGGCGCCGAACAGACGGGCGTGACGCTGGCCGACGAGGTACTGGACATCCTCACCGCCGCGGCCCACGGGGATGCCCGCACCCTGCTCAATCTGGTGGAATACGCCGCCTCCCTGCCCGAAAGAGATGCGCGCGCCCGAGCAGCTCAGGTCCGCCCTGCCCGAAGTCATGATGCGTCATGACAAGGACGGGGACAGCCATTACGAGCTGGCCTCGGCCCTCATCAAATCCATCCGCGGCAGCGATCCGACGCGGCCCTGTATTACCTGGCCTGCCTGCTGGAAGGCGGCGAAGACCCGCGCTTCATCTGCCGCCGCCTCATCCTCTCCGCCTCGGAGGATGTGGGCCTGGCCGCTCCCAACGCCCTGCCCCTGGCCGTTTCCTGCCAGCAGGCCGTGGAATTCGTGGGCATGCCCGAAGGCTTCATCCCCCTGGCCGAGACGGTGGTCTATCTGGCCCTGGCCCGCAAGAGCAACAGCAGCTATGCCGCCTATCTGACCGCCGCCCGCGAGGTCAAATACAACGGGGCGCGGCCCGTGCCCCTGCACCTGCGCAATGCCAGCACGCAGCTGCAAAGGAATGGGGCTACGGCAAGGAATACAAATATCCCCACAACTATCCCGAGGGCTGGGTGGAGCAGGACTACCTGCCCGCCGAGCTCGTGGGACGACGCTTTTACCAGCCCCGCGACATGGGCGACGAAGCCCGCCTGAGCCAGTGGTGGCGCAAGATCCATAAAATCAGAAAAACGGAAGAATCCTGATGCAGCAGTATCAAGAAGGGGTCGTGGAGGCCCCGTTCGGCGATCTTTCCACCTATGTCAGCACGGCCCCGCGCCTGGGGGCCCCTGCCCGCTTCCCGGCCCTGAAATTCTATGGCCGCCTGCTGGCGGGCCCCGTGATCTGGCTGTGCCGCAAGGCCGCCAAAGGCCTGTGCGACGACAGCGCCTGGGTCCACGCCAGCCTGCGCGTGACGGAACTCATCGAACGCGTGGGCTGCCCGGTGAGCATCGAAGGCATGGAGAACATCTCCGCCACGCTCGGCCCCTGCGTCTTCGTGGCCAACCACATGAGCACGCTGGAGACCTTCATGCTGCCCGGCATCATCCGGCCCCATCGTGCCGTGACCTTCGTGGTGAAGAAAAGCCTGGTCGGCCTGCCTTTCTTCGGGGCGGTCATGCGCTCCCGCAACCCCATCGTGGTGGGCCGCACCAATCCCCGCGAAGACCTGGGCGCCGTGCTGGAAGGCGGCGTGGAGCGCCTGAAGAAAGGCATCTCCATCATCGTCTTCCCCCAAAGCACCCGCACTCCCGATTTCGATCCCCACCACTTCAACACCATCGGCGTCAAGCTGGCCCGCAAGGCGGGCGTGCCCGTGGTGCCGCTGGCCCTCAAGACCGATGCCTGGGGCACGGGAAAAAGGCTCAAGGAACTGGGCCCCATCAAGAGCGGCCTGCCGGTGCGCTTCAAGTTCGCCGCGCCCCTGGACATCCACGGCAACGGCCGTGACGAGCAGGCCTTCATCTGTGATTTCATCGCCTCCCAGCTGGCCCGCTGGCGCAGGGAGGACGGCGTCAACGCCTGACCTTGCGGCCCGCTGCGGCCGGAGAAAGCGGTACACAAAGGGCGGACCCTTGCGGGCCCGCCCTTTTCCATGCCCGGCGCTGCGAGCGATTATTCCGCCGGAGCGTAGTAGCAACGCTTGGGCGACATGACCTTGCCTTCCTTCTTCAGTTCGGCAATGGCCTTGCTGACTTCCTTGGAATCCACACCCAGTTCCTTGGCGATGTCACCAGGGCGCAGGGGCTTGCCGGCATTGACCAGGACTTCCAGTACCTTGTTTTCCACGGGCTGTTTTCCTCCTTGAGATGTGCATGGGCACGTTACGGGGGGCTGGGCCGAAGGCCGGACCTGTCCGAAAGGGCAGGCCCGCACCAGAGCCCGCCTTGTAGCACAGAGCCCGCGGCCTGAAAAGATGTCCGGCAGGAGGCCCGAAGGCCCCTTCGCGCATGTCGCGCTGCGACAGGGCGGAGACACTGATGCAGGCCACCGGAAGTAGCCCCGTACACAGCAAAAAAGGCGGCCAGTAAAACTGGTCGCCTGAATTTGCATGGTGCGCCCGAAGAGATTCGAACTCCTGGCCTACAGGTTCGTAGCCTGTTGCTCTATCCAGCTGAGCTACGAGCGCGTCGTGAAAAGCTATGTATAGAAAACAGCTCACGGAGTCAAGCGTTTAGCAAGGGATTTTTTCAAAAACATGGCAGGATGCCGAAAAAGACGCATCCACCACCATGCCCCAAAACATGACGGCGCTCCTTCTGGTCAGCTCTGCCCCGCGCCCGGCGCGAATGAGCCGCAGGTCAGCCCCGCTCCGGCCTGCAATGCCGGCGATCATGTTCCAGGCAGGCATGGAAAGCCTGCTTGTCCAGGTACATTTCCCGGTCGGCCTCGTTGACCTGCTCGGCAATATCGCCGTGCCGGTCACGCCAGGAAATACCGCAGGCGATGGCGATATGCTCTTCCTGCATGGCCCAGAGCGCGTCACGGACACAGGCATGGAAGTCCTCCCGGCCGGATTCGCGGTCGATGACGATGAACTCGTCACCGCCTGTGCGGTAGACCTTTTTGCCAAAGGCCCGGAGGAGACAGTCTGCTGTACGGCGAATGAGGGCATCTCCGGCCTGATGTCCCTGGAGGTCATTGACCTTCTTCAGGCCGTTCAGATCGAAGTAGGCGATGCCCAGGCTGCCGCAATCCTTCCCGGACAGAGACTCACAGACCTGGTTGTACCTGTTTCTGTTATAGAGTCCGGTAGAAAGATCCTCCACGTACATCTGGGCGATGACGTCGTGCTGCTCGGTGATCTTCCGTTTCTGGAGCTCGATCTGCTCCTGGAGATATTTGCGGGACTCGACAGCCATTTTTTCAGGAAAACCTGTGTCACCCGCCTCCATTTCGCTATAGGGATTGGAAGGTGGAGATGGTAGCAGCGGGGGCCCTGCGCTGTCCAGCGGAAAACAGTGGTGATGCGCTGGCGTGTGCGCAGGCAGATGCCGGAATCCGGCGCGGTGGCGACCCGGAACCTGCCCGTGCAGATGAACATTTCCGGCATGGGCCGGATGACGTCATACTGCTCTTCGCCGATCTCGCACCGGGGCACCCTGCCTGCGAAGGCTCGGAACGTCCTGATGACGGTGGCCGGATCGGCGGCATACTCATGTTCCCCGGCACCGAACCAGCTGAACACATCATCAAGACAGGAGAGCAGGAGCTCCGTATCGTTCTCGCCATAGTGCCTGTGCAGGAAAAGGCGTGTCAGTTCTACGATCTTCCGTTTCTTCGCATCATCTGTCAAAGAGGCATGCTGCATCTGTGTCCTCCCTGTGCCGCCATTCCGGAAGCGGCCCCCTTGCGCTCGCGGCCCCTTTTCCCGGGCCCGGCTCCCCCAAAGACGACGCAGGACCGCGGCCGCTCCGCAATCTGCGCCCGTGCGCGCGAAGCAGCCCGGGCCGGATTCTGGCACTGCGCGGGCTGGAGCCGCCAGGCATCCAACGCTCCGTCCGTATGCTACCCGCTTTCGCCCCGCAAGGCGAGAGCCCTCTGCCTCCTTCAGGGCCCGGAGGCGGCATGGCTGCTCAGGGCGTGCGGTCCGTCTGCTCTTTTTGCTGCGCCGCATCCCTCCTTTGTTTCCGGCTGCCCGGTCTCAGCTCGCTGACCAGCACCCCGGCCAGGATCATGGCCCCGCCCAGCAGCGCCAGCCCCGGCAGGCGCTCCCCGGCCATGCGGCCGAAGATGCCCGCCCAGACCGGCTCACAGGAATAGATGAGCGTGGCACGGGTGGGAGAGACTTTTTTCTGCGCCCAGTTGATGGCGTACTGGATGCCCGCGGTGGAAACACCCAGGGCAAAGGCGCTGCCCAGCACCAGCCAGGAAGGCGGCGGCACGCTTTCGCCCGCCAGGGGCATGGCGGCGAAACTGAGCAGGGAAGCCATGCGCACCTGCACGATGGTGACCCGCCGGGCATTGACGCTGCGGGCCACCAGACCGATGAGATGATCTCCATGGCGATGGCCAGCGCGCTGACGGCCGTCAGCATCTCGCCCCGGCCGAAGCCCGCGCCGCTGTCATCGGGACCGGACAGCAGCAGGACGCCGGGAAAGGCCAGCGCGATGCCCACCCAGGCCATCACATGCGGCGGAGCGCTTCATGACCAGCCAGCAGGGGCACCAGCGGCACATGCGGCCGTGATGAAGGCCGATTTGCTTCCGTGACCAGGCCATCTGCAGCAGCAGGTCTGCAAGGCATGCACCGATGCTCATGCCCGCCCAACTTCCACGCCAGGTGAAGTCCTAAGGCAGCAACAGGAGAACAGGACCAGGGCCAAGAGCGGCAAAGGCGAAACACGCCCACGAAAAAAGAAGGGCCCCGTGGCCTCAGGGCACTGCGGATGATGATGAAGGTGGCGCCCCAGATCGGGACCAGGACCAGCGATCCTCCTCAGGATGCGCGCCCCGCAGGCGCGCCAAAGCCGGCATAAGCTCTTCCTCTTTTCATGGACAGGATCGGCGCAGCTAGCTGTCGCTGCTGCCCCCGGTTGTACGGATGCACGGCGTGCGCTGCTCTTGGTCGGCTTCCTGCTGGCATTCCAGGCACAGCCGCACACCGGGCAGGCCCGCCGTCGAAGGCCTCGGGGATGGGTTCGCCGCATTCTCACAAAAGGCACGGCTCGCCCCGGGCAGGCAGGCCTGGCCCGCCTCACCCCTCTCGTCGGCGATGGAATCCGCAAGATCTGATCACCGCACGGCATTGTCGCCCGCCCAGCCTACCGCCATGATGCAC
>VOFC01004861.1_pt1 | contig 12427 bp, 17 predicted proteins | sample 5384161 | NCBI WGS metagenome assembly VOFC01 (sample SAMN12384722, study PRJNA508395) | human gut metagenome | isolation source: healthy gut B | host: Homo sapiens | reverse complement strand
ACGTATTGCTCGTGCGGCAGTGCTTTCAGCAAGGCATCCAAGGAAACATGAAAATAGTCGCGCTGATGGAAAATGAGTTTTTCGATTTCTGGAAAAGAAATTCCCGATTCCATTGGGAAACGGACTGACGGCTGACGTGCAGTTCATCTGCAAGATCCTCTTGTGAGAGATTAGCTTGCGTTCTGGCAGCCGCAGTTTGTCGAAAAAACATGGTAATAAACCCTCCTGTAAATGGAACGAAAATATACAATTATTTTATTATAGCACGAAACGGTGAAATTGTCAATTTTTTTGCAAAGAAAAAAAACCGCTGCACCGCAAGACAGTACAACGGTTTTGGAATCAGTTGTCAGATGACACCGACAACTGCAAAAATCAAGACTAAAATACCAAGAACAAATTCGATACCAGCCGAAAACGGTGAAGTCATGCTTGCGGATGTCCATCAGGAATCGAATGATAAAGATGGAAACCACGAACGCACTGACCATGCCGACCAGCAGAACGGCAAATTCCATGCCGGTGAAAGCCGAACTTGACCAGCTTTAACAGGCTTGCACCAGCCATGACCGGAACGGCTAAGTAGAACGTAAATTCTGCCGCAGCGGTACGGGAAACGCCCAGCAGCAACGCTCCGACAATGGTCGCACCGGAACGGGAAGTACCCGGAAATACGGCTGCAATCAACTGAAATACGCCAATCAGTAACACAGTTTTGTAATCCAGTCCGCCAATGGAATGAATGCGAGGCTGTTTGGTTTTCTGCCAGCGTTCAATCACAATAAACGCAACACCAAACAAAATCAGCATAATGGCAACCGTAATCGGATTATAGAAGAGTGCATGAAAGACATCATCAAACAGCAACCCGACTACCGCAGCCGGTACGCCGGCAACCAATACCTTGCACCACATCTGCAAAATATTTTTCTGCACACACGCCCCGAATCCAGTTTTCGTCAGGGGTTGGGGTTGGTTTCTTTCTTGTGAAATGGCCAGAGGTTTTCCAGTAGATGACAACGACCGCAAAATTGCACCCAGCTGAATGACCACATCGAACATTTCTTTAAAATGCATCGCTGGCATCCAGTTTCAGGAAGGCATCCACTAAAATCAAGTGTCCGGTGCTGCTGATGGGCAGCCATTCGGTCACACCCTCGACAATGCCTAAGAAGAGTGCTTTTAAAAAATTTCCCAAAACATCAGTAAAAAACTTCCTTTCCTTATTGTTTTTTTATTATAGCACAGATATGCAGCAACGTCAATTTGTTTGCCTGATTTTTTATAGAAATTTATAGATTATGATCAGAAATTTGGAGGTAACAGGAAAATTAGGATGCTTTTTTCTTCGAATTGCTTTACAAATATCGTGAAAAATGCTATACTAAGACCAACACAGACACGAAAGGAGCAGGCTTCTATGCAATCGACTACACAAGCATCTGCATTTGAACAACTTCAGCTGAAATATTTACAGCGGCTTGCGGAACAATATCCAACCATCGACAAAGCAGCGGTGGAAATTATCAATTTGCAAGCCATCTTAAACCTTCCAAAAGGAACAGAACATTTATCACCGAGATTCACGGCGAATATGAGGCATTTTCTCATGTATTGAAAAATGGTTCTGGTTCAGTCAAGAAAAAAATTGACGAAGTATTCGGACATACCTTGACACACGCTGACAAAAATCACTGGCAACGCTGATTTATTATCCGCAAGAAAAAATGGATATTGTCAAAAGACAGAACGGCATATGCGGGATTGGTACAAAATCGTTCTTTATCGACTGATTACGCTCTGTAAAACGCTGTCCTCAAAATATACCCGTGCAAAAGTACGGGCAGCCATGCCGCAGGACTATGCCTTTGTAATGGAAGAGTTGATTACTGAAAAGCCGGAAATTCTGGACAAAGAGGCATATTATGAAACGATTATTGATACCATTATCCAGACTGACCGGGCAGAATCGTTCATTGTTGCCATGTCCGAACTGATTCAGCGGTTGGCAGTGGAGCACCTGCATATTTTAAGGGGGGATATCTATATCCTATGATTATGTATGAAAATGCATAAGGCGATTGCCATCATGCAATTCAAATTAGAAGGACAGCTGATGAAAAAGCATCCATCCTTTGAAATGGAAGACCGCCGGTTACTGCATTTGATTGACTACAAAGCCGGAACAATCGAATATGAAGGAAAGACGCTTGCCCTGCTGGATACACATTTTCCGACTATTGACCCAGAAGGCCCCTATACACTGACCCCAGAAGAACAACTGGTGATGGAGCGTCTGCAATCGGCATTCCTGCACTGCGAAAAGTTGCAGCGGCATGTGAAGTTGTTGCTGCACCACGGAAGCCTTTATAAAGTCTGTAATGGAAACCTGCTGTATCATGGTTGTGTCCCGATAGAAGAGGATGGAACATTCCGAAAAGTCAACATCTATGGGAACGAATACAGCGGAAAAAGCCTTGTATGACTGTCTGAGAGCTATGTTCGGAAAAGCCTTTTTGGAGGTTGACCCGATTGAGCAGGAAAAAAGGGCGAGATATTCTATGGTATATCTGGACGGCGAAAAATTCACCGCTCTATGGAAAAGATAAGATGACCACCTTTGAACGCTACTTTTTAGCAGAGCCTGAAACCCATCAGGAGCGAAAAAATGCCTATTATCGGTTCTTGAATGACGAAACGGTTATGAATCGCATTCTAGCAGAATTTGGGCTGGGCACAGATTCTCACATTGTCAACGGGCATGTGCCGGTCTTACAGATTGCCGGAGAAAGTCCAGTGAAATGCGGCGGAAAAGTAATGATTATTGACGGCGGATTTTCAAAGGTCTATCAGGAGAAAACCGGCATTGCTGGTTATACGCTGATTTATCATTCCTATGGGATGATGCTGGTTGCACATGAGCCATTCACTTCTACAGAAGAGGCGATTCAAAAGGAAACTGACATTCACACCGACCGAATTTCTGTTATGGCAGCCTCCAGACGGCTGCAAGTGCGAGATACTGACCGAGGACGAGAGATTCAGGAACGCATTGACGAGTTGATGCAGCTGCTGCAAGCCTACCGGAGTGGTACGTTGCAGCAGGAACAATCTTTTTCGACAACAAATAAAATTTGCCGATTCTGATTTGCACCCAGAAAAAACAAATTTTTTATAAAAACTGCATAAAAATCTTGCATTTCTCGCCGAAATATGGTATGCTATATTTAAATTTGCGGAAGATGCAGAAGCGTTTGTGCATTTTTCCAGAGAATCTGCTCTTTTCAGCATCCGTCAGTGGAAGATTCTGTACTGCTGTCAAGTCCGCAGCAGGGTCGCTCCACGGAAATCCGTTGCAAACAGAATGCGGTCTGCCCCATGTTTGCGGATGATTTGCAGGAGCAGTTCCGGTTGGATGTAGCTCAAAATAAAGCTGATGTCAAAATAGACGGGCTTTCCGCAGAGTTTTTCCAACACTTCTTCGTGCATACGGTTTGCACCGCCATGTGCAAGGACAATATTGGGTTGCTCCGGCATGGTATCCCCCATAGACCTGCTCTAACATGTGCAGGGTGCGGTCTGGCGTACAGTGTACCGTTTCTGGGAAACCATCATCCACGCCGGCATGAATGACGACAGGCAAGTGTAAATCGGCACACTTTCGCAGAATGCGGATATATTTCGGGTCGTCGATGTAAGTCTGCTGGTAGTCTGGATGCAGCTTGATGCCGTAAAGTCCAGCCTGTTTGATTTGCAGCAGGTGTTCTTCTGGCGTTGGATCATCTGGATGAATGCCGCCAAAGGCAAAAATTTGCGGATGTTCGTTGCAGGCAACAGCATATTTGAGAATGCTGTCGAACTGTTTCGGACGGGTCACAACAGGCAGCGTGACGCTGTGAGTAACGCCGCTATTCTGCATATTGGACAGCAGAGAGGAAAATGTGCCGTTGCCAAACGGCTGGCTGTTGCTCTTCTGGGCAAGCATGGAGATGGTTTTTTCTGCGATTGCCTCTGGAAACACGTGAGTGTGAAAATCAATGACTGGCATATCAATCGACCTTTCTGTGATAAAAATCTGAGAACTGTAACGCATACAGTTTCTTTTTTGATTGTATCACATGGATGGGAAAAATGCAAGCAAGCAATTTCTGCAAATTACGACAGAAACCAAAGAAATAGGAGTATTCGGAAAAATGGAACAGCGTTATTATCAGAAAGAAATAGAAACCATGCCACTGGAGGACATGAAAGCCCTTCAGTCAGAACGGTTGGTTGCACAGGTCAAAGCACGTTTATGAAAATGTGCCGTATTATCGGGAAAAGATGGATGCCGCTCATGTAAAGCCGGAAGATATTCATGGCGTTGAAGATTTACATAAGCTGCCGTTTCTGTCCAAGGCAGACTTGCGGGATCAGTACCCATACGGACTGCTCGCAAAGCCGCTGAAGGACTGCGTAAGAATTCAGTCGACCTCTGGCACAACTGGCAGAAGAGTGGTTGCATTCTATACCCAGCATGACATTGACCTTTGGGAAGATTGCTGTGCAAGAGCAGTCACTGCGGTAGGTGGAACAGATGAAGATGTCTGCCAGGTTTGCTATGGATATGGCTTGTTTACAGGCGGAGCAGGTCTGAATGGCGGTTCTCATAAGGTTGGATGTTTGACGTTGCCGATGTCCTCTGGTAATACAGAACGGCAGATTCAGTTCATGATGGATCTGCAATCGACCATTCTCTGCTGTACGCCATCCTATGCGGCATACATCGGCGAAACGCTCAAGGAAAAAGGGATATAAGCCGGAAGATAACCACTTGAAGGCTGGTATTTTCGGTGCAGAACCATGGACAGAAGAAATGCGGCAGAACATTCAGGATTTGCTGGGCATTCGGGCATATGATATTTATGGCTTGACCGAAACTTCTGGCCCTGGTGTTGCATTTGAATGCTGCGAACAGCACGGTATGCACATCAACGAAGACCACTTCATTCCGGAAATCATTGACCCGGAAACTGGCGAAGTACTGCCGGATGGTGAAAAAGGGGAACTGGTCTTCACTTCCATCACAAAGGAAGCATTCCCGCTGCTGCGGTATCGCACCAGAGATATTTGTGTTTTGAGCCGGGGAGAAATGCTCTTGCGGCAGAACACTGATCAAGATGACAAAGCCGATGGGACGCAGCGATGATATGATGATCATTCGTGGTGTCAACGTATTCCCATCTCAGATCGAAACTGTTCTGCTGAACGAAGGCTATTCACCAAACTATCAGATCGAAGTTGACCGTGTCAACAACACCGATACGCTGGATGTTTATGTAGAACTTTCTCCGGAACAGTTTACAGACTCTCTGGAAGAAATCACCAAGCAGGAAAAGCATCTGGTTTCAGCAATTCGTACCATGCTGGGCATTTCGAAGGTACATCTGGTTGACCCGAAAACCATTGCAAGAAGCGAAGGCAAGGCAGTCCGTGTCATCGACAAGCGGAAGCTGCATGACTAATTCATAAAACCAAACCGAAAAAAATGTAACAGAAAAAAAGGAGTGTATCATTATGGCAATTCAACAGGTATCCGTTTTTGTACAAAATAAACCCGGTGCATTATCTGCAATCTGTAAGCTGCTGGCAGAGTCAGGCGTAGATATGCGGGCAATGTTCATCTCCGACACGAAAGAATTCAGTATTCTGCGTCTGATTGCGGATGATACTGAAAAAAGCAGCAGAAGTTCTGCGGGATCAGAACTGTATTGTTTCCATCAATCCTGTCATTGGGGTCGCTGTACCGGATGCACCGGGCGGAATCGCTGGAATGTTGCGGGTATTGTCTGAAACAGGCATGAACGTGGAATATACCTATGCGTTTGTCGCACATCCAGGCGAACGGGCATATGTTGTTCTGCGAGTAACCGACATTGCAGCAGCAGAAGACATTCTGAAAAAGCAGGTTTTTTTTTGCTGATTACCGAGCAGGATATTCAGAACCTATAAGCTTTGAAAAAGAACAAGCCCTCGGCAGGCTGTCCCAATGGTACAGCCTGTCGGGGGGCTTTTGTGTTGGATGATTTAAGTCGTTTCCAGAGTGCAGAACGACGGTATCTCCCACTAAGATTTCCGTGTCACCCTGTGGAATAATCGTTTCTGAACCACGCTGAATCATGAGAATCAGCGTCTTTTTCCCGAGGTTCAGGTTGCGGATTTGCTTGCCGTTCCACTTGTGATGGTCGTCAATCACGAGTTCAGAAAGCTGCATATTTGCCGTTTGTTGGCAGTTTCCAGCACTCAGTACAACGACATCACCCTGTTCAATTTTGGTATTTCCCTTTGGAATCACGGTTTTTCCGTTCCGAATCAGCATTGCAAGCAGGGTATCCGGCGGAAGAGCAATGCTCCTGACAGGCTGGTCAATCAAGCATGATTGGCATGAATCGGCAATTGCAGCGTCTGAATGATTTCTTCGTCCGTGTAGTCAGTAAAGGTTTTCAAGACGTTCTGAGAATCGTCAATCATATGTAGCTTTTTGGACACCCAAGGAAGAAATGTTCCCTGTAGGGCAATGGAAAAAAGCACGATGCAGAAAACCAAGTGAAAGAGGTCATATTTCAGCGTTACAGAACCGGCAGCTTCCATGCTTGCAACAGCAGTGATGGCGAAAATGGCAGAGGTTGCACCACGCAGCCCAGCCCAGGAGATGAGGAGCTGCTGCGAGAATTTCGCCCGAAAGGGTGTCAATAGAACACCAACGACCAGCGGACGTGCGATAAATGTCAAGAAGATGGAAATGCCCAAAGCTGGCAGCAGCACGCCAATCAATTTTGTTGGCGTGCAGAGCATTCCCAAGATGAAGAAGACCAGCAATTGCATCAGACCGGTTACACCATCAAAGAAATGCACAAGGTTTTTCTTGTTGGAGAGTTCTGCATTTCCTAGGATAATGCCGGCAATATAGGCACTCAGATAGCCATTTCCGCCAATCATGGTTGGAACAACATAGAGAAATTGCCACTGCCAGCATGAAAACCAAGTCAAATCCACTGGTATCGAACTGGAATCGCCGGAGAAAGAACAATACGACAAGTGCCAACACTGCCCCAATTCCCACACCAAATACAATCTGTGCAAAGACTTGATACAGAACAGAGCCAGCAGAAACAGAAGTTTCCATCATTGCCACAACAATGGTGACCATTAAGTATGCAATCGGGTCATTACTACCACTCTCAACTTCGAGCAGAGATGCCGTGCCGTATTTCAAGTTCAGTTTTTTTGCACGCAAGATGGAAAAGACAGAAGCGGCATCCGTAGAGCTGATGACAGAGCCAATCAGCAAACTTTCCAGTAGTCCAACGTGCAGCACGATGTGACAAAAGCCGCCGACTGCTACCGCAGTGAGAAAGACCCCAACAGTAGAAAGCAGGATGGCTCGTCCGGCAACGGGCTTTGCAGCACTCCATTTTGTTCCGAAACCGCCGTAGAAAATAATCAGAATCAGAGCGGCGGTGCAGACGTTTTCCGTTAGTTGATAATCATTGAATGAAATGCCAAGAATCCCATCTTCTCCGCAGAGCATTCCCACGCAGAGGAATGCCAGCAACATCAGGATTCCGATTTTTGCGGTAATTTTGTTGCATAAAATACAAGCAATCGTGGATACGGATAATAATAACAGTAATTGAATCATGGGAAATCATTCCTCCTTTTCGGTTGCGGACGAATCGGCGGATGTTGTGTCAAAAGAAAGAAGTGCTGAAATTGCTGGTTAATCGGATACCTCGACGGCATTTCCCAGCAGTTTGAAGTCCTGACAATTCTTGCAAAAAGCTCATTTAAGAAGGCTGCAATGGAACGATCCATCAAGTTGCCCTTGAAATCCACATAGAATGCAACGTCAAAGCTGCCATCCTGAATCGGTCGGCTTTCCAGCTTTACCAAGTCCAATCCTGTAAATAGAATTGGTTCAAAATCTTGCTCAAGCTACCGGGTACGTTTGGCAAAGTCATCATAATCGAAATGACGGAGGCATCCGGTGCGACCATCATCTGTTTGGAAATACAGATGAAACGGTATAGTTCAAGGCAACATTGGCGATACCGGAAAACAGGATGTCCATGTGATTTTGTTTGGCACATTCTTCCGAGCAAATCGCTGCAAATGGTTCTGAACTGGATGCAACAAAGGCAGCTGCTGTTGCAGTATTGCTGTATTCAATTTGTTTGAGATTATGATATTTCAGGAAGTCCGAACATTGCATCAATGCCTGTGGATGCGAGTAAACTGCATGAATCTGTTCCAGAGAAACGCCCGGTCGAACTGCCAGACAGTGCTTGATTTTGACTTGATTCATAGCAGTAATATAGCAGTTATACTTTCCGAGCAGGTCGTATGTTGGTGTGACCGAACCGCTGGTACTATTATAAACAGGCAGCACCCCAAATTCGACTTCGCCCCGTTCCACTGCCTGAAAGACGTGCTCAAAGGTGGGATAGAAGGTGACAGCTCTGCCGGGGAAGAACTGCTGGGAAGCCGTTTCGAGTTTGCACCATTCGTTCCTGACAGCCGATTTTCTGGGCAGCAGAAAAATTCGGAACGGGGAAAATGGGGTCGATTTCCATTTTGGCTAAGATACGGGATTGCAGCTGTTTGCTGATGTCTAAGATGACAGAGAACAGCGTCCGTACAGCATGCTTGCGGTCTGGAGAGGCTGCCTGTTCGATTTTGTCCAGCAGCTTTTCTTCCCGTTCCGGCTGGAAAACTGGGAGGTTGTGTTCTTTCTTGTAAAGGGCGACATCTCGGCAAAGATCCATACGCCGTTCAAACAGTGCGAGCAGTTCCTTGTCCAAGGCATCAATTTCTGTACGGATTTCTTCTAAATTCATAATCGCATTCCTTTCAACTTTTTTGTCTTTTTTTATTATACAAAAAATTTTTTTGGAAAATCAACATAAAAATTTGAATCACTATTGAAAGCACCCCTTTGAAATATGGTATAATAGTAATTGTCTGTAAAACGGACGGGATGAAAATGAGAATAGGAGAACGGCAGTTATGCGAATTTTTTTAGGGTAGACCCGGTTATGCCATTGTTGATTTGGCGTATTGGAATATACCGGAACGACTTTTTACACCGATTACATACGGTGCAATTACCACCGCCGCAGAAACGCCGTTTTACGGCGGCTGGAGAGCATTTATCGGGATTTTCGGACGCGATTCAGCAATACCATCCGGATTGTGTGGCGATGGGAACGACTTTATTTCACATCCAACCAAAAAACGGTAATTGATGTGGCACAGGCAAGAGGCGTTTTAATGCTGACGGCACAGCTGGAACAAATTCCCGTTTCGAGTATACGCCCTTGCAGGTAAAGCAGGCGGTCGTCGGATATGGCAGAGCCGAGAAGAAGCAAGTCATGGAATTGACACGCCGTTTAAAGCTGCAAAAAAATCCCGAAGCCGGATGATGCCGCCGATGCACTGGCAATTGCCATCTGTCACGGACATTGTGCAACGGGCTTGCGGGGAAGAATGGAATCATAGGAAAATAGGAGCAGAAAACATGATTGACAGTTTACATGGAACTTTAATCGCCAAGGAAATGAATATGGCAGTGGTCGAATGCGGTGGCGTTGGCTATGCCTGCCGGATTTCGTATCAGACTTATAGCAAGCTGTGTGCCGTTGGCGAAGAGGTATTTTTGTATACGATTCTCTCCGTTTCCATGCGGGAAGGGAATCTGGAATTATATGGCTTTCTCAGTGCACAGGAACGCCGCTGTTTCTCCATGCTGACAGGGGTTGGCAGTGTCGGTGGCAAAGCAGCCCTTGCGATTTTGTCCGAATTGACACCGGAACGCTTGCATTGGTGGTTGCCTCTGGCGACAGCAAGACTTTTTGACCAAAGTCAAAGGCGTTGGAACAAAAATGGCACAGCGGATTGTGCTGGAATTGAAAAGACCAGATTGCGAAAGAGCAGGGCGGTGTTCTGTCCGCAGCAAATCTCTGCTGAAGTTGTTCGCCGGCAGAAAGCGAAGTGGCAGAAGCATTGTCGGCACTGACCGTTCTGGGCTATACACAGCTGGAAGTAATGCCGATTCTGGCAAAGCTGCCTGCGGAGTTGTCCGCAACGGAACTGATCAAAGAAACGCTGAAAGCAATTGAAAACGGCGTTAAACAGAAAAAGGAGGACGCATTGTGATTGAAACAAGCGATATGCAGTTTGATTCCCGGATGGTTACGGCGGAAGAAACACCGGAAGACCATGATGTGGAAGTCACACTGCGACCACAAACGCTGGCGGAATATATCGGGCAGGATAAAGTCAAAGAAAAACATGGCGATTTATATTCAGGCAGCGAAGCGGCGAGGTGACCCTTTGGATCACGTCTTGCTGTATGGGCCGCCAGGGCTGGGAAAGACAACACTTTCCGCCATCATTGCCCATGAAATGGGTGTCAACTTGCGGGTAACAACTGGCCCAGCTATCGAAAAGCCGGGCGATTTGGCAGCGTTGCTGACCAACTTACAGCCGAACGATGTGCTATTCATTGATGAAATCCATCGGCTTTCCCGTGCAGTAGAAGAAATTCTCTATCCGGCATTGGAAGACCACGCCATTGATATTATCATGGGAAAAGGACCTTCCGCTCGTTCTCTGCGGATTGATTTGAACCCGTTCACATTGATTGGTGCGACAACACGTGCCGGGCAGCTTTCCAGTCCGCTGCGAGATCGATTCGGTGTGATTCAGCGGTTGGAGCTTTACACCACGGAACAGCTGACGGATATTGTCCGGCGAAGCAGTATGATTTTGGAAATTCACTGCACCTTTGAAGGGGCAGCAGAAATTGCCAGCCGAGCAAGAGGAACACCTCCGAATTGCAAACCGTCTGCTGAAGCGAGTACGGGACTTTGCCGATGTTATGGGCAATGGAGAAATCACGCTGGACATTGCCAAAAATTGCACTGGGACGGCTGGAGATTGACGAACTGGGCTTAGACAGCAATGACCGCCGAATGCTCACGATGATGATTAAAGGCTATGGCGGTGGGCCTGTTGGGCTGGAAACGCTGGCATCTGCACTGGGCGAAGAAGCGGTTACATTGGAAGATGTCTGCGAGCCGTATCTGATGCAGCTGGGCTTTTTGTCGAGAACGCCACGGGACGCTGTGCGACAGCACTAGCATATGAACACATGGGCTTTCCGCTGCCGGAGCAGAGAAAAGCACTGATACAGGGACAAATGACCCTATCCGAAGCGGAAGCAGATGCGACAGAACAGAAATAAATGTTTCTGAAATGATTTTATATTTTTACATTACAACGGACAGCCGCTGACCCTTGGCGGCTGTTTCATCAGACAAAGGAGTCGAATAAAAATGGGCAGATTATTTGGAACAGATGGAGCAAGAGGCGTTGCCATTACAGAATTAACTTTGTGAACTTGCCATGCAGATTGGTCGGGCAGCCGCATTGGTTTTGACGAAAGAAGCCAAGCACAAAGGCGAAAATTGTCATCAGGAAGGACGCGAATTTCTTCTGATATTCTGGAAGCCGCTCTGTGTGCAGGGATTTGTTCTGTTGGGGCAGATGCTGTGCAGCTGGGTGTGATTCCAACGCCGGGCGTTGCCTATCTGGTGCGTTCGATGGGAGCAGATGCTGGTGTGATGATTTCCGCCTCATAACAGTGTCGAATTTAACGGTATCAAGCTGTTTGCCTCCACTGGCTATAAGCTGCCGGATGCAGTGGAAGAAGAAATTGAATCGTTGATTCTGGATACACCGGAAAAATAACGCTGCAATCGCACACCAATGTGGGCAGAATGGAACGCTATGAACATGCCAAGGAAGATTACATTCAGCATATTTTAGAGAGTGTCCCGACTCGATTTGACGGGATGAAGATTGCACTGGACTGTGCAAACGGCAGTGCCTCTGCAACCGCAGAAACGCTCTTCACCGCATTGGGTGCAGAGGTTTGTATGTTGAGTGCAGAGCCAGACGGCACGAATATCAATGACCACTGTGGTTCTACCCACATGGAACAGCTGATGGCATACGTGCCAGCACATGGCTGTCAATTAGGTCTGGCATTTGATGGAGATGCAGACCGTTGTCTGGCAGTGGATGAAACCGGAAAGGTTGTAGACGGTGACCAGATGATTGCAATTTGTGCCAAGGCACTGAAAGCAAGCGGCAAGCTGGAAAAAGATACTGCTGTTGTAACTGTTATGACGAATTTAGGCTTTTTTTCCACTTCACCAAAGCGGGAAGGCATCCATACCGTTGCGACAAAAGTTGGTGACCGGTATGTGCTGGAAGAGATGAAAAAGGGAGGCTATTGTATCGGTGGCGAACAGAGCGGTCATATTATCTTTTTGGAACACGCTACCACAGGAGACGGTGAACTTTCCGGTGCAAAGCTGGTGGA
>VOFC01003299.1_pt1 | contig 12431 bp, 15 predicted proteins | sample 5384161 | NCBI WGS metagenome assembly VOFC01 (sample SAMN12384722, study PRJNA508395) | human gut metagenome | isolation source: healthy gut B | host: Homo sapiens | reverse complement strand
TGTTACGTATTGCTCTTCGACCGGATCCCGTAGCAATTACGGATTTCTACCCGGAGCTTGGTGGCGTCCAAGCCGGTGCCCGGAATACTTTTTCCGGCATAGGCATCGATATAGCCCGGAAGTCTCGTATTGGTAACTCGAGAATGAAGGGGGGGCGTCCGGCAGGTTTTTACGCCTTCATCCAGGTACACCAGCTGCGCCATTTGACCTCGTGAGCGGGTGCATTGACGTACCTCTTCAATTGGTAACATTGACCACCCGTCACAGGAATGTCCTGATAGAGGTAAGTTTACCTTCTATTCTTACCGCTACTTCCCTCCTGGGTCGGAGAGGCATGACGACTATCCGGGAAGTATATTCTTTACTGGAAACATCTGCATTCCAGTGATCGGGAAGATCGTCAATAAAATCGCTTTCAAAGCTTCCGTTTAGAACGAGAAGTTCGTTCCATTGCCTACACCTGTACAGGACCTTGGGTTGTCGACTTCCAATCCGCTTCCTGCAGTGATCGTTTCATCCCAATCCTGCGAGTCGGTGATATCCAACTCGCTGGTAGCAGCCGGAATCTTTGAAAATGGCTTTGATCTCCGTTATCCGGTTGGCTAATATGGATTCGATGGGATGCTCGGAGTGACAAATACCATTGAATTGGAAGAAAGGGTCAGAATAACCTTTTCTTTGGGGAAATACCAGCAAAGTCGTCACCAGTACCGTTCTCGTCCGATAAACCATATTTTTTAGTGATAGAACAATCGCCTTTATATTCTCCGGTCAGACTCATCTTTTTAGATATTACTTAGATTGATTTGTAAATCGGTTAACCATTCGGGAATATTCTCGATGGTCACTCTCAACATTCCGACTTTTTCGGTTGAGGTCGAAAACGGCGCTGTTGTCGCCGTCCTGGGCCACGGTGAAATCACTTTGCCCGAGTAGATGATCTCCTGGTTTCTGTTTTTACCCGATTTCGGAATATTTCGCCGGGCGGGATTATCGGTATATTCCCAATTTTCGGTTTCTTCGGCATTTGTAACGCAATAGCCGGTATATGTGCCGGGAAAAAGCTTCAGGTGAAGGACATTGTTGTCCCTCTTTTTCGATTGACACTGTACCGGCTCATGCTGGAATGAACCTGATCGTAAACAAAAAACTGATACACTGAGGAGAAGCTGTAATGCCGGACAGGCTACGTGTTCTGACATACATGGCGACATCTTGTTTGTCACCGTCACCAGGCCAGGGGTCCATCGAATGATGACAACCGACAGCCATAACTACCGCTAAGATATAAATCATGCGTTTCATGGTGAAAAATTTTTAATGAAATAATTAAAACAAAGGCAGCATTCAGGAGAGAAGAATGCAAGGAGTACAACCACTATAAAATTAAAAGAAATTAGATAAAATAACCAAATTATAATTGATAAATCTGTTTGAAAAACAGGATATAATTCAAATTGAAGTGGAGATGACAATGATAAGCTATAACATGTAAAAAGCAAGAAGAAATAAAAAAATAAGTATATGGATGTGTTAATTATGTAAAAATCCACACAGGATTCCGTTTCGGAGTACTGTGGATTTTAAGCGATCATAAAGGTTCTAATCTAATTCTTTCAGTATTTTTCTACGTCACCCGGAACAACGCGTCCGAATACTTTTTCGCCGATCAACACGACGGGAGCCAGGCCGCAAAGCCCCGACACAACGCAGACTGGACAAAAGAGTATTTACCGTCGGGAGTCGTTTCGCCTACATTGATATTCAATATCCGTTTAAATTCATCCAGTACTTTTTTTCAGCTCCCCGGACATAACAAGCGGTTCCCATACATACGGAAATCGGATGTTCACCTTTGGGGGTCATAGTAAAGAATGAATAAAAGGTGACTACTCCATATACCTTAGATACCGGAATATTCAGCTTGTCGGCAACAATTGTTGTACTTCTGCCGGAAGATATCCGAAAAATGCTGTGCTTTATGTAAGACATTGATCAGTTCTCCCGGCTGATTTCCATGAGCATCACAGATTTCAAAATAACTTGTCTATTTTTATGCTGAGGTAATTGTATTTCGCTCATAGTTTTCAATTAATGGGTTGCTTTATTAAAATAGTGGGTATGTAATAAATGATGGGCTTTTTCGCTCAACGGGCTTTCCGAGATATTCTTCATATAATTTGATAATATCCGGGTTTTCATGAGATTTCCGTAGCGGTTTATGCTCGTCTTCCTGATAGAGGGCCTGGCTGCGGGCTTTTAATAAAGCCGAATTGCCATGATGTAAGGTTGGCCTCTCCTCCGATACAACCACCGGGACAAGCCATGATTTCGATCGCATGGAATTCGGATTTTTTTCCTTCCCGGATTTCATTCAAAAGTTTACGGGCATTTCCCAATCCATGAGCAATACCGACATGGAGTTCTACTTCGTTGAGTTTAATAGTTGCTTTTTTATGTTCTCCAGACCCCGTACTTCTTTGAAATCTACTTTGTCGAGTTTTTTCCGGTATAAAGTTCGTAAGCTGTTCGCAATGCTGCTTCCATCACACACCTCCCGAAGCTCCGAAGATTACTCGGCACCTGTAGATTCTCCCAAAGGATGATCGAAATCTTCGTCCGCCAGGCTGTTGAAATCGATATTGGCCCGTTTGATCAGACTGGCTAGTTCCCCGGGTAGAAAGAGTAGTTGACATCGGGATCGCCCTGTGTTGCGAATTCTTCCCGGGCACATTCGTATTTCTTAGCCAGACAAGGCATAATAGATACAACGATCAAATCTTCCCGGGGAATGTTCATCTTTTCTGCCCAATAGTTTTTAGCGATAGCACCGAACATTTGTTGGGGTGAACGTGCGGTCGACGGGATATCCAGCATATCGGGGAACTGATGTTCGAAGAAATTGACCCAGGCCGGACAACAAGAAGTCAGAATAGGGAGGCATACGTCTTTATCACCCTTGAGATAACGGGTCAACCGATCCAGTAATTCGCTTCCTTCTTCCATAATGGTCAGATCGGCAGCGAAATCGGTGTCGAACACTTTGTCAAGCCCAATTGTCTTAAAGCAGCTACCATCTTTCCGGTAACAGAAGTGCCGGGTGTTAAACCGAATTCCTCGCGAGTGCAGCCCGTTACACTGCCGGTGCCGTCTGTACGATAACGGTTTTTTTCGGATTACTCAGATCGCTGACCAGCCGATTCGTATGGTCGACTTCGGTCAGTGCTCCTACAGGACATACGGCGACACACTGACCACAGAAGGTACAGGCTGAATTGGATCAAGGTTCGTCGAGCCGGAGCTATCGTTGAAATGAAACCACGGTTTACAGCAGCACCGAGTGCCCCTACGGTTTGCACTTCATTACACATCATCTCACAACGACGGCAATAAATACATTTGCTCATATCGCGGACAATCGACGGAGAGGTCTCTCTATCGGGAGAATATTCCGCTCACCGGCAAAAGGGTATCTCGCGGATTTTTAATTTAACGGCCAGGTTTTGTAATTCGTACTCCCGGATTTCGACAGATCAGGCAATCGTTGGGGTGGTCCGAGAGAATTAATTCCAGTACGGTTTTTCCGGGCATTGAGCACCCTGAGGCTACTGGTTTTTACCTTCATGCCGTTTTCACAACGGGTAGCACAGGCCGGGCCAGGTTTCTCCGTCCTTCGACTTCGACGACACAAATACGGCAGGAAGCCGGAAGGTTGGTGATACACATGTCTTTCAAGATTCATATAGCATAAGGAGGGATTTGAATACCTACTCCCCGGGCTGCTTCGGAGAATCGTCGTTCCTTTGGCCACCTCTACGATATGATTATCTATTTGCAGAGTTATATTTTGTTCCATGTTTTTTTTTTCGTTATGGGCTGTTATACTTCGGTTATCCGGCACTTATCGCATTAAATTTGCATTTATCTTTACAAGTACCGCATTTGATACATTTAGTCGTGTCGATGAAATGGGCTTCTTTCCGTTCGCCGATGATTGCATCTACGGACAATTACGTGAACAGAGGGTACATCCTACACATAGTTGCGGGTCGATACGGAAAGATAACAACGCCTTACATTTTCCGGCAGGACATTTGTGATCCCGGATGTGAGCGACATATTCGTCATAGAAATGTTCCAGTGTAGACAGTACCGGATTGGGAGAGGTCTGTCCCCAAGCCGCAAAGAGCCGTATCTTTAATCACTTGGCTCAGGTTACGGAGGTTGTCGAGATCTTCCATCGTGCCTTTCCCTTCGGTGATCCAGGTTAAGATTTCCAATAACCGTTTGTTGCCGATCCGACAGGGAGAACATTTTCCACAAGATTCTTCGACGATAAATTCCAGATAGAACTTGGCGACAGCAAACCATACAATCGTCTTCGTCCATGACGATCATGCCACCGGATCCCATCATCGAACCTGCTGCCAGCAAGTTGTCGAAATCGATCGGAGTATCCAGATGTATCTCCGTGAGACAACCGCCCGAAGGACCTCCGGTTTGTACGGCTTTAAATTTTTACCATTTTGATTCCTCCCCGATTTCATAAATGACTTCCCGGAGAGTAGTACCCATAGGCACTTCGATCAGGCCCACATTATTGATTTTACCGGCTAATGCAAATACTTTGGTTCCTTTTCGAACGTTCTGTTCCGATAGAAGCGAACCAGTCGGCCCCTTTGTTGAGAATGACAGGAATATTGGCCAGTGTTTCGACGTTATTGACATTCGTCGGTTTATTCAAATAGCCCGATTCTGCCGGGAAAGGGGGTTTGGTCGTGGGCTCGCCCCGGTGTCCTTCCATCGAGTGGATCAAAGCGGTCTCTTCTCCACAGACAAAAAGCACCTGCACCATAACGGATTTCTATATGGAAAGAAAAATCGGTACCGAGAATATTTTCTCCCAGCAGCCCGTATTTTTCAGCTTGTTCGATCGCGATACGAAGCCGTTCGATAGCCAGAGGATATTCTGCCCGGATGTATACCAGTCCTTTACTGGCACCGATGCTGTAACCGCAAATGGCCATGGCTTCGATCACGGAGTGCGGATCCCTTCCATAATCGAACGGTCCATAAAAGCTCCCGGGTCCCCTTCGTCGGCGTTACAAACGACATATTTTTGATCGGCTTGGTATTTGCGGGCAAATTCCCATTTCAGACCGGTAGGAAACCGCCGCCACCCCGTCCACGCAATCCGGATCGTTTGATTTCGTCGATAACCGCTTCCGGAGTCATCTCTGTCAGACATTTGGCTAAAGCGCTGTAACCGTCACGACCGATACATTCTTCGATGTTTTCCGGATCGATAAAACCACAGTTACGCAAAGCGATGCGTAATTGCTTTTTATAAAATTCCATGTGTTTGGAATCGCTGACCGTCACTTTTTTAGACGGTTCTTTGTATAATAACCGTTCTACCTTGCGGCCTTTTAATGATGTGTTCGTTGACGATTTCTTCGGCATCTTCCGGTTTTACCTGTACATAAAAGGTATTGTCAGGCATGATCTTGACAATAGGACCTTTCACAGAAACCGAAACAGCCGGTAGCGATGACCTGTACTTCGTCTTCCAGAGCACGTTCTTTCAGACAATCTTCCAGTCGGCAGATGATATTTTTACTGGCTGACGCACGGCAACCGGTCCCTCCACAGACAAGAATATGCATTTTATAACTCATAGATGGGGTTGTTTATCGATTAATAGTTGAAAATATTTAGCACGTTATAGAATCAGATACTTTGGTAATTAACCGGGATAATCCCTTCGACCAATTCGTCGTTTTTCAGGTATTTCTGGATGATCTCTTCTGCTTTAGCACAGTTGACATGACCGAATACGATCGGTTCTTTTCCCCGGTTTGGTGATTTCTACCGTGGGCTCTGCAAAGCAGTAACCCATACAGCCGGTTTGAGTGACTACGGCCTGAATACCGTTTTTTTCAAGATTGTTCAGAAAGTAATTCATCGTTTCCTTACTACCTGCTGCTATTCCACAAGTGGCCATGGCGACTTTGATCTGAATCAGATTTTCAGGATGCTCGCTTTTTTTCGCGCAGATCGATTTTCGATTGAACGTTATCCCTGATTTTTTCAGGTCGGCGAGTGATTTTATTTTTTCCATATAGCTGTTATTAGGTGATAATGATTTTATGATTGCCTGATGGACATGCTTTGATCGGCATGTATTTCTTTGAGATTCTCCGGATTAAATTTTGTATGGCCGGAAGAATTTCGGATGTCCCAAAAGGTACACCTTCCAGCACCTGTATGATCTCTTGGGTATCGAACCGGTATGTACCGCTGGGAGTCGAATGATCGTAGCTGAAATGGATGGCCGGATTGGCGGCCGCCAATAGCGTAAGCGTTTCTGCTACATCTCCCAAAGGAGGACGGTCCAGATGGGAATGACCGAAACGGGCTGTGAGAGTAGTCCCTTGACCCGGCTGTGAGACGATACTAACTTTTCCTCCGGTTCGTTCGGCATTTTGCTGGAGCAAGGGGAATTCCCAGGCCCACTTTGCGTACTGTCCGGCTGGTAAAAAAGGATCCCTGACCCTTGCCAAAGTCGCCTCATCCATACCGCAACCGTTATCCTGAATTTCAATAAGAAAGAGATCTGCCTCCGGATCTTCGCAAATCCGATCTGAATCCACGAAGCCTCTGCCCGGATAGAATTCTGGACGATATCCATCATATGAGAGGACAAATCTTTCATGAATAGGTTATATTCTTTAACTTATTGGGATAATAAACTTTAAATATTTATTTTCTGGCCTCAAATTTAATTTAAATTCATAAAATTACAACGATTGCAGGAGTGAAATTACGTAATTAAATTCCGGATAGATTGCCGGATGTTTTTGAAGGAAAAATCTTCTATTTTCAGTTGGGTATATATTTTTCCGATGTCCCCGGGATAGTGGGCATCCGAGGACTGGATGAAAGAGGCGGATTTCAGTTCGGGATGGCCGGACAGGAATTTCGAAAGAGAGGTATGACTACTGAGCTCCAGGGCATCATAACGTAAATCCGGCGGGACGAATCCTAATTGTGAAAGAATACTGAAACAGGGTTTGTCGATATGGGCCGGAATGAAAATACCGTCGAGTTGCCTGACTTTATGTGCAATTTCTTCCAGCGATTGGTTCAAGGCAGAAATCAATAGTTTGGGTTCTTCGTAAATGATCTGTTCTTCCGGATCGACGACAACCTGGAAGCCGAATTTTTCCGGGTCGTTCGGAATATCGGGTAAATGTACATCCAGGTAATGCTGAAAAATAGTAAGCTGTTCGTCGGTTTCGAAAAAGTCAGGGCATGCACTTCTTCTTTTTACTGCAGATTTCAGCACCTGTAAGGACGAATATACCTTTCGTTTTCCCATAATCACGGATTATCGGTGCCTGGCGGGTGGAGTTGTGATCAGTGATTCCGATCATATTCAGTCCTTGGACTTGGGCGAAATACAGAATATTCTCCGGACTCATTTCCAGATCTCCGCAAGGGAAAGGACGGTATGAATATGGAGGTCGGCCCGAATGTCCATTTTACTGCTCCTTTTCTGGAGAAGTTCGTAAATCTCGCCTGTCATTTTCGAATGTCTGTCTGGAAGTACTTAAGATGGGTATGCCTTCTGCCTCACTTTCGAAACGGTATCTTCTTCCGGTCGGTAACCTTTGACCAGGACAATGGCTGCCAGTTCTTTCAGCGAAGCGATGGCCATGATATTTTTGTGTGTCTGAAGCGTAATCCAGATATTCCCTTCCCGGCGTTACCCATCACATCACTCAGTAGATCGGAGGTATAGCCGCCTTTGATCTCTTTTTGTCCAGGCCTGCCGCACCACAGCAGACTTCTAATTTTAGTTGTGTAGCCAATTCTCTGACTGTCATATCTTTGTTCGTTTATTTTTATTCTTCGTTCTTTTCAAATTTTCCGATTCCCCAGACTTTGGCCGATAATTCCATCGATTCTTCCGGGGTAAGCAACCCTTCCCGGGTGAGGATTTTTGCATGAATATACATTGGTTGAGTTTGGCCTTTCCTTGCACGACATCCTGAGCCAAAGCCTGACAGGAGGGTGTGCCGCAAGCCCCGCAGTCTATCTGAGGTAAAACTTTCATAATGCGGGTGATTTTTTCCATTTTCTGAAAAGCAACCGACAAGTCTTCATCCAGTTTTTTCGATCGACCGGGGTGGAATTTCACCGCTCAGTTGCATTTGTTTTACCAGAAAATCCTTGTACCGGGGCATTTTATTGATAGAGATGTAGTTGTATTTGATATAGTTCTCCATCGGTTTCTGTAGTCTTTCGATGGTGAGAAAACGGTTTGTTGATCGCCAGTGCCCCTCCGGCACAGGAATGGTCGCATGCCCTCAGTTCCAGAAAGTCGATATCTGTCAGTTCGTCGTTTTCCAGTTTTTCGAGGATATCGATGACATTATGGATTTCGTCGATCGCCAGGCAACGCCACGGATAGTTGGAAGCTTCTCCTCCCGAGAGGGGTCCATTGGATGGATTGCGGAGTCAGATGGTATTGTTCCGGTACCCGGGGAGAACCTGGGATTTATGTCGGTTGATCGAAAGGAGAATTTTGTTATAGATAAAATCCATATTGATCACTCGTCTACAGGAGAATTTTCTTCGCCGACAGGGACATGATGGCTGCGGATTTTAGAGGCACAATGGGTGACATAAAAACACCGATCTCTTTTTCAGGTATGCCTTTGTCGATGTATTTTTTCCTGACATAGATGGCTGCAATATCCATGGCTTGTTTTAAGCGGACGATATGTCCGATCAGGGAAGGAAAACGTACCTGGATCAAGCGTACGACAGCCGGGCAGAAACTGGAGATAAAGGACGCTGCCGGGGGATGCTGCTGAAGATAATGCTTTGTCTCTTCCATCCAGACCGGTCGATTTATCCACTTCCATGACATAATGGAATCCCCAGGTTGTGCAACTCTGAAAATATCTGTTCTTCGCTGATATCTTCCGGGAATTGTCCGATAAAGACCGAAGGTAACAAGATGATCCGGTAAGAATTTGAAATCTGATTGAAATCGTCCTGTTCCACATAAATGGCTTGACGGGGACAGGTCTTCAGGCACATGCCGCACCGGTACAAGCGGCTTCGTTGATGGTCGCTTTACCGTATTTTATGCGGATCGCTGCCGTAGGACATCCACATTCATGCAGTGCGTACATCCTGTGCAAACCTCACTGTTGATCTTCAATGCATGATAAAATGTCTCGTTCCCCATTTTCGTAATTTTAAGACTTATCTCAGATACGTGGTCATCGTCACTTTGGTGCCGACATTTACAGTAGATTCGATATTCAACCTGTCACAATTTTTTTCATATTGGGTAATCCCATCCCGGCACCGAATCCATTTCCCGGACTTCGGGCGAAGCGGTCGAAAGCCTTCCTGCATAGCCTTCGCTATATCGGGGATACCGGCCCTTTATCGGTGATGGTGACGACGATAGATTTCCCGTCCAGCACGACGTTCATCACTCCTCAAAAGCATGAGCGACGACATTGACTTCCGCTTCATAAAGCGCAACGACGATACGTTTTATTAAAGGGCATCGACGTTGAGCTGTTTCAATATTTTCTTTATCTCACTGGAAGCGGCCCCTGCCCGTGAAAAATTTCCTCCTTCAGATTAAAATTGAATTCCATATGTTTTCTTAATACACCGGAAGAAGCCCGGCTTTATACAATTCTCCGCATACCCTGAACATACTTTGACGGCAACGCAATAGCAGGATTTCGTTTTCCTCGGCCAGCTGTTGCATTTCTGCCGTGATCTGCTTGTCAGAACAAAAGAATAAACGGAATATCCGCCATTTCTGCCGTTACGAATGACTTGTGGATTGGCCATCCCGTTATCAACAGCAATCCTTCCGTATTCAGACGCAAGACATCGCTCATTAAATCTGCTGCAAAAAAGCATGTTGTATGGGATCGTGAAGCTTACGGGCCCACAAATACACGTGGCGTCAGTAATTTTATAATGTCGTCCGGTGTCATACCTTGGTTGAATTTATATGCATCTAAATTAGTGAAATTATCTTCAAAAACAATACCTCCTCTGCGGGAAGCGATAATTTAAAATTGATATAAATAAGTATATTAGTCCGATAGAAGACGACCTTGGTTTTAATTGTTGTCAAGGTTTCAGAAGTCGGGATAACCGTTTCATTGAAAAACCGGTGTTTTTCATCTTCGGGGCTCGTGTGAGGATCCAGTCGTTTCTGTCGGTCAGTGAAGAAAGCCTTATCGGACCGTTTCAAGGCGATCGGGTCTGACGACACAAAAACCGAAATCAGAATGAAAGAAAAAAATTAAACCGAGAATTAAATGGGGCTATGAAGTCCCTTGAAGTTTATTTTTTTGTATCTTTATAAAAATATTGTCGTGTAAGGTATGATATGAGAATTTCCGGGATCTCAGTCGTCCCATAAATTATAAGTGTTTGTATCCTTAGTAGCCATTCGATAGCCGGCCTGATCGGACAGAGGACGGTCAGACAAGAAATTGCTAGATAAATCAGATGATGAAATACAAATTGTAAGCTTTTTATAAAACAGGAGATAGAAGAAATCACGTAGATATGACTGCAAAACTTTTATCAGGCGGTTATATGGATGGCAGTATAGATGTGATACAGTAAGCGTTTGAAGAAACTGCTTTCAGCCTGCATGGGAGAGGATAGTGTTCTTTGTTTGTTGAGGCAGGAAATCATATTCTTTTGTATCGGTTGATGAAGTACTTGTATGCTTGAATAAACCTACTTGTTTGCAGGATCATTTTCTGCCGATACTTTTCAGCAGTGAAAATTCCGGTAGAGTTATTTGAAGGAAAATAAAAGAAAAGGATTTGGGCTAATTTCCTGCAACGGCATCATCCCGGGTGTCGGATCATCGTTCCCAGGAAAAAGATGGGCACATATTGCGGCCATGGTCCGCAATAATTTAGCATTTATGGAGCGTATCTTAAAGACATTCCGAAGCCCGCTACGAGGTGGTGAATGAAGAAAAAGTTTTGAAAAAAGCCTGATAAAGGTTTTGCAGGATCTTTCTCCGGGGGATAACCCTGATGATGCGTCCGTTCCGCTTATTTCGCACACTATCCCTAATACTCGTCCGGCTTTACCGTAAACACGCCCGGTCCGAAGTATTGATTATCCCCGACGACTCTTTGTATATACCTTGCCATTAAAGATGATAGATGACACCTGTCATCTATCTTACTCTCAGTCCGATAAGAAAATCAGGTCGGCGAACATCTTTTTTATGTTGTGTTTCGTAGCCGGTGCGGATACCGAGACGGATCGGATAGGTTAACCGGAAGAAGTGGTGTCCGTGGTCAATTCCTATTCCATAGGAGTAAGTAGCTGTTGCGGCTGCTGCCCCAATCTCGTAGAATACGGCGGCGTTTATAGTTTTGAGATAGAGCAATGAACTCAGGGGCAGATCCGGGAAAGCGATCGGCATATGGTGAAAACCGGTACGCAAGCTGGCTATTTCGTAGCCAGGTAAGGTGATCCCTCTGGGGTAAAAGAATTTTTATTGCTATAATTCCGCTCTTTGTGCGACATATGCTGGAAGCCTCCGTATAGCGACAGGGAATGATTGGTGGTGAAGCGGAAAATACAGGTGTCCGTCTCCCCCACCATTGATAAGCCCAGGTCTATATGTTCCAGAGGGCTGTGAGTGTAACCTGCACTGAAAGTTTGGCCCCAGGGATTGATCTCCTGGGTGATCATACGGGTTTGATTGGTAAAATAAAGTCCGTATTCCAGTTAATTGATAAAACCGAAGGCTCGTTCACCTGGTAAAAAGTTCGGATCGACTTGTGTAATCCATATGGTGTTCGCTTCGCTATTTTTACAGGTGTAGTGAGTTTATTTAATTTTCATGGTGTAATCCGACAAACCGGTAACGGACATAAGGTTGTAAGGTCCGGTTATATTTGGCGGGCAGACAGGGTAAAAGGAAACTGGACCGTAACCTCAGCCGAAGAACGCCAGGCTTTATATTGTGCATAAAAGTTTCTTTTTTGCCGGTAGGCGGGAAAAAACCTTCGTTGAAAGATTCGTAATCGTATCTCCGCTATACAGGTCGAGAAATCCGAATACCGGCATTTGTAGCTGGCATTCAGCATCCAGGCCCCGTGGTCATAACCCGATTTTAGATATAACCGGCAGTAAAGGATAAGGTGCTCAACTTATTCTGGAGAGTAAACTACCGCACCAGTCGACGTCCATATCGTTCAGATCGGCTTCACCACCGGGCCCCAGCTGTGGATATTATTGACAAAGGTGGGTGAATTTATTGTATTTCAGGAAGGATAGATAGAATCGTATTGGAAAGCAGAATGCCATTTTTCTTCCTGTTTCATCGAGGTCGGCTAACCGGAATT
>VOFC01003303.1_pt1 | contig 12448 bp, 17 predicted proteins | sample 5384161 | NCBI WGS metagenome assembly VOFC01 (sample SAMN12384722, study PRJNA508395) | human gut metagenome | isolation source: healthy gut B | host: Homo sapiens | reverse complement strand
GCTTTTCGCCCTGATATGCCTCCTTCACCATCTTCTTGATGAGGGTGGTCTTACCTGCGCCCAGGAAACCGGACGATGTCAATTTTTGTCATAACAGTACCTTCTTTTCTTCTCCGCCGGGCGGGACATATTTTCATTTCTTCCTCTATATCATAGCCTATTTTTTCAAAATTGCAAGGGGAGGGAAAAAATTCACATTTCCGTCCGCTCACCGGCGGTTTGTCCCGCTTTTGCCCGGGGTTTTGTCCCGTTTTTTTAAGGATGGGGCGGACCGAAGAAAAGTGTAGTCATTTGCCGAAAAAATACGGTATAATGGGGAAAATCCAAAAGAGGTATTTCCCCTATGTCCGTGAATCAGCAGCAGACCGGCGAATGGGCCCGATTGGGTCCGGAAGCAGAGCCGGAATACACCCCCCGGCCCCGGCGCAGCCGGAAGCAGCGCCGCCCCAAGTGGCCCGGCGTGGTCCTGGCTCTGGTGTGCCTGGCCACCATTGCCGCCCTGGTGTGGCACTTCACCCGGCAGCAGGCAAAGCCCCTGGAGACGGCGGCGGGCTTATCGCCTGGCGACGGAAACGGCCCCCCTGTACGATGAGGAGGGCGCCGTTCCTGGAGCAGCTGATCCGGGGCAGTCAGGTGAACTATGTGGTGGAGGAGGCCAGTGATGACCACCCGGACCAGGTTCGGGTGCCCCAGGGAGGACGGCAGCTTCGGCTGGCTGGACCGGGCCAACCTCACCAGTGATGTCAACGCCGTGGTGACGCTGGAGACGGTGTATGTCCGCCGGGCCCAGAACCTGACGGACCAGGACGGGAACCCCACCGGCCCCTGGTGCTCCGGGGCCAGGCCCCCGACCGTTACCGGCTACCGGGACTGGCGGAGGACGGCAGCGTGGCCTATTACCAGGCGGAGGGGGCTGCATCCCCGCCCGGTATGTCCGCCTGACGGAGGAGGAGGCCGCCGCGGCCTATGACGCGGATATGGCCCAGCTCCACGCCGACCGGGGCGACAGCTACGGCGGCGGCGACGCGGCGGGACTGGACTATGATGCCTATGAAAAGCCCAAGTTCGAGAACAACGTCATGCCCGGCACCGTGAAGGCCCTGTATCTGAACAGCGAGGCCATCCGGAATCCGGAGGCCCACATCGCCGTGGCCGACGGCTGCGGCATCAACGCTTTGTGGTGGACGATGGACGGCGGGCTATCGGCTACGCCTCGCCGGTGATGCAGCAGTATTCCCCCCAGCGCCTATGAGGACGCCTACAACACCTTAGAGGACTATCAGGCGGCGGTGCGGAAGCTGAAGGACGCCGGGTATTACGTCATCGGCCGCATCACGGCCTTCAACGATCCCAACCTGGCCGCAGATCATCCGGAGTGCGTGGTGGCGGACCTGAGCGGCCGGCCGCTGAAGATCGGCGGCATGTACTGGCCCAGCGTATACAGCCGCGATGTGTGGCATAAGGTGGACCTGGCCCTGGAGGCCGCCCGACCATGGGCTTCAACGAAATTCAGTTCGACTATGTCCGCTTCCCCGACGGCACCTGGGGCTATGACGAGGCGGGCACCATCATCGACTACCGCAACACCAATGACGAGAGCAGGGCCCAGGCGGTGCAGCGGTTTTGCAGTATGCCGCCGACCGAGCTCCATGAGGCGGGGGTGTATGTCTCGGCAGACGTGGGGACGGCGAGTGCGCCCGGCAAAATACGTCACCGACCTAAACTGGCCGGTAGAGAGCTCGAAAAACTGCCGTTGTGCTGGATATTGGATTCGGAACAGGCACATTAACGACAAAACTATACGAGCGAGGCTGCTCCATTTATGGGCAGGATTTTTCATCAAGAATGATCGCGTTGGCGTCTGAGAAAATGCCAAATGCACATTTATATCAGGGGGACTTTTCAAAAGGGCTTGTCGAACCATTGCGGAGCTTTCGTTATGATTATATTGTTGCGACATACTCTCTACATCATTTGACGGATGCGCAAAAAACGACTTCCTTTTAGACTTGCGTAACTACTTAAAGAGAAAACGGTAAAATTATAATCGGCGATGTTGCCTTTGAAACACGAAAGGATTTAGAACAATGCAAATTGAAGGCAGGAGACACATGGGATAATGATGAAATCTACTTTGTCGTTGAGGAACTGAGAAAAGATGGCTACGATTATCTGCACCGGGAGGCGGATGACCGGGATTTCGGGCTGGAATACCGCTATGAAAGGCCGTGACGGCTTTTGAACAACAAAAGCACCAGGCAGGGGCAGGCCCTGTCCGGGTGCTTTTTGTTATGCAATCAGCCGTGCATGGGGCAGCCGTGGGGGTGGCCCCCGGCGCTGGGCCCGGACCTGGATCATCTCACCGGCGATGCTGACGGCGATCTCCTCCGGCGTCACCGCCAGGATGGGAGTGCCGATGGGGGTGTGCACCAGGGCGATGGCCTCCTGCGGATGCCCGCCTCCCGGAGCCGCTGGTTCACCGACGCCGTTTTGCGCCGGGAGCCGATGACCCCACATAGGCAAAGTCCCCCCGAAGGGTCTGCTCCTCCACCTGGAAGTCCCGCATATGACCGCTGGTCATGATGACCACAAAGTCCTCCTCCGTCACAGTCAGATAGTCGCTGATGCGGGTGAAATCCCCGCAGATCACCTGCTCCGCCGTGGGGAACAGCCGGGTGGTGGCCAGCTCCGGGCGGCAGTCGAATACCACCGGGCGGAAGCCCACCGTTACCAGCAGGGGACACAGGGCCTGCGAAATGTGGCCCGCCCCGAACAGCAGCGCCCGCTGGCCGATGGACAGAGGCAGGAGATGTATCCCGCCGCCATGGAGAAGCCCGGGGTCCGCAGGGCCTGGGCGGTATCCTCCGGCAGACTGCCGGAAACCACGCTCTCCCGGTCCAGCAGCGCCGGAGCAGAGCCGTCCTCCGCCAGCACCAGCCACCCGGCGGTGTGCCGCTCCAGCAGAGCCAGGGCCCGGCTGGCGGTGTCGTTCCACAGGGGTCCTCCGCCGGAATGAACTGGAAATGGGCCGTGACGTCGCCACCGCACACCATGCCGATATCCCGCCCGGGGCCTGGTGCAGGGGGAACTCCCGGATGCAGGAGCGGCGCTGGTCCAGCAGCTCCCGGCACAGTTGGATGCTGCGCCCCTCCACCGCGCCGCCGCCGATGGTGCCCACCAGGCGGCCCTCCGGCTCCCCACCAGCATCTGTGCCCCGGCCTTCCGGGGGCGCTGCCCCGGTCGGCGATCATCGTCACCAGCACCGTGTCCCGGCGCTTCTCCACCTCGTAAAACAGCTGGGAGAAAATCTGCTCCATGGGGTCAGCTCTCCTTCCAGGCCTCGGGTCTCCTCCAGCAGCCACTGACGCCAGGCATCCACGCCCAGGCCGGACTTGGCGGAGATGGGGAAAATCTTCAGATTGGGGTTGCGGCGGTGGGCGTACTCCACCACCTTGTCCATATCGAAGTCGAAATAGGGCAGCACGTCGATCTTGTTGATAATCAGCGCGTCGCACACTGTGAAGATCAGGGGTACTTTCAGGGGCTTGTCGTGGCCCTCCGGGCACGGAAAGGATCATATGGCGTTTTCACGGCACCGGTGTCGAACTCCGCGGGGCACACCAGATTGCCCACGTTCTCCAGCACCACCAGGTCCAGGTCCTCAGTCCCCAGCTCCCGCAGGCCCTGCTCCGTCATGCCGGGCGTCCAGGTGGCACATGCCGCCGGTGTGCAGCTGGATGGAGCGGACCCCTGCGCTGAGCCATGGCGGCAGCGTCCACGTCGGAGTCGATGTCCGCCTCCATAACGCCCATGCGCAGCTGATCCTTCAGCCCTCCACGGTCCGCAGCAGGGTGGTGGTCTTGCCGCTGCCGGGGGAGGACATCAGATTCAGCAGAAAGGTCCCCTGGCCCTTTCAGCTGTTGGCGGACCCGGTCCGCCTCCCGGTCATTATCGGCGAAAACGCTTTCCTTTACCTGGATGATCTTGTATTGGTCCATAAGAGCGCCTCATTTCTGTGGATTTTTCAGCAGTATACCATATTTGTCATGAATATGCAAATGTTCCGACAGAAAATGTGGAAATTTACCAAAAAGGTTTGCCTTACCCACCGGTTTGGGGGTATAATGGAGGGGAGACGAAGGAGGCAGATAGCATGATCTCGACAAAAGGGCGGTATTCCATCCGGATCCTTTTGGACCTGGCGGAGCATCGCAACGGCGGTTACATCCCCATGAAGGAGGTCGCTGCAAGGCAGGACATCTCGCTGAAATACATCGAGAAGCTGATGCCTGCGCTGAAGACTGCCGGATTCATTGAGAGCGTCCACGGCATCGGCGGCGGCTACCGCCTGGCCCGGGAGCCGGAAACGTGCACCCTGTGGGACATTCTGCTGCGGTCCGAGGGCGATCTGGCCCCGGTAAGCTGCCTGAAGGACGGGGCCGGCGCCTGTGCCCGGGCCGCCGATGCCGGACGCTGCCGGTGTGGGAGGGTATTACCGGGTGACCCGGAATACTTCTCCGGCGTGACCCTGGCAGACCTGATGTCCCTGCCCCAGGGGACAACTACGTCATTTGAATATGCGCCGCCCGGACCGGGACTGCCCATCCCCCGGCCGGGCGGCGCAGTTTTCCCGGTTCCGACAAAAAGCGGTTGCAAAACCGCCGGGAGTCTGCTATAATCAGCAGGTAGCGGTTCGCAGGGTTAGTACATCGGTAGTACATCGGCTTCCCAAGCCGAGGAGGCGGGTTCGATTCCGTACCCTGTCTCCAAAGAAATCACCATCCTTGAGGGATGGTGATTTCTTTTTTGTGACATTGGTTTTGCCGCTCCCGGATCAGTAGTATATCCGGCGGCTGCCGGAGACGGTCTCCCGGTGCAGTAGTCGATCCAGGCCACGGCGGCGGAAAGGTCCCGGTCCCGGATGTGGCGGCACAGGCGGACGCTGGTCTCATAGAGCATGGAAACGCCGATGAGGGCGCAGAACCGCGCCCACAGCACCAGCACCGAGGATTAGAAGGACCGGAAGATCAGGGGCAGCAGGGCGTTGCCCGACTGCATGGCCAGCTCATGCTGGAAGGCAAAGGCCGCCTCCGCCGCATGGCGGTTGTCCCGGCCTCCCCGGATGGCCTCCGCCGCCCGGAACAGGGCAGCGATGTCCTCCTCCGATCCAGAATGGAGCGGATCTCCTCGTTGCGCAGGCGGCCCCGGTTATAGGTCATAATGGATTTCAGGGTGTCCAGGGTCCCGGCCCGGCGATAGTCCGTGACGAAGGTGCCCACCCGGGGCCGGACCTCTAAAAATCCCCGGCGCTCCAGCCCGCCACGCCACTGTTGACCACCGCCCGGCTCACGCCCATCGACTGCGCCAGCTGACGCTCCGGCGGCAGCTGCTGCCCCACCTGCAGCTCCCGGAGAGGATCATCGCCTGATGTGGTTGATGAACAGGTCCTTCAGCGATGGGACACCAGCTTTTCAAACTCCATACGCGTTTTTTTAGCTGGCTGTGGTATGGCCACATACCACAGCCGATTTCGGTTCCATTATAGGATAATTTCTGGCTTTTTTTCAACCATTTTTTTCTCTTGTTAAATGATTGACATTTATGAATTATCGTGATATATTCAGGGGCGGTAATAAAGTCTGTTCCATCTGGTATGGCCAGATAGGCCAGGCTTTGCGGCCCGTGAGGTTACTATGAGGGTTTCCAAAAAATCAACAGGAGGAATGTAACATGTTATTCCAACTCTACGGCGAGACTGCCGGCTATCAGCTGCTGGGTTTCGTGCTGGTGTTCACCGGCTTGGTGCTGGCCAATGAATTTGCCCGCCGCACCAAGACCGGTGGTATCATCTGCTTCCTGGCGCTGCCTGCTGTGCTGACAGTGTATTTTATCGCCATCTATATCGGCGCAGCCAATGGCGCCGAGTGGGCACTGAACAACCAGACCTACACCAACATGAACAGCTGGTTCCACTATGCCAAGCTGTACGCCGCCACCGCCGGGCTGCATCGGCTTCTATGATGCTCAAGTATAAGTGGAGCATCGGCAAGACGGAGTGGTTCAAGGTGTTCCCTTTGCCATTGTTGCCATCAATATTCTCATCGCCGTGGCCAGTGACTTCGAGTCCGGCATCCGGGGCGCCATGGCCCTGAAGGAGTTCGGCGAGTTCTCGTGGATGTTGCGCAGCGTCGCGCGGCTGAGCCGGATGGCCGCCGGGACGTCGCTCAGGCGGCTGTTGACGAGCACGACGTCGGCCGCGTCGATGGCCACGTCCGTGCCCGCGCCGATGGCGATGCCGACGTCCGCGCGCGTGAGCGCCGGTGCGTCATTGATGCCGTCGCCGACCATGGCGACCTTGCCGCGCGCGCTCAGGCGGCGGATCTCGCGCTCCTTGCCGTCGGGCAGCACGCCCGCGATCACCTCGTCCACACCGGCCTGCGCGCCGATGGCCTTGGCCGTGCGCGCGTTGTCGCCCGTGAGCATGACGACGCGGATGCCCATGTTCTGCAGCGCGCGGATGGCCTGCGGGCTGTCGGGCTTGAGCACATCCGCGACGGCGATGACGCCGAGAAGCTTGCCCGCCGCGCGCGAAAAACAGCGGCGTCTTGCCGGCCTCGGCCAGTGCCTGCGCCTGCGCCTGCATGGGCGCGGGGATGTCGGCCGCGGTGCGGATGAAGTCCGCATTGCCGCCGCAAAGCTGCTGCCCGTCGAGCATGGCCTTGAGCCCGCTGCCCGGCAGCGCCTGAAAGGCCGCCACCTCGGCGGCGGTCAGCCCGTCCGCCTGCGCGCGGCGCAGCACGGCCTTGGCCAGCGGATGCTCGCTCTTTTGCTCGAGCGCGCAGGCCAGGCGCAGCAGCTCGCCCTCCGTCACGCCGGGGGCCGGACAGATGTCCGTCACGGTCGGGTCGCCGGAGGTGATGGTGCCGGTCTTGTCGAGCGCGACGATCTGCATGCGGCCCGTCTCCTCGAGGCTCGCCGCCGTCTTGAACAGGATGCCGTTCTTCGCGCCCACGCCGCTGCCGACCATGATCGCCACCGGCGTGGCGAGACCGAGCGCGCACGGGCAGCTGATGACCAGCACCGAGATGCCGCGCGCGAGCGCGTAGCCCACGCTGCGCCCGAGCAGCAGCCAGACGAGAAACGTCACGAACGCGGCGCCCATGACCGCCGGCACGAACACGCCGGACACCTTGTCGGCAATCTTGGCGATCGGCGCTTTCGTAGCCGCCGCGTCGCGCACCATGCGGATGATCTGCGCAAGGGTCGTGTCCTCGCCGACGCGCGTGGCGCGGCACTTGAGAAAGCCGGACTGGTTCACCGTCGCGGCCGACACGGCTGCGCCCGGCGCTTTGTCGGCCGGGATGCTCTCGCCGGTGAGCGCCGCCTCGTTGACCGCGCTCGTGCCGTCAAGCACCACACCGTCGACCGGGATGCGCTCCCCCGGGCGGACGACGAAGACATCGCCCTTCTGCACCTGCTCGATCGGCACGGTCAGCTCCGCGCCGCCGCGCTCCACGGTAGCGGTCTTGGGCGCGAGCTGCAGGAGGCTGCGCAGCGCGTCGGTCGTCTTGCCCTTGGCGCGCGCCTCAAGCGTCTTGCCGACGGTAATGAGCGTGAGGATCATGGCGGCGGACTCAAAGTAAAAATCATGCATATAGCCCATGACGGCCTGCGCATCGCCGCGCACCTGCGCGCCCGTCATGGCAAAGAGCGCATACGTGCTGTAGACAAACGCCGCCGTCGCGCCGAGCGCCACGAGCGTGTCCATGTTCGGCGCGCGGTGCCAGAGCGCCTTGTAGCCGCTGATGAAAAACTTCTGGTTGATGACCATGATGATGACCGTCAGAAGCAGCTGCGTCAGGCCCATGGCGACATGGTTGCCGTCATAAAACTTCGGCAGCGGCCAGCCCCACATCATGTGCCCCATGGAAAAATACATCAGGACGAGCAGAAAGCCCAGCGACCAGCAGAGCCTGCGCCGCAGTCTCGGCGTCTCGTGGTCGGCGAGCGCATCGGCGCCGGCGGCAGGGTTCGCGCTCTGCTGCGCGCCCTTGACCGATGCGCCGTAGCCCGCGGCCTGCACCGCGTCGATGACAGCGCCAGATGACCGTGTAGTTGATGAAGCCCAGCGCGTTGCCGATGCCAAGGAACGAGCCAACACCCAGCACGGGGACACACAGCTTCAGGCGGTTTGTGTAGCTGTCCTGGTCGATCTTGAACCAGTCGGCCAGAGTCAGACGTGCGGAGCGGAATGCGGTATCGCCGGAGGTGATGGGGCACACCACAACACCGACCATTGCCAGTGCGATGCCCACGCCGCCCATGGTCTTGGAGCAGACATCATAAATAGCCTTGGACTGGCCCATGGCCAGTGCTTCGGCCAGACCGGTGTTCAGGCCGCCGGTCACCTCGTACAGGCTGCAGCCGGCTGCGGCCCAGATCAGAGCGATAACGCCCTCACACACCATGGCGCCGTAGAACACGAAGTGGCCCTGCTTCTCACTCTTCATGCAGCGGGCCATCAGAGGCGACTGAGTGGAGTGGAAGCCGGAGATCGCACCGCAGGCCACCGTGATGAACATGAAGCTCCAGATGGGAGTGCCCGACGGATGCATGCTGCCAAAGTGATCCCAGATCTCCGGGATGGTGTAGGCGGGATTGGTGAAGATGCCGAAGATGACACCGATGGCCATGATGATCAGGCAGATACCGAAGATGGGGTAGATCTTGCCAATGACGGCATCAATGGAGATAAAGGTTGCAATAAAGTAGTACACCAGAATGATGATCAGCCAGAACAGCAGCGAAGTGAGCACGCCGGAAGCGCCGCTCTGGCTGCACAGCTCCACGATCAGGCCGGCAGGGCCCACGGCGAACACGGTGCCCACCATGATCAGCAGCACCACCGAGAACACACGCATGACGTTCTGCATCACAGGGCCTAAGTATTTGCCGGTGATCTCGGCGCAGCCCGCCCGGTCCGTGGAATAGTAGTCCAGGCGGAAGGTGTCAAAGCTCTGGGAGCCGATGTCCAGCATGTGGGACAGCTCCGAATCTGCTCCCGGGCGTAGTAGCTGCGCAGGCAGGCGCACATGGAGCCGTCCGGCAGGAACCCGGCGTCGCCGCACCGGGCGCACCGGGGCTTTTCCTCCAGATAGTCGGCGGGGTAGCCCATAGCCTCCAGAAGCTCCCCCCGGCGGCGCTGGAGGGCCAGGTTCTCATCCCGGATGGCGTGGATGGCGGGCACCGGGTCCTGGCCTCCCTTCAGGGCCCGGTGATGATCTGGCTCATGGTGCCGCGCAGGCGGCGGTCGATGTCCGCCAGCTCCGGCTCCCGGCAAAACAGACTGCTGCTGCCGCTCCCGAACTGCTGGGTCCGGCGCTGCTTATCCTCGTCAAGCGGGCCATGGCCCGGCTGAGAATTTTTCCGTCAGGGGCATGGGGTTCCCCCTTTACCGATTTATATTACCACTTCATGTATTTTTCCATGCGGGATTGTTTTTATCCGGCTTGTCCGGCTTCGGGACGGCTGGGCGGGCTTTCCGGCGTCGCCCTGCTGGACCTCCGGCGTATGCCAGCCGTTTTCGTGCCAGCGGCGGAGGATGCCGTTGAGATACCGCCACTCTAACTGCTTCTTATAGAATATGGTCTTGTCGTAGGCCAGGGCCACCGTTTCCGGCGGGGAAGCCCTTGTCCATCCAGTCGGTGATGTACTTTTCCTCGCTGGCCACCGGGCGGCGCTGGCCCAGGCCCAGCACCTGCATATAGGCGGCCTGGCCCTGCTGTCTGTCCCGCCAGGTTTTCAGATAGCGGGCGGCGCTGTCCTGGTCGAACAGGGCCCTGGCTGGCCCAGTAGTAGCCCTCCTTCTCGATCTGGCGCAGGGTGGGGCGGCGGCCAGGGCCGTAGCGCCGCTCCTCGGACCGGGTGATGCAGTGGTTCACCAGCAGATAGATCACGTCCGCCGGCATGCCCATATCGTCATACAGGCCCCGCCAGAATTGCAGATCGGCCGTTTTCAGCTTGCGGCCCAGCTTCCACCTATCAGCATCCGGAAGGAGCGGTCGTCCTCCAGAAGGGCCGCCAGGTCCCCTTGGGCGCTGTATACCGGGCGCTCCTCCGCCGGGGCCGGAGGCGGCGTCTCCGCCGGACGCTGGATCAGGCCCAGCCGCTGCAGGCCCGTTTCCGCCGCATTCAGCCGCAGCTGGCTCCAGCGCAGCTGGGCTGCAAGCTCCTGCCCAGATGCCCCGCGGTCCGCCCGCATCAGAAGCAGGTATAAAAGCGCGGCGTCGCCGTCGCCGTTTTTCACCAGGCGGTCCACCCTGGTCCGCCGTCAGCACGATGCTGGGGTCATTTTCCCGCAGAATATAGCCGCTCATGCCGCGCCAACTCTGCCTTTTTTGGTTTAATCACTTTATTTTACACGAAAAAACCCCCGGTTCGTAAAGCCGCCGCAGGGCGGGTTTTTCACTGTTAAAATTCTCCTTTTCGGCAGAAAAAGCTTTTCCCCGGCGGGATTTTGTGGTATAATGGATTCTGTATCGGTGGCTAACTTTTTGCGGTTTACATAAATCAGGAGGACGACATGGCAAATAAGGTGACAATGAACATCTGCGGCCAGGAGTATACCCTGGTGGCAGACGAGAGCGCGGAGTATATGAAAAAGGTAGGCGCCCTGGTGGACCAGCAGAATGGACCGGATCCAGGAGACCCTGCATGTGAGCCAGGCGGATGCGGCAGTTCTGGCGGCGGTGAACCTGGCGGACGAGCTGCTGAAAAATCAGGCAGGCGGCGGAGAATCTGCGCCGGCAAGTGAAAAACTATCTGGATGAGGCCACTCAGGCCAAAATGAGGCGTCGGAGCTGCGCCGTCAGCTGTTCAAAGGCCCAGCAGGGCCGGGGCCAATGATCGGAGCTGCTGAGCCCCGCCGGAGGCTGGGAGGCTATGGTAGCCGCCGTGCAGAATGGGGCCGACGCGGTGTATATGGGGCTTCGGCGGGCTCAACGCCCGGCGCAGCGCCCGGAATTTCACGGACGAGGATTCCGTGCCGCCGTGGCCTACTGCCATCTGCGGGGGGTGAAGGTGTATCTCACCCTGAACACCCTGGTGACGGACCGGGAGCTGCCCGCCGCCGCCCAGGCCCTGCAAAAAGCCTCGGACATGGGGGGTGGACGCCATCCTCATCCAGGACTGGGGCATCTGGCGGCTGGCCCGGGAAATTGCGCCCGATGTTCCCCTCCACGCCAGCACCCAGATGAGCCTGCACACCCTGGCCGGGGCGCGGCAGGGCCGCCGAGCTGGGCCTGGAGCGGGTGGTGCTGGCCCGGGAGCTGTCCCGCCGGGACATTGCCGCCATCTGCCGGGACTGTCCGGCGGAGCGGAGGTGTTCGCCCACGGCGCCCTGTGCATGTGCTACTCCGGCCAGTGCGGGAGCCTGCGCCCAGCCCTGCCGCCTGCCTGGGAGGCCATCCCCTGAGCCGAAGGACGCCAACCTGGCGGACTATGCAGGATATGGCGGTGATCCGCACGGGATCACGATATCGCCGCCTGCTGGATGAGAATCGGGGCCCACCCCCGGGAGGAGTCCCGGCAGCTGGAGGCCGCCTTCTCCCGCAGCGGCTTCACCGACGGATACTATAAAGGGGCGCACCGGGCCGGAGATGTTCGGCAACCCGGCCGGAGAACGCCCCTGGAGCCCAAGGAGTTGTTCTGTTCGCCAAGGCCGGGTACAGCAGGGAGGACAGCCGCCGGGTGCCGGTGGACATGGTCTGCACCCTGCGGGCCGGGGAGCCGGTATCCTGACGGCCAGCGCCGGGGGACACGTCGTCCGGGCGGAGGGTCCCGCCCCGGAGGAGGCCCGGAACCGCCCTGACGGCGGAGGAGCTGCAGGCCCGGCTGGAGAAAACCGGCGGCACCGTGTTCCGGCCCCGGGACAAGCTGAGGAGGGGATCAGAATGCCCTGCGGCGGCAGGCCCTGGAGGGCCTGGAAGCCGCTCCTGGCCCAGCCGCCGGTGGGCGGACGGGTACTGCCCCAGGCCCAGGGACCTGACGCCCGGTGGACCCTCCATTATGCGGCCGGAGCAGCTGACGGAGCCCTGGCCCAGTGCGAGACGGTGTATGTTCCGGCGGAGCTTCTGGAAAAGCCGACCTGGACCGCTGGGCGGAGATGACCCATATCTGCCGTTTCTGCCCCGGATTTTCCGGACGGAGGACCAGGCGGCGCTGCGGGCGCTTTGCAGCAGCACCGCAGAAGCTCTCCGCCGTGGCCCTCGGCAATCTGGGGCATCTGCCCATTGCCGAGGGGCTGGGTCTGCCCCTGTGGGAGACCTGGGGCACACTTTTTCAACAGTGAGTCCTGCTGTTCTGGAAGGAACTGGGGCTGAAGCCGCCGCCGTGTCCATGGAGCTGCGGTGGCAGCAGATCCGGGACGGTGGAAGGTTCAGCAATACGT
>VOFC01004681.1_pt1 | contig 12450 bp, 27 predicted proteins | sample 5384161 | NCBI WGS metagenome assembly VOFC01 (sample SAMN12384722, study PRJNA508395) | human gut metagenome | isolation source: healthy gut B | host: Homo sapiens | reverse complement strand
CGTGAAACATTGAATTATACTTTATTATTTTATTTGATCCTCATATTTTTCTTTTAACTTACATATTGTCTATTTATTTGCTTAATTAAATTATTTACTGGAAACAAAAAAGAAAAATTACTATTGATTTTTCTCTTCTTCTTGATCTGATTCAATTTCTTTTTCTACAATAGCTATAGTTGCTACTTTTTTGATTGTCTTTTAAATTAATTAATCTATTTCCTTGAGTTGCTCGCTTCAATGTTGAAATTTGTGATAATGGCATCCTCATAATTATACCACTATCTGTTATTAACATAACATCTAATTTATCAACATTGTTTGGATTAACATACTTCAATGCAACCATATTTCCATTTTTTTCTGTTATATTTAAGGCTTTCACACCCTTGCTACCTCTATGAGTCAATCTATATTCATCTATTAAAGTTTTCTTTCCATAACCTTTTTCAGTTACAATTAAAATTTCTTCTCCGAATTGATTATTTCAGAACTTACTACTTCACTATCAGTCAAATCTATACCTTTAACTCCGGAAGTTCCACGACCCATTGATCTAATTTCAGTTTCATTAAATCTTACCATTCTACCATTTTTAGCTCAATTACAACCTCATCTGTACCAGTAGTTTTTCTTACAGCAATCAATTCATCATTTTCCTTTAGTATAATTGAAATTTTTCCGCTTTTCCTTATGTTATTAAATTCCTCAATAGGTGTTCTCTTTACTAAACCGTTTTTTTGTAGTAAATAACAAATATTTAATTTTATCTTCATTTGAATCTAGCTCAACCATCGAACGTATGTTTTTCATTTTATCTAACGATAATAAATTAACTATTGGTATTCCTTTTGACTGTCTACTAAATTCTGGAATTTCGTAGCCTTTTAGTCTGTACACCTTTCCACTATTCGAAAAGAATAATAAATAATCATGTGTTTTTCATTGAATTACTTGTTCTACAAAATCTTCCTCATTAGTTGACATGCCTCTTATTCCAACACCGCCTCTATTTTGGGCTCTATATGTATCTGATTTCATACGTTTAATGTAGCCCTTATTGGTTAAAGTTACTATTATATCCTCTACAGGTATTAAAGATTCATCCTCTATATACTCTATAGCTGTCATATCTATATTAGTACGTCTTTCATCAGCATACTTGTCTTTTATTTCTAGTAATTCTTCTTTGATAACTTTCAAAATATTTTCATCACTACTTAATATTTCTTTAAGTTTCTCAATAGTCTTTAACAATTCATTCAATTCGTTTTCTATCTTTTCGCGCTCTAAGCCAGTTAAACGACGTAGTTTCATTTCTAAATCGAATTTGCTTGAATCTCAGTTAATCCAAATTGATTAATTAGTCCAGAACGAGCTTCTTCATCAGTTTTTGAACCACGAATTAATTAGTTTAATAACTGCATCAATATGATCAAGGGCTATTTTTAATCCTTCTAAGATATGTACTCTTTTTCTCGGCTACATCTAAATCATATTTTGTTCTACGAATTATTACTTCTTTTTGATAATCAATATACTTAACTATAATATCTTTTAATCCTAAAGTTTTTGGAATCCCCTTGATCTAGCATCAAAAAAATATTATTCCATAGGTTGTTTGAAAAAGCAGTATGTTTAAATAATTTATTTAGTACAACTTGAGCATTAGCATCTTTCTTTAAAGTAATTGTTATCTTAATACCATTTTTTAAATCAGAATGATAATCAGATATTCCTTCAATTGTCTTATTATGAACAAGTTCTGCAACTTTATTTTTAATTCTAAAAGTATTAACACCGTATGGAACCTCATCAATTATTATATAATGACGACCATTTTTTCTTCAATAGTAGCTTTACTTCTTATTGTAATTGAACCACGGCCGGTTTCATAAGCTTTTCTTATACCACTATTTCCTAGGATATTAGCACCTGTTGGAAAATCTGGTCCTTTAATATATTTCATTAATTCATCTAGTGTAATATCATGGTTATCAATATAAGCAACACAACCATCTATTACTTCTCCTAAGTTATGAGGAGGAATGTTAGTTGCCATACCTACAGCTATACCAGTTGTTCCATTTACTAAAATATTAGGAAACCTTGAAGGCAAAACTTCTGGCTCTTTAGTTGTTTCATCAAAGTTTGGAATAAAATTAACTGTATTTTTATTAATATTTCTCAATAATTCAAGCGATATTTTAGAAAGTCTAGTTTCTGTGTAACGCATTGCAGCTGCTCCATAACCTTCAATATTACCAAAGTTACCATGTCCATCAATTAGCATATATCTATAAGAAAAGTCTTGAGCCATTCTTACCATAGCTTCATAGATAGAACTATCGCCATGTGGATGATAATTACCCATAACCTCTCCTACCGTTTTAGCACTCTTTTCGATGTGGTTTATCTGGTGTATACCCAGACTCAAACATAGAATATAGAATACGACGATGGACAGGTTTTAGACCATCTCTTAAATCAGGAAGTGCTCTTGCTACAATTACACTCATTGAATATTCCAAAAAGGAATCTTGAACTTCTTTAACTATATTATTTGTTTCTAATCGATCCATTTTTTTTTTACCTCCTATATATCTAAGTTTTCAACATAAGTTGCATTTGTTTCTATAAATTCTCTTCTAGGTCCTACTTCTTCACCCATTAGCTTAGAGAATGTTTCATCAGCAGCTAAGGCATCTTCAACAGTTATTTGTCTTAATACTCTCTTATGAATATCCATTGTTGTTTCATTTAATTCTTCAGCATCCATTTCTCCTAAACCTTTCATTCTAGCTATATCATATTTAGTATTTGGAGAAAGTGTTGCTAAGTATTCATCTCTTTCTTGCTCATTTAAAAACGTATTTGATAGTTTTTCCATGCTTTATAACGAATAAAGGTGGTTGTGCGGCATACACATGTCCAGCTTCAACAATCGGCTTAAAAAGCGGTAAAATAATGTTAAAAAAAGTAATACTCTAATATGACTACCATCTACATCAGCATCTGTCATAATAATAATTTTATTATATCTAAGTTTTGATAAATCAAATTCTTCACCAATACCAGTACCAAAAGCAGTAATAAATAGTTCTAATTTCCTCATTGGATAAAGCTCTATCTAACCTAGCCTTCTCTACATTCAATATCTTTCCTCTTAATGGAAATATAGCTTGAGTCATACTATTTCTACCCTTTATAGCAGAACCACCGGCAGAATCACCTTCTACTAAGAATATTTCAAGCTTTCTGAGGCATCTTTACTCTTACAATCAGATAATTTTCCGTAGAAATTAGTAACATCTAAATCACCTTTTCTTCTTGTTAATTCTCTTTGCTTTTTTAGCTGCTACTCTAGCTCTTGAAGCTGTCATAGCTTTTTCTATAATTATTTTTGCTTCATCTGGGTGCTCCATTAAAAACCTCTCTAGGTTTGCCGAAAAATTCTATTTGCTATACCACGAACTTCACTATTTCCAAGTTTAGTTTTTGTTTGACCTTCAAACTGAGGATTAGGATGTTTTATAGAAACAATCATTGTTAATCCTTCCTTAACATCGTCGCCAGTTAAGGAATCATCCTTATCTTTCATCATACCAGTACTTTGGGCATACTTATTTAGTATTCTTGTAAGAGCCATTCTGACTCCATCCTCATGAGTTCCACCTTCTGAGTTGTTATATTATTTACAAATGAATAAATACTAGAACTATATGTTTCATTATACTGCATAGCAACTTCTAACATGATGTCTCCTTCTTGTCCTATTACATCAATAATAGTATTGTGTATTGGCTGCTTAGATTTGTTTAAAAAGTTCAACATATTCACGTATTCCACCTTCGTAACAAAAAAAGACTCTTTTTTATCTACTTCTCTATCATCATATAGTGTAATTCTAAGACCACGATTTAAAAATGCAAGCTCACGTAATCTATTTCGTAATATATCATAATCAAATACAGTAGTTTCCTGAAAAATAGATGCATCTGGTAAAAATGTTACCGTTGTTCCTGTACGATCTTTATCACAATCACCTATAATTTTTAAAGGTTCAACTGGATGTCCACCATTAGTATATTTTTTGATAGTAAACATGACCGTTTTTATATACTTTTACCTCTAGATATGTAGATAAGGCATTAACTACACTGGCACCAACACCATGGAGTCCACCAGATACTTTGTATCCGCCACCACCGAACTTTCCACCAGCATGTAAAACTGTATATACAGTTTCTACAGTACTTTTCCAGTTTTTTGGATGAATATCTACTGGTATACCACGTCCGTCATCTTTAACAGTAATACTATTATTCTTTTTCAATAGTTACCTCAATATGAGTACAGTAACCTGCTAAGGCTTCATCTATAGCATTATCAACTATTTCCCATACTAAATGGTGTAATCCTCTACTACTTGTAGTTCCAATATACATACCAGGTCTTTTTCTTACAGCTTCTAATCCTTCTAATACCTGAATGGCTGAAGAATCATATTTTGCTAAATTTTCTTTTTCCATTAATTATTACTCCTTTCAACATTACCATTACTTACTTTAAATATTGTTGCATTCTCCAATGATTTTTTAGAAATATTTTTCAAATCAGTGGTTGTTATAATACTTTGAATATCCTGATTTACATACTTTAATAAACGATTTTTCTTTTTTAAATCAAGTTCACTAAAAATATCATCTAATAACAAAACTGGTTTAGTACCATTTTTCTCCTCAAATATTGGTATGGTTGATAATTTATAAGCTAAGACTGCACTTTTTTTTGTTGACCTTGTGAAGAAAATAACTTCATATCCACATCATTAAGTTGAAATTGGAAATCATCACGATGTGGACCAAACATAGTCATACCGATATGAAGTTCTCTTTTGATAATTCTTGTTCAAGATTTCCATCATTGTCTTTTTTCAAACTGTCATCTTCATAATTATCAAAGGAAATATTTGGCTTGTACAGAATTGATAAGTTCTCTTCACCAGTAATATTCTTAAAAATATTATTAATATTTCTATTAATTTTTTTCTAAATATTCATTTCTAAGCTTATAAATAACAATTGCTTTATCTATTAATTGTTCAGTTAAAATATCAAGATATTTCTTATCAGCAATATTATTAGTAAAAAGAATTTTTAGATATTCATTACGTGTTCTTAATATTTTATTATATTGATTATAGGTATTTAAATATAAAGATGAAAGTTGACTAAGTTCCATATTTAGTAAATTTCTACGAATACTAGGAGAACCTTTTATTAGTTCTAAATCATCTGGGGTAAAAAGCACAATATTTAAGTTAGATATATAATCAGCTAAACAATAAAATCTCTTATTGTTAACTTTTACTACTTTTTCTGTCTCCATAATTTCTATTTCTAAATTTTTTAATGATTTATCATTTTTAACAGTTCCTTTTATTTTAGTCTTCTTTTTAGCAAGCCTTATTAAATTATTTTCATTAATATTCTTATAAGACTTTGTTAATGCTAAAACAACTATCGACTCTAATATATTTGTTTTTCCCGAAGCATTTTCCCCAATAAATATATTCATAGATGGTCCTAGTTCTAAATTAACTTTACTATAATTACGAAAATTAACTAAATTTAACCGTTTAATTACCATTTTAGTCAAAAAAGCCTTCATATTTTCACCTTCACCTATTTTCAGTATACCCATACACGCAAGAATATTATATCATACTTGGTTTAAATAAAATAGAAAAAAAGTTGCTTTTTTTGACTTATTCCGTAACTAAAATTCCATTATTTTTATATAATTTTTTATAAATTTAAATTTATACAAAAAAGACCAACATCATTTAACGATGTTAGCCTGTTAGCAAAAAAAAATTATTGATTCTTTTCTGTTTCTAATAACAGATTCTAAACGACTAGCTCTAAGAATCTGATTTTCCATTGATTTGTATGAAATTGGAATGTTTAATTTTTTTCCATTATCAAATACTACTTCTGTATAGTCTTTTCTTTTCTTTACTGGATTTATAGTTTCTATCCTATTCAAAGCTAACCATGAGCAATTATTTTCTTCAGGTGATACTGTAGGAAAAAAATTACATTTCGACTATCGTCAACCATTATAGGCAACTTATAAGATGTTTTTTAATATTTGCTTTGCTCCTTCTCTTCTCCCAAGATATGAACTACCAAAATATTTACAGCTATAGTCAATTATCTTTAGTGGTTTTACCTCTACATTATACTTGTAATCAGCTTCTACTACTACAGAAGTCATTTTTGTTTCTGGTATGATTGCTAAAGTGGCATCATTAATTTCATAATCTTTCATTTAAATTTCCCCTAAAACATCAAAATGTTTACTATCAGTCTACTATATTATATTGTCGAATTTTATCGTTTTGTGTCGATAATAGTAAAAAATGAAAAAAACTGGCATTTTTACCAGTTTTTTAACAAATTATACATTTTTCATATTTCTAATATGTTCTAATTGGTAGAACTAATTGTGTTAAGGTATCATCTTCACTGCTTTTTTTAAACAATGGGCTTTATTTCTCCAACAAATGCTAATTCAACAGTATTTGTAGGAAAAGATTTCAAAGCATCCATCATATATCTAGCACTGAAAGAAATTTTAATATCTAAATCTCTATCTTTCTTAATAGACATTTTTTCTTCTACTCTACCAATTTCAGCACTTGATGATTTCATTATTAACGTATCACCATTTGTTTCCATAGTTACTATATTTTTATCTTTATCACTTGTTAAAATGCTTACGCGATCAACTACATTGTATAAAAAAAATCATTAATATTAAAATGTAATTTTACATGTTCTTCTTTAGGCAATAAGTTTGAAGTATTTGGATATGTTCCATTAATTAAACGAGATTGAAATAATAAATTTTGATTTTTAAATAATATTTTATTATTGAAGATATGTACTTCTATTTTTTTCATCACCTTCACCTAATATTCTTGTAAATTCTACAAGATTTCTACTAGGGATAACAATATTCATGTTTTCCTCAGAACTTGTTGATAAAGGTATAATTTTTCTTGCTAATCTATATGAATCGGTTGCATTACATTCTAAAACATTACCTATTATGTTAAAGTTTATACCATTTAAAATAGCTTTATTTCTCATCTAAACTTGTTGCAAATGCTGTTTGAGTAACTATTTCTTTTTAATATTGTTTTAGATAATTCAATATGATTTTTACTTTCTACTAATTCAATAGATGGATATTCTTTTTCACTTATACCATTTAAGTTAAATTCACTATTCTCTGTATATATTAATATTTTTAAATCATCCACTACTTCTATATTAATAAATTCATCTGGTAACTTTCTTACTATATCAAGTATATATTTACCTTGAATAATAATACTTCCTTCCTCTTTTTTAAGATTATATTTTCATTGTCACATGGTATTGAAGTTTCTATTGTAATATCATTATCACTAGCAGTAAGAGTTAATTTCTTTTTTTAAGGTGAAACTTGATACCTGCTAAGACTGGTATTACATTTTTAGTTGATATTGCTTTTGACACTTTATTAAGTGCTTCTAATAGTATTTCTTTTTTAATTGAAAATTTCATTTTATATTCCTTCTTTCTTTTCTTTTTATTTATATATTTATTAATAATAATACTGTGGAAACTGTGGAAAACTTTTCATTTCCTTTATATTATAGCATATTAGTAAGTTTTTTGCCTGTGGAAAACTTGTGGAAAACTTATTTTTTCCACAGGTAACTTATTTTAAGTCATTAGATAACTTTTCCACAATACCTGCTAAATCCTTATTATTCTTTATTTCTATTTCTATTTTTTTTCCACAGAATGCATAACAGTAGAATGGTCTTTACCACCAAATTCAGTTCCTATTTTAGGATATGACTCGTTTGTCAATTTTCTACACATATACATAGCTATTTGTCTAGGAAAAGCTATGTTGCTACTTCTTTTTTTTTGAACGTATGTCTTCTACTGATATTTGAAAAAAACTCAGCTACAATTTTTTGAATTCTTGCAATGTCGTTTTTTTCACTCATCCCTTTATTAATAAAGTCTTTTAGTGCTTCAATAGCTAAGTTTAGAGTTATTTTTGAACCACCCATTATTGTTGAGTAAGCCACTAATCTTGTGATTGAACCCTCTAGTTGTCTTACGTCACTTCCCATATTCGAGGCTATATATTCTATTACTTCTTCTGGGATTTCGGCTTCAAAATTACCGGCTACTATTTTTTTTTAGAATCTCTTTCCTCAGTTCAAAGTCAGGTGGACCTATATTTACTGTTAATCCCCAGCAAAATCTAGTTCTAAGACGTTCAGCTAGTAGTTTTAAATCATTTGGTGATCTGTCTGATGAAACAATTATTTGCTTACTATCATTATATAGATTAGTAAAAGTATGGAAAAATTCTTGTTGTGTTTGATTTGCTCCTCCTAAAAATTGTATATCATCAATTATTAGTACATCTATATTTCTATATTTGTTTTTAAAGAATTCTTTGTAATTAAAGTTAGTACCGTCTTGGTCCTTTCTATTTATACTAACAAAATCATCTCTAAATTGATCACTTGTTACGTACAAGACTCGTTTATTGGAATTTTGTACTATATAGTTACCAATTGCATGCATTAGATGCGTTTTTCCGAGGCCACTATTACCGTAAATAAACAGTGGATTATAAATTTTTCCGGGATTTTCAGCTACTGACAAAGCTGCTGCTTGTGCAAATTTATTGCTGTTACCAACAATGAAATTATTAAAGGTATAATTTTGGTTTAAATTTGATTTTTGCTTAAATTCTGTTTTTTTCAATATTTTCTTCTTCTTCTTCTTTTTTCTTTTATAGCTTCTTCTTTTTTCTTTGAATTCATTTTCTAGAAAAAATTCTAATTCAAAAGTTGTACCCGTAATTTTGTTTAAAAGCATTTTTATTAAATCTTGATAATTGTCATGTAAATGTTTCTTATGTATAGACATTGGTACGATGATAATTGCTATATCGTCTTTTAAATCTTTCAGATTAACGTCTTGAAACCACGTAGAAAATGCAAGTGAAGAAAGTTCTTCTTTAATTTCTTTTAATACGTTATTCCATATGATGTCTACATTCAACTTCATCACTCCCTGTCCACATAAACCACCATTATGATACTCTAAAATGTGGAAAAAGAAAATAGAAAAAAGCAAAAAAAATTATCCACAAGTTTTTTCCACAGAGTTTTCCACAGGTAAAATGCTGATATTTACTGAGTATTAGAAGTTTTCCACAATTTCCACAAATTTGTTTTGCACATGTGAATAATGGTTTTCCACAGCCTGTGCAAACTGTGGAAAACTATACTTTTTTGTTTTTTAGTATCATTATTTTTTAAAGTCTTCATTCATAAAATGAGAAAATATTCATAAAGTCATTTAAATTTTCTTGACAAATAAATGAGATTATTATTATAATAATGTAGATTTCATGTCTGGAGGTGGGAGTATGAAGAGAACGTATCAACCAAATAAACGTAGAAGAGCTAAGAAACATGGATTTTTTTTGCTCGTAAAGTTTCAGCAGGTAAAATTTTAAATAATAGAAGAAGAAAAGGTCGTAAAGAATTAGTAAAATAAATTCCACTGTTTTCACAGTGGTTTTTTACTATTTAGGAGAGGGGCTATAGTATGAATAAGGATTATATAATAAAGGAAAGTAAAATATTTGATGAAATGATAAAAAAGTGTCCATCTAAGAAGAATAAAAGTTTTATTATATTTTATTGTACAAAAAAAAAGAATCTTTTTTCTAAGTATGGGATTGCTGCCCCTAAGAAACTTGGTAAGGCTGTTACTCGTAATAAAATGAAGAGAAGAACAAGGGCTATAGTATCGGATTTTCAAAAAAAACTATAAAAATGTTTATGATTGTATTATAATAATCAGGAGAGGTTCTTTAGATAAAAATTATGAGTCATTGAAAGAAGAATTATTTTAATTTGTTATTAGAAATTAATAATAAATAAAGATAGAGAAGGGAAGTTATATACATATGAAGAAAAAGAAAAGTGCTAAAACTTGTAGAATATTAATTCTAATTATATCAATATTTTTATTAACAGGATGTACTACAACTCTTGTTGATAGTAAAAAACAAGCAGTTAAAAATCCAGAAACAGGGCAATCTTTAACAAAAAAATATTTTGTGTCAGCCTGAAAATACAAAAACTGTTAAAATTTATGAAAAAAATAAAGTTAATGTAGAAAAAGTTACCAAAATGTGATAATTTTAAAGCTTACTTCGGGAGGATATGAAGGATTATGGACATCAATCTTTGTAAAACCATTAGCCTTTATAATCTTGAAATTAGGTAAGTTAGTTGGAAGTTTTGCTATAAGCATCATTATTATAACTGTAATATTAAGATTTATATTATTTCCATTTACTAAGAAAATGGCTATCCAATCAGAACTAATGAAAAAAAGCTAGTCCCGAATTAGAAAGAATTAGAAAAAAATATGAAGGTAAAACTGATGAAGCATCAATGATGAGACAAAATCAAGAAATGTTAATGGTTTATAAAAAAATATAACTTTAATCCATTAAGTAGTTGTTTAGTTTCATTTATTCAATTACCATTATTCTTAGCTTTATATGAAGCAATAAATAGAGTTCCAGCTATTTTTTGAAGATAAATTTATTGGTTTACAATTAGGGACAACTCCAGTAGTCGGATTTGGAACTCCAACATTCTATGTTTATCTTATATTAATAATTTTAATTGGAGCAACCACCATTTATACATTTAAGATGAGTGGTGTAGCTAGTCAAGATCCATCGATGAAACTGATGCCAATAATGATGAGTATTATGATTATCTTTACAGCATTATTTATGCCTTCAGCTTTAGGAATATATTGGGTAACTCAAAATTTATTTATGATTATACAAAATACTCTTACAGTTAAAGGAGTGAAAAAATAGTATGGAAAAGCATAGATTCGTAGGAAAAGACTTATGAAGAAGCTGTTAATAAGGCTAAGATTGAACTACAAGAGTTAGAAGAAAATTTAATAATTAATGTTATAGATGAGAAGAAATCATTACTTTCTAAGAAATGTGAAATAGAAGTAATTGAAAAAAAGAGAAATTAAAAATTTTATCAAAGGAAAAAGTAGTTAATATTTTAAGAGAAATGGGCTATCAAGCAGAAGTGGAAATTCAAGTAAAACAAGATATTCCTACATATAGAATTTATTCTAATAATGATTCTCTACTTATAGGAAAGGGTGGAAAGAATTTAGAAGCTCTTCAAATAGTACTTAGACAAATTGTTAATACAGAAACAGGAATTAATTATAAGTTTTTTTCTAGATGTATCTGATTATAAAGAAAAAAATGAGCATCATTTAGAAATTTTAGCAAGACGTTTAGCTAGAGAGGTAGCTACTACTAAAATAGAGGTAAAATGGATTCTATGAATTCTTATGAGAGAAGAATTGTTCATAATGTATTAACAAATAATAAAAAAAAAGTTTACACAGAGAGTGTAGGAGAAGAACCTAATAGATGTGTAGTTATTAAACCAAGAGAAGATTAGTTCTTCTTTTTCTTTACTTTAAATTTAGTTTTTACTATAATATAGTCAAATTGAAAGAGGTGGTATAATGGAACAAAAAAAGTTAGTCAAATAAGTTTGGATAAATTAAAAGAAAACAATCAAAATGATATAAAGAATATTTATAACAATATTGAATCTTTATTACTAGAACCTAAAGTAATTGAATATTTAAGAAACTGTAAATTACTGGAAGAAAAACAATCATTTGATAGCTTTTTAAATGGTTTAGAATTAGGAGAAGATGGTACCTTATTTAATAAATATGATGATAATAAACAAAAAGGATTAAGTAGTACTCATTATGGATTATCAATAATCCTTAGAAATGCTTTTAGAATATTACTAGATAATGATATAAAATCTGTTTCTTATGATTCTATTTTAAAATATATAGCTAATGCTGAAGAAAAATTACATCGAATGAAATATATGGAAGGTGATAAGAGTGTTTCTAACAAATACGGAGTAGTAGTTTATGAAAATCCCAAAAACTATTCTTTGGTAGACTTTAAACAAATAATTCCAACTTTGACTCAAAGAAAATTAGAAATGAGTTATAATTTAACAGGAATTGTGGTTAATGAGTCAGCTAGAAAATTTGAAAGTTTAGATGACATATCTTTTGATGATAAGTTTAACTTATCTTCTAGGGAACAAGAAGCCTTTTTGGTGATGATGCCTTATTATCATTAGGTATAAAAAAGAATATAAAGGAGAAAGTTTTTAAGAAATGATAGATTATAATGAAGATACAATAGCAGCAATAGCTACAAAGTTGGGGGTAGGAGCAATTTCCATTATTAGAGTAAGTGGAA
>VOFC01004626.1_pt1 | contig 12457 bp, 21 predicted proteins | sample 5384161 | NCBI WGS metagenome assembly VOFC01 (sample SAMN12384722, study PRJNA508395) | human gut metagenome | isolation source: healthy gut B | host: Homo sapiens | reverse complement strand
TCAGCTTGGGTGCGTCCACCGGGGAATAGCTTAGCGCAATATGTCCGACAGGCTTTTTCAGGTCGGGGTTCATCCCGGCTTGCAGTATGAAACTGCGTATGATGTCCCGGTTGCCTTCCGCCAACACTCCCTCGGCATGGAGTAAGGTTGCCTGTTCCTTGCCCAACACATAGTTTACACAGCCCTTAAATCCGCTTCCCTTTTTTATTTTTCCAATCATCCGACAACTGGTTTATGATTTCAACAATCCTGTTTTTGAGTTTCACCAGTTCCACCGCTACCAGTGCGAAACCTCCGGCATTAGCCCGGTGCGCTAACTGGTTGATGTTGTTGGCTTCGCCCGCCAGCTTGCGGATAGTGTCCGCATCCTGCCTGTTCAGCCGGGGCGTTACCTCTGCCGAAACGACAGCCTGCCGGACGTACTCGCTGACACGCAGCCCGGCTTCGGTGGCTCGCTTCCTGATTGCGTAAAACTGTAACTCGGTCAGCTTCGTACTGATTACCCGGTTCTGCTTGTCTATCCGGCTTTTTGCCGGGCGACCTCCCGGTTTGTTCCTTATTCCTGTCATACGTTTTTGTTTTTAGGTGGTATCTTAAAAATTGTGACCAACGGGAGAAATTTTCTTTGCCTGACAGCAAAGAAAGGTGTTTCGGTTTACCGAAACATAACCTTGCTCTCCCTAATCATACAGCCTACCGTCGGTTCATGTCGCCAGTCTTGCAGGTCACATCCTTAGCCCTCTCTTTCTTTTTTCACCCGGATTTTGTCTGTTATCCTGCTCCGGCTGGGGCTTGTCGGTAACTGTCAAATCTTGGGATTGCTTCCCTTTAAGGCTACGCAGATAGTCGTTCAGGTCATTGTGACCGCTGTACAGGTGTGATGCGTCACGTACACGCCATTTGTATTCCTGCCTTATGGCTTCAACCGCTTTCCTGCCTGCCTCGTCATTGTCAAGCATACAGTGTATATGCCCGTAACCAGCCAGCGGATATAAGGCTTTATCTACGTTGGCGGTGGAGTTCAGAATAACGTAGTCTTGCCAGTCGGTGCAGGGCATATCCGGGCTTTTCTGTTGCCGGATAGTGAGGAACGAGAGGAAATCCAAAAATCCCTCGAACACGAAACAGGTATCTCTCGGCTCTCCCTGCTTGCCGTATATGGGTGATGTCTTTCGATGTGCTGCCCTTGAAACGGGGATTGCGAAGCTCGTAACCTCCTGAATCATTCCTGAACGCCAGCGCAAAATAAGGCTTCCCACCGATGCGGTAATACATTTCCTGCACGTATGGGGCTGCCGTTCCGGGGGAAATCCCCCTTTCCTGCAAGTAGCGCATGAGTGCCGGATTCTGTAAGGGCTGTATTCTGCGTATCTCTATCGGGCTGGCTGCCTGCCTTTTCGTGTCCCTTTCGGGCAGGTCTTTCCCGTGAAAGGAAAAAGAGGCGGTGTCGCCCTGTTCCAGCCGACAGATAGCACCGTAGGCGTTGCACCCGTTCTGCTTCATCACAAGGTCGATGAGCGTCCCGCCCTCGCCAGTTCCGTAGTCACACCATAGATTGGCGTTATAATCCACCTTGAAACTCGGCGTGTTGTCCTCCCGTAAGGGGCTGCGGTACATCCCGTAGCTTCCCTTTTCCGTGACGGGCTGGATTCCCAAAGAGTTCAGGTAATCCTTGATACTGATATTGTTGGCTTCCTTGTAGGTCATAATCTTTATTTTTTTTGATGTTGATAAATTGCAGTAGCACAGTAAGAAGTCAGTAAGAAGAAAAGTCACTATGTTTCTGCGCATAATCCTTTTTCTTTCAGCGGATTATCTCTTATGCAGTAAGATAAGTAAGTTATTTCTTCAAAAGAAGATAGAAATATAACCCTGATATTTCCTGCGGTTTTTCTTTTTCCAAACTTTTCCAAAAGTTTGCGGTTTTATCTTACTGCTTACTGCGCTATTATTAAATATTTGATATACAGGCTGTAAAATAGGAATGTATCTTACTATGGCAGTTACTGCGTTGCAGTAATAACCAATCGTAAAATGACCGTGCTAACCGTAATCGTTGTTTGTACAGGATGTTGGAACAGGCTTTATCCTATACCCATATACCGAATAGGTCTGTTTGTCGATACGTTTCTGTACCCGTTTGAACCCGGCTTTGCGTAACGCTTCCCCCAGCCGTTTTTCAGATAGTTGCATGGGGCATATATCCCGTAAACGTGCCAGTATCTGTGCCGTTGTCATAAAAAACAGGGCTTCTTCCTCCTCTGTCGGTTTTTCAAAGTATTGTGTCAGCATCTCGAACTCGACCGTCTGCACCTCAAATTCCGCATTTGTCAGGTGCAGTTCCCCAATCTCCGCATCATTGAACCAGTAGCGCACGCCCTGACGGTACAGGTACATAATTTCGGAATAGACGTTATCCATGTGAATACTTTCTGCCGTGGGCTTGTCTATGTGCAGCACCTCGAACGGCAAAAAACGCCTGCTGCCTGTCGGGTCAGTCAGGAACTCGTTGCCGTTCACCGAAGCCATGAAGCTGGCGAGGTGGGGGTATTCCTCTATGTAAACATCATACGGTCTGCGGTACTTCACTGCCGGGGTGGTGATAAGGTTCTTCAATGCGTTCTCGTTCTGCTTGTTGAGTTCCTTTAGCTGGTCGTCAATGTTGATGAACAAGTATTCGGCTATCAGTGTCAGGATGTCTTTGCCCTGCGGGTCTATCTTCCCGGTAAACAGGTAGTTTTTAAGCAGTGGCGGGCAAAGGTTGTCCAGCCACCATGATTTGAACTGTCCCTGCTTGTCCCCGGTCAGTACCAAACAAGTATGGTTCTGACACCCCGTGTCGTTCATCGCGTTGGCTACCACACCGATAAGCCATTTCGTGAAATATTCCTCCCATTTGCCGGGGTTGGCTACCTGTACCGTGTTCAGAAGCCTGCCGATATGCCCGTGTTCGGCTGGATTGAGAAGCGGCAGGGCGTTGAAGTATTCCCGTATGGGATGTACCTTTCTTGCGAAATCGCTTTCCAGTATGGTACGGATGTTCTCGGCAGAGGTGACAATACCAGCGGTCGCATCCAGCCTGCGCCTGAATGAGTTCAGAACGAATTTTGTAACGGGCTGGTACAAGCCCGAAGAACTTGCAGCCCGGTATTCCGTCCGGCTCTTTACGGTGTTGAACCGGAAATCGTACAGGACGTTCAACAGGCTTTCGATGCACTCGTTCTTTGACTGCCAGCCCTCGATATGCCGTGTTTCATCACCTCTTTTCTTTTTCATCGGGAAGTCTGTTAGAAGCCGGGACATACTGCTGTTGCATCCATTTTTTGAGTTCCTCCATGTCGAAACGCAGGGTACGCCCACGCTTGACACACGGTATCAGTCCCTTGCTGGCTAAGTGGTACAGGTAATTGACCGAATACCCGGTTATGCCGCTGGCAACGGATATTTTGACTAACACAGGCTCTTTTCCGTCCTGCCGTTCTTCGGGCTGTGCGCCCATGACCGGGGCAATCATCTTTTCGATGTGCTCCAGCCGTTTGAAAATTTCTTCGAAAGGATTATTCATGAGTGCTTAATTTTTGAATTAGCACCACAAATAAAATAAGAAAAATCGGTAAAAAACAAAGTGTCAGTCGTTTAGAATCGCTTTGCTTCGCTCTGCACCAAATTAATGTCGGCAAATAGAAAACGGTTTTGTGTTCATTACCTTACTTATTTAGGAAGTGGGGAAAAGACGGGATTTTTGTTATCGGTTCGTTTCTTTCATGTTGTTTTTGGGTTGGTGGTGGACATTTTCGGACACGCAAGGTCATTTATGGACAGAGGGAAACAACCTATTATTCAGCCTTATATATTTGCACCAGTGAAGAAAAATGGAGTATTGACAAGAATAAAGATATCGGTTATGGAAATAGTGACGATTGAAAAGAAAACTTTTGAGCTTTGGAAACAGAGGTTTGAAAACTTTGTGGGTCGTGTGGATGCGCTCTGCGTACCTTTGCGCAGGAAGCGTGACAAATGGCTGGATAACTGCGAAACCTGCCGCCTGCTGAACGTTTCAGCCCGGACGATGCAGACCTACCGTGATACGGGGAAATTGCCTTATTCGCAGATTAACAATAAGATTTACTACAAGGCTTCGGACGTGGAAGCCTTTTTGCTCAACCAAGTAAGGGACAATTCTAAAAAGTAGGCGTATGGATTTGATAACGAAAGATTCCGAAACCACGCTGGTACTGTTTTCTTCCCTTGACAGGGTACTGGAAAACGTGGAGTACGTGGTAATGAACTATCGCCCGGTATTGAACGGTGAACACTACCTGACGGGTGAGGAAGTATGCGAGCGACTTTGCATCAGCAAACGGACTTTGCAGGATTACAGGGACACGGGACTGCTGGGGTATGTGCAGCTCTACCGGGAAAAATTTGTTGGAAAGGTTCATCACTTGAAAACATGGAATCTTGTTTTATTGCTGTCTTGCTTTCTTGAAATATTGAAGTATTGAAATATAGCTGTCTTGTTTTGTATTGAAAAGCCAGGTTTCTTGAATATCCAGGTTTTATCTCGGCCGTTGGCTATCCGGTTTATCTCGGAACTGTTTGTTTACCTCCACCTCGTGAAACTTGATTCCGGCAAACGGGTTCTTTGTCAGCCACTCGTTGGCAATGGCAAGGTTTATCACTTTCTTGAAACATTTCATGTACCGGATAACGGTATTCTGTGCGCAATGCTTTCTCCGTTTTCAGGTATAAATCAAAATTGCGCACCAATTCCCCGTTTACTTCACGTAGTAGAATATCATCTACCTTATAATCTCGTTTCACCAGTTCCATGAGGTATTTAAGGCAATTGTCGTAACGTCTTACGGTGATGTCGGCATAGTCTGTCCCGATTAGCTTCCGGCAGTTGTCATTATGCTCCTTGAACACATTGTACAATGTCTTGAAAGTTTCGTCCTTTCCCTGATAGCGGTTTACGATGGCACGGGCAGAAATAATCTTTCCCTCCAGTTCTAAATCTTGATAGATTTGATAGAATTTCACACGCAAGGCGTCAATGTAATGGTTAAGTTCTACGGAGTTTCGGTCTTTGCCTGTCGATTTCTCTTTTTCCTGCGACCAAAGTGGGACTTTTACGCTCCGCTTTAGTTGAAGTTCCACGTATAGGCGGTCATAAGTGACACGCACACGCACGGGTGCTTCCCCGTTTTTTAACAGTTTGCTACGCTTGATGAAGAACAACACGCTGAATCTTTTTTCTTTCCATACGGCTCAATTTTTAATGATACAAAGTTAGGAAATCGAACCGAGGACTCTGTTATGTAAAATGGTGCAACGTGCTGTAAAAAGAATGAAGTAGCTATCGCGCAGTGGAACATTCAGGGCTTTCTAAAACCGTCCCTTGAATAAGGACGTATGGTTTGCTCCAATCCCACTAATTTTGCCTATTCTTGGAAAAGAAAAATCCCTGAACTTCTTTGAAATTCAGAGATTTACATCGTTTTTCTTCTTGAAAAGTGGTGCCACCAGGAATCGAACCGGGGACACAAGGATTTTCAGTCCTTTGCTCTACCAACTGAGCTATGGCACCATTGTTTCTCTTTTGCGGTTGCAAAGGTAGTGAAACTTTTTGGACTATGCAAGCGCTTTGGAGATAAAAAAACGCTGATATTTGCCTATGTGGCTAAAAATCACGTTTATAAAAAAAAAATGAATTCTGCTTATTTATTTGTTCTCACAAATCTTTATCTGCTCTTACAAATCTTTATTCGCCATTTTTCGCCTTCACTCTCGGTAGTTTCCTCTTTCAGTGGATTCCATCCTTGTGCTTTCAGTTCAAACTCTTGACCATCGCGAGTGATCAGTGCACAACCTAATTCTGGTTTGGTGATGTGTCCGATGAGGCGGATACCTTCCATTTCAGAAATCTTCTCGTGATCGGCAATGGGAACGGTGAAAAAGCAGTTCGTAGTCTTCGCCACCATTAAGGCGCATGTTGTCAGATTCATATTGAACTCTTCAGCCATGACAGCAGTCTGATAGTCAATGGGGATATGTTCCTCATAAATGCGGCAGCCTACTTTTACTTTGCGTGCAGATATGCAACAATTCAGAAGATAGACCATCTGAAATATCCATCATAGAAGTGGGTTGAATACCTTCTTCCGCCAGTTTTCTCAATGATGTCGCGGCGAGCTTCCGGTTTTAATTGACGTTCCAGCAGATATTCCTTTCCGGAGAAATCAGGTTGCATATCAGCCTTACCTTTCAAAGCCACTTTTCGCGTTCCAATAATTGTAAGCCCATATATGCGGCACCCAGATCACCGTTACGCAAATCAAATTTCTTTCGCACCATTTCGGTAGACAACCTTATCTTTGTCTGCCTCACCTATACAAGTGATACTGATTGCCAGTCCCGGTAAGAGGAAGAAGAGGTGTCGCCTCCTATGATATCCACATCATATTCTTCGCACGCCAGACGGATGCCCGCATACAACTCTTCCATATCTTCCACGGAGAAACGCTTGGAAAGAGCCAGAGAAACGGTGATCTGTTTGGGCGTACCATTCATGGCGTAGATATCGGAGAAGTTCACGACAGCCGCTTTATAGCCTAAGTGCTTCAGCGGGACATAAATCAAATCGAAATGCACACCTTCCATTAGCAGGTCAGTGGTAATCAAGACTTGTTTTTCAGTAGGATAGGAGAGTGGACGGCAGCATCATCGCCTACACCGTACCGGCTGGATTCATTCTTCAGTTCAATACCATCGGTAAGGCGGCGGATGAGGCCGAACTCACCGAGGCTTGATATTTCTGTTCTCATAAATCGATTATGCTCTGTTTATCAATTCTCTCATAATTTCTGTCATCTTCGGCTGGGCGGCATCAGCAGCTTTCTGCACTTCCTCGTGTGTCACCTCTACGATCTTACCTTCCACGCCAAGGTCGGTAATTACCGAAATACCGAATACCTTAATACCGCAATGATTGGCAACAATCACTTCGGGACGGTAGACATACCTACTGCATCGGCACCTAGAATATGGAATAATTTATATTCAGACGGTGTCTCAAATGTCGGACCTTGCGTACCGATATATACACCATGCTGTACTTTGATACCCTTTTCTCGCTGCAATTGCATTAGCCTTACGAATTAACTCTTTATCGTACGCTTCACTCATATCCGGGAAACGCGGGCCATATGGAATATTCTTGCCACGCAACGGGTGCTCCGGGAAGTAATTGATGTGATCTGTAATAATCATCAGGTCGCCGATTTCAAAATCCGGTTTGTACCACCGCTGGCATTCGAAACAAATAGGGTTTTGATACCCAGTTCGCGCATTACACGTACCGGAAACGTTACCTCCTTCATTGAGTAACCTTCATAATAATGGAAACGTCCCTGCATTGCCATGATATCCTTGTTTCCCAATTTTCCGAATATCAGTTTTCCGCTATGTCCTTCTACCGTCGATGAACGGGAAGTTCGGAATTTCCTCATATTTTTATTTCGTACTTCTTGGTGACGCTGAATGAAAGCAAGTCTATTTGCTTCGTACAATCTCCCAGTCTTTCCGGAGGATGGGGCAGGAGAGGGCAATATGGTGATTAACAGGATATCAGTATCAGTCAGTAAAGATAACGCAATGCCGCCCTCGTTCGAAAATACGGAGTTGCAGAGATTAATTTATTAGGAACGACAGGAAAAATGCCGCTGATGGATAAAGGTTTCAGCATTCGTGATAATGTTATAATCAATCGGTTTGATATCCTGCGGACATTTAGTGACAATGACAATCTGCGCCCGGTTCTTTCCGCTGACGGGCTGCGTAAACGTCCGGCCGGAAGTAAGGTGTCATCGCAGAAAAGACGGTGATAATCAGTCAGCAGAATGTTTAATCCCGCTTTTACGTGACGGTGTTGGAAGAGCGTCGTCGAGCAGGATAACGTCTGTCGAAGGCTCTTTTTCAGTTTGAGTAGCTTTCTATTCCGTGGCAACGTTTTTCGTCAACAGCCAGTGTGACGGAAGAAGAACTCCCCCCGGCTGAGGACGGCCACTTGATATTTATCACGAAGTAACTTTATCAGATATTCAGTGTGCGGGGTTTTGCCTGTACTTCTACGGCAAGGTTGCCGACACAAATAACGGAATATCGAAACTTTCGACCGGAAAGACCCCAGTCAAAGAGCTTGTTTCTCATCACTACCACTGCTCCGTATATCCATGAGACAGGGTATAGCCACTTATGTATCTTGGATAAAGTGTTCGTCCATGCAGTACAGGTTATTTTATATTCAGTTCAAATGGGACGCGTGCCTGAATCATGGATTTTTCTTTGCAGATTCTTCAACAGATCAACTGACGGTAGTATTCGCCCAATTTGCTTTTCAGCAATTGTGCTTCTACGTAATTTGTCGGTTTAGTTTCAAACAGAGAGGAGAAAAATCCTGTTTCGCCGGATAGGAGATAACAGTATAATTTTCAATATCCGCTTTGGCTACGGCGATATCCAATGCTTTGTCAATACCTCCAAGCTCGTCCACCAGACCCAGTTCCTTGGCGGCTTCACCGGTCCACACGACCTTCGGCGATCTTCTCGATAGCTTCTTTAGTCATGTGGCGTCCTTCGGCGCAACGGCCGATAAATGTATTGTATCCTTCGGTTATCGTCATTTGCAGCAATGCTTTTTCTCCTTCATTGAAAGGACGCATGATATTTCCGAAATCCGAATATTTATTTGTTTTTACTACATCGTAAGTCAAACCGATTTTGTCTGTCAGCCCTTTTTTACATTCGGTACCATACCGAAAATTCCGATGGATCCCGTCAATGTTGTCGGTTCCGCCACAATCGTATCAGCCGCACATGAGATGTAGTAACCACCTGAAGCGGCATAATCGCTCATGGAGACAATAACCGGCTTTTTAGTTTTCAGCTCCTTTACGGCGTGCCAGATTTGTTCGGAAGCAAAAGCGCTTCCGCCCGGAGAGTTAACTCGAAGCACGACTGCCTTCACATCATCATTGTCTTTCAGTTTGCGAAGGTCGCGGCTCACTTTGGAACCTACTATACCTTCATCAGAAGCAGATGAACCGGCATAATCGGTAATTTCTCCGGAAGCATAATAAACAGCTACGATATTGCCACTCTTATCCTTCGGTACATTTTTCTCACATTGACCATATCGCTCAAGCCAAGCATAGGCAATTGATCGTCCTTGCCTATTTCTACCAGCTCTTTTAGATAGTTACGCACATCATTTCGGTAAATCAGCGTATCAGCCAATCCGCATTTTACACTTTCCTCTGCCGGATAGAACATTAGCATACGGTCGGCATAGGCATTCAATGAATCTACCGGGATATAGCGTGAATTAGATACACCTTCAGTCACTTGTCTCCAAATAGAATTGATATAAGCAGTCACTTGTTCCCGGTTGGCGGGCTCATCTCGGTAGAAATAAACGGTTCCACTGCCGATTTGTATGTGCCTACCTTGAAGATTTTGCATTTCTACACCAATTTTTTGCAGCAAATCTTTGTAGAAGACAGGAGCAGCGGCAATGCCACGCCACTCTATCATCCCTTTAGGATTGAGCAGCACTTTGTCGGCTACGCTGGAAAGATAATAAAGTCCCTGGGTGTAAGAGTCTCCATAAGCAATGATAAACTTTCCGCTTTCCTTGAAATCAAGTAGTGCATTACGGATCTCCTGTAAAGAAGCGTATGACGTTCCCAATGAAGAGGCCTGCAAGTAAATTCCTTTAATATTTTCATTCTCTTTTGCTTTTTGATAGAAGAGAGGATATCGTCCAGACCGTATATATTGGAATCGTCACTGAATAATTTGTGATAGAATGTCCAATGGATTCTCTTGCGTGTTCGACCAACGTTCCGTTCAGATCGAGCATCATTACCGAATTCTTTTTTACTATTGTCTCCGTATCCGAAGCAGACATGATACCGAACAAGGTCACCATGCTGACAATAAATAATACGATACTTGACAGGATAATACCGGTTACTGTTGCAAGGGGGAATTTCAAGAAATCTTTCATTATGCTTATTGTTTTTTTGAGCCAGCTTATTATTAAGCTAACAAAGATAAATAATTGAGTTGTATTTATCCAATAAGTCGCAAGATTTTTGTTTTTATCACAGTGGAACGATAGATTGCCTTTGGAAATAAACGAATCGTACGGATGTCATGAGAGGTTTTTTTATCTTTGTCGCTGTCATTATGCGACATTAATTTAACATTATATTTACTATGAAAAGAAGAAGAATCCTCTTATGGCTGCTGCTTTGGCAGGTTTATTTTTCTATTCTTCCTGTTCTCCGACAGAAAAAGCGGAAACAAAAGATTATACCCGATATTAATAATACATTCATCGGTGCGGCCGCTAATGGGCATACCTTTCCGGGGCTTGTTATCCTTTCGGAATGATCCAGAGCAGCCCTGTGACGGGTGCAGTCGGCTGGCGCTATTGTTCCGAGTATACCTATCAGGATTCTCTGATTTGGGATTCACGCAGACGCATCTGAATGGAACAGGATGTATGGACTTGGTGATATTCTGGTAATGCCTGTTACCGGTACACGTACCCGTGCCTGGGACGCTTATCGCAGTCATTTCCCGAAAGATAAAGCGGCTGCGCCGGGTTACTATACTGTGGAACTTTCCGATCCGCAGGTGAAAGCGGAACTGACGGCTTCTATCCATGCTGCCCTGCATCGATATACCTAAACAAAGCAGACTCCGCTTCTCTGCTGAGATTCTTCAGCATGGTCCTGCCTGGAGGGGAGAACAATATCATTCACACGTGAAGAAAGTTGTGAGGTGAATTGGGAAGACGCCCAAACGCTGACCGGACATGTCAATAATGCCGTATGGGTGAATCAGGATTATTTTCTTTGTGATAAAATTTAATCGTCCTGTTGCAGACTCACTTACCTTCCGATGGGGAGACGGAGAAAGGGAAAACGCATTGTTGCTACTTTCGACATGCAGCCGGGGAGACGAGTTGATGATGAAAGTGGCCTTTCCACTACGAGGTAGCCGGAGCCAAGAAGAACTTGGAAGCGGGAAATTCCTGCCTGGGACTTTGACGGGAGAGACGCTGCGCATAATGAATGGAATAGTTATCTGAGCCGTATCGAAATAGAGGGTACCGATGATGAAAAGACAAACTTCTATACCAGTTTCTATCATGCTTTGATTCAACCGAATGAGATTTCGGATGTCGATGGTATGTATCGTAACGCTGCCGACCCGTTGTGAAAGCGGGAACGGGGACTTTTTATTCTACGTCTTTGTGGGATACTTCGTGCCGCTCATCCTTTCTATACATTGATAATTCCCGAACGTGTCGACGGTTTTGTTAATTCGTTGATAGAACAAGGTGAAGTGCAGGGATTCCTGCCTATCTGGGCATTATGGGGAAAGGAGAACTACTGTATGATAGGTAATCATGGGGTTTCTGTGATTGCCGAGGCCATCGTAAGGGATTCCGTGGCTTTGACGCGGAGCGTGCTTTCAATATTATAAAGAAGACGCAGACTGTTTCACATCCGTTGAAGTCAAACTGGGAAGTATATACGAAATACGGCTATTTCCCGACCGACCTGATAAAAGCCGAATCGGTGTCTTCCACATTAGAGTCGGTATATGACGATTATGCTGCTGCCGACATGGCACGCCGTATGGGAAAAGAAGAAGATGCGGCGTACTTTTGCAAAACGTGCCGATTATTATAAGAACCTCTTTGATACTGAAACCCAGTTTATGCGTCCGCGCAAAGCAGATGGAACATGGAAGGCTCCGTTTAATCCGAGGGCTTTGGGACATTCGGAAAGTATAGGGATTATACGGAGGGAAATGCAGGGCAATATACCTGGCACGTGCAACATGACGTCCCGGGATTAATCCGGCTCTTTGGTGGTGAAAAACCTTTCCTGAATAAATTGGATTCTTTGTTTACCGTTACTTTGGAAGGTGAAGGTCTGGCTGATGTAACAGGATTGATCGGACAATATGCTCACGGCAACGAACCGAGTCATCACGTAACTTATTTATATGCATTAGCTGGTCGTCCGGAGCGTACACAAAGAGTTAATCCGTGAGATTTTCGATACTCAATACCGAAACAAACCTGACGGACTTTGCGGAAATGACGATTGTGGTCAGATGTCTGCATGGTATATGTTGAGTGCAATGGGATTTTATCCGGTGAATCCGGTGAGTGGCGAGTATGTATTCGGGGCGCCCCAGTTGCCTGAAATGGTATTGCATCTGGCTGGTGGCAAGACTTTTACTATTATCGCAGAGAACCTGTCGAAAGAGCATAAGTATGTGGATAGCATTACTTTGAATGGTGAACCTTATACGAAGAATACTATCTCTCATGAAGATATTGTCAAGGGAGGAACATTGGTTTATAAGATGA
>VOFC01006417.1_pt1 | contig 12478 bp, 26 predicted proteins | sample 5384161 | NCBI WGS metagenome assembly VOFC01 (sample SAMN12384722, study PRJNA508395) | human gut metagenome | isolation source: healthy gut B | host: Homo sapiens | reverse complement strand
GCAGATTCGAACTGCCGACCTCATCCTTACCAAGCGTCGTAGAGCCTTCCAGCCCTTGCAGTATAAGGCTTTCCGGCGGTTTTTTGTCCAAAGGATGAGGTCACAGCCTGCTTGTTCCATTGTTTCCGTCCGCTCATTTCCCCGTGTGGGTCACGGTGTGGGTCAAAGCGCTTTCAAGACGCGAACGAGGGCGCACCTCCGACAGCGGTAAGCCGAGCCGCTGTGCCCTGTCCCGCTCATAGGTGACGCGGGTCACTTCTTCAATAAAGACTTTTCTCCTTCGGTGTGGCGCTTGCCCAACGCACACTGTATTTGCGGCACAGTTGAAAGAATATCTCATAAAAACGTTCTTCCTCTGCATCCTTGCGGCAATACCACGCCGCATCAGACGCCGGTCTGATTTTATTCATATCCATGCAAAAGCACCTCCTCGCAGAAAATCAATCCAGATAGGTGAAAAAAATTCGTTTGGCAGCTTCGTCCGCAATCAAATACCTTGGCGCAGAAGATTGAAAGGTTGGAAGTAAAACGGCCCCAAAGTCTTCCTCATAATGCTTCGCCAAGCTCGTCGTCTTCGCTTCAAGCACCACATCGCCGGTCAAACCGCTGTCAATGGACAGCTTGATGCCATAGGCGATCAGCAGCCTCCCTATCCCTCTGTACTTCGGAGTTCCTCCGTCGAGCGTAGGATTTGACTCGGGCTGTGCCTCCATATACACAATGTGTACGACCAGCGCAGTCGGAAGGACCTCATATGCTGCCAGAGCAATCAGCTCATCTCCAACTCTGGCCGCGTATTTTCATAGTCTTTCATTAGCTAAGTATTCGCTGGCCCAAGAGGTCTGCCACAAGGGTTCTCGGTCTGTCAATGCGGCATCCTGCGGCGTCATCGGCTCAATAGCCACCGGCACTTGTCGATTCATTGCATCGTAAACAAATGGTCGAAACTGCACAGCCCTCACCTCATAAACAGTATACCACGGTTTTTGTTTTTGAAAAATGAAGTGGAAATTAAAGCTATCGCAGTCACGTTTTTGTTCTAAAAATGCACCGCTGTAATCAAAGAGTACGACTACCGCCCTATCCTCTCCATACAACAAATCAGTAGACTGTAAAAAATCATCTTAAATGGATTTTACATTTCGGGTGTTATTATTTGAACGAGGTATAATTTCATTTGCCTGACTATCTGATTTCACTCCTTGCTGCTTGTACCTTTGGGCGAAAAAGATTATAATATAATTGATTTGTATAATTCAAAGATAATAGTGGAGAACCATCATAATGAGTAAAATATTATTAGTAGAGGATAATCCAGACGCAGTAAAAAGGATAATCCGATATATCAATAAAATATTCGCTGAATTGGACGTGGTTTCTTTTCCCGAAGCAGGCGATGCCCTGCAATATGCAAAAGCGAACGATGTTTCCCTTTTTATCCTCGATATTCAGTCAGAGGACTATAAAGGAACAAATTTAGCAAAGCAGCTCCGCGAATTGCCGGAATATAAATATACGCCGATCATTTTTTGAAACGGCATTGGCAGGAGAAGAACTTTCGGCTTATCGAGATGTGAAGTGTTACAGTTTTTCTTGTAAAGCCATTTGGCGAAGAAGAATTTGTAACGGCATTTCGTGACGCGTTGGGATTGTCTAAACAGATGAGCCAACAAGCCAAAACCATCCAGATTGAGCAGAAGCAATTCATTTTAGAATATGCTGCACAGGATATTGCCTATATCGAAGCCTTTGGGAAGAAACTTGTGATCCATACCATCAGCCGTCTGTCCGGTATCAAAGAAGATACTATTTCTGGGTACACTTTGTCTGGTCTATTGGCATTGCTTGATGATCCGGCATTTGTTCAGTGCCATAAGAGTTATGCCGTGAACAAATCCCATATCGAGAAAATTGACAAATCCGAGCGGAAGATTTTTCTGAAAGGATTTACAGATACAATCCCCATCGGAAATAAATATCAGGCCGAATTATGGGGGTAAACATGAACTTTCTAATGAATCTGATACAGTTGGGATTGGATGCGGGAATACTGGCTCTCTGCTGTGAAGTCGTTTTCCGGCAAAAAGCAGAAATAAAGGCAAAGGATTTTTTCGTTTTTCCTATTCTTCTTGTACTTTGTGTTGTGCCGAGAGTGGATTTTTCTGTCGGAGCAAATATGACGGCATCTTTCCGCAGTGAAGGCTTTTGAAATACTACCAGCAGACAATATTGTTGGATTGCTGTTTTTGATTTTTTGCAGTATTGTTGTTGAGCAGTATTTTCTTCGGCTCCAAATCCAGCGGAACGGTTTTCTGCGGCACAATGGCAGCCTTCTCCGTTTTCTGTTCGTCAAATGTCTGTGCGCGGTTCTTTTTTGCTGCCTGCGGAGCTACGGATTTTACTCCTGTTGGGTAGCCGTGTAGCGGCATTGTGCCTTATAGTTGTACTGGAGTTCACGCCGCTTTTCGGCTTAATCCATCAGCTCGTCCAAAGAAGCAATTTTACAATTTTGATCGTATCTACCAATATCGCTGTGCTTCTCATGACAGTGCTTTCGATTCTCTCTTTTTTTGATGTGGATAGGCTTCTTGCCAACCTATGGATAATTAATATACTGATCCTTGCGGTACTGCTGCTGGACAGTATATTGCTGTTCCTACATCAGCGTCGAATGCAGGAGCAAAAGCGAATCCACATGATTGAGCAGTATGTGCCTATTGTAGAAGAATTGATCTCACAGGTTAGGCAAGACAGCATGAATTTAATAACCGGATGATGGCGATTGAAGCTGTCGTTACCTCTGCTGATACTTTAGAAGAAGCCCGGAAAGAAGTGACGGCTCTCACGGGAAGCATTGGAATCAGTCTTAATGACCGGGAACTGCTCTCATGTGACAGCAAAATGATTGCCGGGATGCTGTTTGGGAAAATAAAGCAGGCAGAAGCGGCAAATCGTCACATAGAATTATCTTTACATGGTCTGTTCAAGAAAACTGTTACCCCGGAAACAGAATGGATCGAGGCTATTGGAATTTTATTGGATAATGCAATCGAGGCTTCACCGAAAGGAAGTACGGTTTTTTTATCCAGTAACAAACAGGGGACTTTCTGGAATTGACAGTTGCCAATCCAGCTCCTCCGCTTTCAAATACTGAATTTATGGCCTTGTTTGGAAAAGGTGTAACTACAAAGGCAAATCGGGACGGCCACGGCTTTGGCCTGTATAACATCCTACGCATGACGGAACGGTATCATGGAAAAATCCTGACCCGTAACGAATCCATTTTGAATGAAAATTATGTTGTCTTTGGCGTACTCATGCCATAAAAAGGGGAGGTATGAACGAGGGTTTTAAGGGAACGAAATTTATCTTGTTCCCTTTAAAACCCTCTCTTTTTAAGGAACGAAACCCTCTGTTTCCAACCTATTGAAGCGCTTGAAAGCCTTCGATATACTGGAAAAAACAAAGAAAGGGATGAATGAAATATGATAGGCCTTGTGAGAAATGAGTGGAAAAAAGTTTTTTCTGCCGGTGCTATTAACAACAGTTCTTCTGGCAATCGCCATGGGTGTGTTGTCCTGCACAATTTACCAAAACTATGTACTGCACTACGATTTAGAGGCATGGGAAGTTGGAACAGAACTGTTTTCTCTGCTTTATCCGCTGTTTGTTGTGGTGCCGCTATGCGGGAATTTGTATTACGAGCGCAAAAACAACTTCCTGCTCTATATCATGCCGCGAGTGAAAATTAAGAAGTACCTGACTGCCAAATGGATTGCATATGCGCTGGGAACCCTTTGTATTATTGTGATTCCTTATATACTATCGGCGGTGTTTGCCGTCTATGTGAAACCGCCAGTGGTTCCTTTCTTGTTAAAAATCCGTTTAGCCATATATTTGAAAACGCATTTATAAAGACCCCCTGCTGTTATATGCAGTTGCCCTGTCCCTTTGGAGAGGCATAGTCAGCCTTTTTTGTAATGACCTTCGGATTTATCCTCGCTTTATACTGCAAGAACATTTTTTGTAATCCTTACCGGGCCGTTTATGTATTCCATTTTAGAAAATTTTGTCCTGGCTATTCTCTGCCTGGAGAGACTGCGGCTGGTCGTAGCTTTTGATCCCACAACAGTCAATCCAGAGGTCGTGTCAATCTTCTCTTTCTTCTTTGGCCCAATCGTTTTAAGCATTGTGATTGGCCTGACAGCGTTTCTCCTTTCTAAGAAAAATGCTATCGTAACCATTTAGAGAGTCCGTTATGATTGCGCTTATCAGAAAGAATCTCCGTTTGTGGGGATATGGAAAGTCGCTTGCCCTATTTACCGGATGTATACTTTTTTCCATCAGCGGGAGGTTAAACGGAGGTATTGCATACGAGCGACACATCTTGTCGGCGGTATCAGACCATTACTATCTGACCTATTTTGTGCTGCCGATTGTACTGTTAAGCTGCTTTTCCTTTATTGATGACGATGGAGAGCCAGTAATCTTACGGTTTCAAAGTTACCATTCTTATTTTCTGAAAAAATGGATTGGGGTCGGTTTGATTGCAGTCATTCTGACGGCTGTTCAAACTGGGGCAATTCTTCTGTCTGGTATAGGATTACCTTTAGGCAACGAATGGAACCTTGCTGCGGGTGCAACGGAAGCCGAGTTATTTTCCACTCTGGAACAGCTTTTTGTCAGTCCCTTGCAGGCGTTTGTCTGCTTTTACCCTCTTTCAGCTTATTGGAATTTGGCTGATATTTGGAATCTGTATGTGGATTGGGCATTTCACTGAGAGAAAGTGGACGATCCGAATTGTAATCGTTCTTTATGTCCTCTCGGCTGTGTGGATCAAGCTTCCGGCAATTCAAAATATTCCGCTGACGAGTTTTAATCACTTGCTGATTTTACACCACAATTTTGGAGAGCCGGCTCGTCCATGGAGTACAGGATTCACGCTGCTGCTATTCATGCTGACAATTATGTTTTCTGTACGGTTCGCATGGCGGGGGCATTTGCCCAACTTCGCCTGAAATGTCACGGTATTGCCGCGTACTATTCCTATGAGCTGATGACGAAACGCAATATTCTGATTCTTCTGGCCGTTGTGGTTGGAATTACGCTTTATAAAGGGCTGGGATATGGCGCCGCAGAATCCGACGCAGAATGGTTATATTCGCTGTTTGCGGGACACGGAACAGGATATTTTCAGGTGTTCCCATTTCTGGAAATGCTTATTACCAGCGGTGTACCGCTATACCTGCTGGCAGCTTTTGTGGAACATACGGTAAACGGACAATCTATTTTTTATTTCTGTGCGTGCAAAAAGCCGTAGACATTTAGTGAAGGGGATCTTATCAGTCAGTACAAAATTTCTCATAATATATGCATTCTTTTGGCTTATGGCTGGCCTTATAGGGGCATCCCTATTCAGCACTGGATTAACAATCGTTTCTTTCAGGCTTATGCTCTATGCGGTTTTAATGAAGTGCCTTGATATATTGGTGCAATATCTGATTGTGCTCGGCATCTACATTGCCACAAGACAGGTTACAATCGGTTTCCTTGTGTTAGTGGCGGGAAATCTGCTCTGTATCATTCCGGGGAATTGGGTAGCTTATTCGCCCTTTGGCCTTTCCAGCCTGACAAGAATTTCTGTTGTGGAACCGGGGAATTGGAATTTCCGCTGTGTCCGCCTTTGGTATAGAGGCCGCTATTTTAACGCTGATGATTGCAGGAATCCTTATGTGGGGCTACAAGAAAATATTGAATTAGGAGGACAAAATATGAGTTCATATATTGAAGTGAAAAATGTATCAAAAAGTTTTAGCGGCAGGGCAATTCTTCAGAATATTTCCCTGCCTGTAGAACAGGGAACACCCGTTGGTTTGGTTGGCGCTAACGGCAGCGGAAAGTCGGTGCTGTTCAAGATTATATGCGGCTTTGAGAAGCCAGATCAGGGCAGCGTGTGCGCGGAAACCAGCTTGGTAAAAATGGCTGCGACTTCCCCGAAAGTTTGGGAGTATTTATCAATTCCCCTGGCTTTATCGGTATTTACAGTGGCTTTTCAAAACCTGAAATTTCTTGCGGACATTCAAGGGAAAATTGGAGAGAAAAAATTCGGCAGACCATGACCAAAGTGGGGCTTGACCCTGATAATAAAACGAAAGTAGACAATTATTCTCTTGGCATGAAGCAGAAATTGGGGCTTGCGCAGGCGATTATGGAGGGGCAGGATATTCTGATTTTGGATGAGCCTTTTAACGCATTGGACTACAAAACCTATGAGGATGTAAAGGCCATCATCCGTATGCTGAAAGCGGAAGGCAAGACCATTTTCCTGACTTCACACCATTATAAGGATATTGAGCAGTTATGCGATCAGGTGTATTCGCTTGAAGATTGTCAGCTTCTGCCGATTACAGAAGAAATCGCGGCGCGGTATCGAGAACTGGATTAGCTTGCAAAAAGTATATTGAACATACCGGTTGCCGCCCTGGCAGCGTGAAGTCCAAGCTGCTGAAAAGCTTCGTAAAACATGGCGGCGCTTTGGGATGTAAACAGCGTCACATCCTGAATGATTTCCTGTCGGTAGATAGCGGCCAGCCCCTTTCTGGTTGGTTTTCTCTCAAGTCAATTTTACCAAAAAGGGGCTCGCTTTCTATATCAAAGGAATGATTTTCGGTTGAAGCCATGTCTGGGAACCATTGCAATTACTACTCTTTTTGGAGTTTTACTCATGGCTTGTGTCTCTCTGAAAGTAGAGGTAATCGTATGAAAAAGGCATTCTTTTTGGGGTCTCTGCTTGTAATAGGGATTTTTTTCTGCATTGGCTGTGAGAGCGCCATGAACGGCCAACAGATAGCTCAACTCATAACGGCGCAGAAGCGGAAAGTGAAGATAAGCGGAACCATTGATGGCATTGAGTGGGAACTAAAAGCGGGTATTAACGATAAGAGGCGAAGGCGCTTTAAAGGGAAACACCTTGGAGTGAAAACGTTGATCGCATCCAAAAAGTCATTATAGCCGCCGTTGGAGATTCTAATAGTCTCTTTACTCGATACCACAAGCTGCCGGGTATCCTATGCTTTGTGACTTCTGTGTGCAGATGCCCGAGATCACGGCATTCTATCACATGGTCGGCAACTTTAATGTCCTGTTGTGTTTTGCAGTTCCTGATGTGAAAACGCTGGACGCTCTTGTCGGCAAAATCAAGACCTTCGGAGATTCAAGGACCTCAATCGAATTGTAGACCGTGTTTGAAAAAAGATCCGACCAATGCGATCGGTCAGTGAGATCCTATATTCGCTCTATTACAACTCAGCAGGGGCGCCGCGCACGGCGTCCCCTGCCTTTTGCGCTGGCCTTACCTTGACAATCCTCCGCGTTCACTTTATATTGATAACAGGCGAAAGCCAAATCTCGCGGCTTTCCGGTGAGGTTCACACCGTAAGTGTGACCTCAGGCATTCATGGACCCCGTAGGGCATTATGACCACCCTGTACGCAGGAAGTTCCATGAAGGTCGACAGTTTTTGGCGCTGTACCGGCAGCGCGGGTGTGTACCCTTCCGTTGAAAGCGGAAAGGACACAAATGAACGACTATGTCGTTATTATCTATAACGGTGAGCAAGTATCAGTGCCAAAGGAGGTCGCGGACTTCCTTGAGCAGGATTGGAAACGGCAGCAGGCGCAGGACAAGCAGGACACAAGGCACCTGAGTAAAAGTGAGTTTGAAACGGTGCCGTCCGGTTCGGATTGCGTCAGGCGTCCCGTGGAGGCTGCGGCGCTCAGGAACCTCCGGCTTGAAAATCTGCGGAAGGCCATTGCGGAACTGGATGTGCAAGGTCAAAACCTGCTCTCCCTCCGTTACAGCGATGCGCTGACGATGGATGAGATCGGTCAGATCTACGGCATCTCCAAAATGGCGGTATCAAAGCGACTGAAAAAGCTGCACGAAAAGCTGGGAAGCTCTGTCTCATGACAGGGCTTCCTAGTTTTTTTGAAAAAATTTCTGTTTTCCGGTTTACAAACGCGCTCTGAGTGTCCTTATCAGTGAGAGACAAATTTTCCGACTGGGTTGGCCGCAGTCACGATCGTCTCACCTGATCACAAGGAGCGTGTATGACCATGAATCCATTCGAACAAAGCACACAGCAGCTTCTGCGCTTCCTGACCTCCCACGCTGAGTGGGAGGTCATTGACTACATCCGGCAGGAGATAGAGCACGACGCGCCGGAGAGCGTCCCAACCGCAGAGGAACTGCTCACTTTCTTTCAATTCCCGGATGAGCCGACTGAACTGGACACCTACCAACAAATGCTGGCGACCGATAGACTGTTGGAGTACGCGGAGATCAGTCTGCGCACCCTCTGCGACCTGATCCGCTATCAGCAGTTCAAGGAATTGGGCATTGTCCATTCCGCAAAGGAGTTCATTCAATTCTTCCGTCCCGACGAACAGGAGGACACACCATGAATCAATTTCCCAGCAAAAACTATTTTACAATGCCGAACGAAATCTTTTCTCTTGGGGCTGGACGCAAGCGAGATCGCAGTGTATGCCTATCTTCGCTGCCTTGAAAACCGCAGCACCTATCCAGTGCTGGCCCGAGCTACGCCACGATCGGCAAGGCCGTTGGACGCGCAAAGAATACGGTCATGCAGTATGTCGATACGCTCTTGGAGAAAGGACTCATCAATACAGAACCAACCTCTGTCCTAACAAGATCCAGGATCAAGAAGAACGGTAATCTGCGCTACACCCTCAGGCCGATCCGTGAAGCCATGGAAATTTTTCATACGCACCAACTATCCGCTGTCGAGTGCACAGCAGAGCGGCAGCGAGTTCAGCGCAAGCTGTCCGCAATAAATCTGCTGCCCGGGGCATGAGGAAAGGAAGAACGTAATGAAGCATTCCACCTACGCAAGCTATGATGATCTGCCGCTGATGCTCTCCGTCGCAGAGGTCGCTGCGGTGCTTGGGATCTCTCGCGCCGGTGCTTATGAGCTGGCACGAAGCAGCAGCTTCCCCGCGCTCAAAATCGGCAGTCGGATCGTCGTTCCGAAGGACAAGTTCCTTGCGTGGATCGACACAAACAGCGGTTCAAAAACGCACCGCTGTAACCATAAAGAACAGACCTGCGCCACAGCAACTCACCCACAAAACAAAAAGCAAACAGTCCCGTCAACAATTTTCTCTCTGCCCTTCGTCGCAGATAACGAATCACGAAGCTTACCGGTGCAGCGAAGAAACAGCAGTGGAGCAGCGCGACCCTGCGGGGCCGCGACGCGGAACAGCGACGCGCATGATGCGCATCGCTGTTCCGCAGGCTCTCTGCGTTTTCGGGAGCGCGGTTCCGACCAAGGCCCAAAAAGATGGCAAAGAATTGCCGTTCTGATACCCGGCCGCGCAGGGGTTTCCGGACCGCGCAAAACGTCCGAGGGTAGTGATACCACCCCCCTCCGAAACGCCCCCTGTTTCGCCGGGTGAGCCGCTGTGTGCGATCCTGTTGGCGAAGGCAAGTGTGTACCCGCTTTCACCTGTGAAAACGAACGTGAGCCGTTTGTGCGAGTGTGATTTGAAACCGCTCCGGAGAGGACTTTCCCACGCCGTATGGGACGTAGCTTCGGCAGATTGGGCGGTTATCGGAGGATTTTATTTATAGCAGGATAAAGGGCTGGCGTCGGAACCGACGCTCTGCCCAATCACTTCTGCCCGCAGTGCGGGCAGTTGACGGGGGTTTCAACGCAGGCGGTTGTGGCGCCTTTTGAAGGAGATTTCAGAACGGCTGGCGTCTTAGTTCCCCGTGAAAAGCCAGGTGTTTCAACGAAAACGACGGCGTCTTAGTACGGCAGATTGAGGCATTTTATGAGCAAAAATGAAAACAGGCTGAACTTCCGTATGACGGATGAAACAGCCGCCAAAATAGAGCGGTGGTATCAGGTAGATAACTGCCGCAGCAAAAACGAGTTCATCGAAAAGGCGGTGAACTGCTACGCGGATATGCTCGCCGCAGGCGAAAGCACCACGCTGCCCCGTGCGGTGCAGTCTGCCATCGACAGTCGGCTGAAGCTCTTCGAGGATCGCATCGCGGCGCTGCTCTACAAGCAGGCGGTGGAGATGGACATGGCAATGTCCATCCTGCTGCAAAGCCTCAACGTGAGCGAGGAAGTGCTTCGGCAGGAACGGGCCAAGAGCATCGCCGCCGTCAAGCGCACCAACGGTCAGCTGCGGTTGGAGCAGAAACTCCGTGAGCTGGAGAGTGAAGCATGGCAAGGCTGATCGTCAAAAGTCCGTACATCAAGTGCGGCGCGAGAAAAGTGCGCGCCAGCGGGTATCTCAAGTACATCGCCACGCGGGAGCGGGTAGAGATCATCCCGGATGACCGCCCGCCCACCAACAAGCAGACGCAGCTCCTCGCAAAGCTGGTGAAGATTTTCCTGACGCCAAAGAGCTGATGGAGTATGAGGACTACCTCTCACATCCGACAAAAGCAACTGCGTCCGCGCTCATCACGCTGACGCTGGAGGAATTGGGATCGGGTACAGGGCATGGAAGGCTACGCCAAGTACATCGCTCTGCGGCCCAGAGCGGAGCGGCTGGGGGGAGCACGGCCTCTTCGGTGATGACGATGCAGTTGACCTCGCCGCTGTCGCGGACGAATTGGATCACTACACCGGCAATGTGTGGACGCACATCATCTCCCTCCACCGTGAGGACGCAGAGCGGCTGGCTACAACCATGCGGAGGCATGGCGCACATTACTGCGTACCCACCGCAATGATATCGCCGCGGCGATGAAGATTCCGCCGGAGGACTTTCGCTGGTACGCGGCGTTCCATGACGAGGGAAACCATCCCCATGTCCACATGATGGCATGGTCGGTGAAACCCAATCAGGCGTACCTGTCCAAAGATGGTATCCGGCAAATCAAGTCCACGCTCACCAACCAGATCTTCCGTCAGGAGCTGCTGCACGTCTATGAGCAGAAAAGCAAATCTCGTGATGAACTGGTGTCAGAAGCACGAAAGCCATGCTGGAATTGGCGAAGGCGATGCAGGAAATGACCTGCATCCACCCGGAGGCGGAGCAGATGATCTGGGATCTGTCGCGGCAGCTCGGTCAGGTCGGTGGCAGGAAAACCTACGGCTATCTGCCAAAGCCAATGAAAAAGCTGGTGGACGAGATCGTCGACCAAATGGCGCGGCTGCCTACTGTGGATGCGTGCTACCAGACATGGTGGGAACTGCAATGTCAGGTAGAGGATTACTACTCCGAGGGGAAAAGAGTCTACGCCCACCGCTGTCTCAGCAAAAAGAGTTCCGCCAGATCAAGAACGCCGTCATCAAAGAAGCGGAGCATATCCGCATGAACAGATTTTCCTTCGAGGACGAGGAAATGCAGGATGACGGCGAACAGATCAGCACCTACGCCATGAGCTATGCGTGTCAGGATCTGCAAAGCGCGGCCAACGATGAGAGTTACCCTCTGGAGGAACGGGATGAGGCGGCAGAGCAGTTGGAGCAGCTTGCGGAGGACGGCGACGCCTACGTGCAGTACATCATCGGCACGGCGTACCGTGACGGCGGACTGCTGATACCAGACACAGCCAAAGCACAAAAGCTGTTGGAACGCGCCGCCGAGCAGGACTTGGACGTAGCACAGTACGCCCTCGGCAAGCTGTATCTCTCCGACGATGCTGACGTGCACGATTCTGCCAAGGGCATCTATTGGCTGAAACGCTCTGCTGACAACGGCAACGATTACGCCGCCTACCGGCTGGGCAAGGAATATCTCAGCGGCAAAAATGTGCCAAAAAACGCTTCGACTGCGGCGGAATACCTGCGGCGGGCCGCAAACGACGGCAGCGCCTACGCGCAATACCTCCTGGGCAAGCTGACCCTCATGGGTGAGGGCGTTCCGAAGGACACGGATGCTGCCTACGAATGGTTCGCGGCGGCAAGAGATAACGGCCACGCTTACGCGGAATTTTTCATGAAACGCATGGAGCGCGGCGAACAGGAGCCGCCCTCCGTCCTGCTGTCAGCCTCCCGGCTGCTCTACCACATGGGAAATATTTTTCGGGACAACGCCCCGGCTCCCGCTGCCACCGGCGTCCAAATCGACCGCAAGCGGCTGGCACGGCTGCGGCAGAAGCGCGTCGCCCTCGGTCACAAGCCGGACGATCATGAGTTGGAGCAGCAGCAGGGATTTTCAATGAAATTCCATATGTAAAGTGGGCCGAGATGTTCAGTTTTTGCGCCGCAATAGTCAAAGAAACATTTCGGAAAACAGTAGCTTTGTGCGCCGGGTTGTGGTATGTGTTGTGGTTACCAAAAAGGAGGTGCCGCAATGTATGACTACATGAAAGCCCTGCAAAAGCGCTTTGACCGTCAGTCGCATCCAGAACTGGACACCCAGATCGAACGTGCCCAAGAGGAACTGCGGCGGGACATGGATGCCGTTGAATCCAAGCTGATGAGCTTCACGGC
>VOFC01005714.1_pt1 | contig 12478 bp, 23 predicted proteins | sample 5384161 | NCBI WGS metagenome assembly VOFC01 (sample SAMN12384722, study PRJNA508395) | human gut metagenome | isolation source: healthy gut B | host: Homo sapiens | reverse complement strand
CAGATGGGCAACAATCAACATTTAAATATTTTTTAAATGGTTCTAGTCTATTTCTTGGTGAATTAGAAAATATTATTACTGTAAAACCTGAATCTTTTAGTTTATCAAAATGATTTTTTAATTTTTTAGTTGGTTTTTTATCTACATATGGTACACAAGTATTATCTAAATCAAAAAGTAAACATTTTATACCATTTTCTTTTTAATTTATCGTAATTGATGGTATAGATACTTTTTTGATAAACATCTGATAAAAATAATTCATATATAATTCACCTCGCTATAAATATTATACTATATTTTTTTTATTATTGAGTTAATGGTTATTTTTTTACTTTAGTTAAATTTATGCTCATAACTAAAAGGGATAAAGTTAAAATTATAGTAACTATATTTAATACTACCACACTTTGAGTTAAACCCGCTAGTAGGAGGAGAGTATAACCTGTAACTCTTCCAACATTTTAATGTTACTTCTCTTATGGCATTAAATTCACATTGATTACTTTTTTCTTTACTATTTTGATAGATAAATTTATTTTAATTTTCTCTAACTAAATATTACAAATAACTAAATTTATATATTATTACTGTAGTATTTGTTTTTAATATTAAAAATATTATTAAAGATATTACTGGTATTATACTTGATATTATTATTACTTTTTTATCATCTCTTTTTTTATAAATTAAACCATATATTTTTTACTACTAATATTGATAATAATGTTGCTATGGAGGTTATTATTCCTAGATTGATATTTGTTTTTAAAAAGATTTAATATTAAAATTACCATTACGATAAAAGGTATCGATAGTTTTTCTCCTGATAAGAATGTTAGGCTTACTACTTATATTGCTAAATGTGCTGAAAATGAGATTCTGATGTATTTTAGAGCGGATAAGAAAAATTCTAAAATATTAGTATTTATGATGGTATTAGTTATGATAAAGATGGTAATGAAATTACAATACTGGATGTTTTAAAAACCAATGATCCTGATTTTGCCTATTTTTTATATCTTTATTTATTTCTAGATGTATTGTTATATTCTATATTTGGTAATTCTTTAATTCTTTCTATATAATACATTGGATTTTCTACCATTAGATGAATGTCTAATGATTTGGAAGAAAATGGTGATATTTTTATTATTTCATCGCTAGGCAATGATTTTTGAGAGACAAATAATCCGTCCATTACATCCATGTGAATATATGAAATATTATGTATTATTTAGTGTTTTTATCATTTCTTTTTTGTCTTCCTGAATTTAGTATTGATACTGATAATCTCATTATTTTCCTCCTAGAAATGATTTATAATTTTCATATCTTGATTTTAGTATTTTACCATTTTTTACTAATTCTTTGACATAACAATCATCTTCTTTAATATGCATACAATCTCTATATTTGCACTTTTCTAAATTATCAAACATATCTTTCATATTATCACTTATATCTAACTTAGTCATTCCTCTAAAGTCTATCATAGAAAATCCTGGGTATCCGCTATTAAGGCACCATCTATATCATATAGAGTTACACACCTTGTAGTATGTTTTCCTCTTCCTAATGCTTTAGATATTTCATTTGTTTCTAATAATAATGACTTATCTAACTTATTTAATAATGTTGATTTGCCTGCTCTGATTGACCTGCGAAAACTACAACTTTATTTTTTGTTAGCTTTTTTTATTTCTTTTATTTCATTGTTTGTTATTACTTTATAGCCAGCTTTTTTATAGTATGACATTATGTTTTTTATTTCTTTTTCTTCGGTATTGTTTAATAGATCTGTTTTTGTTAAACATATTATTGGTTCGATACCGTTGTATGATATTATTGTTAGTAACTTGTCTAATAGATTATTATCAAAATTTGGCTCTTTTACCGATGTTATTATTAGTGCTATATCAACATTTGCTATATTTGGTCTTATTAAAAAGTTTTTTCTTGGTTTTATTTCTAATAAGTAGTTGTTTATATCATCTATTATAACATGGTCTCCTACTAAAGGAGTTATCTTTTCATTGCGAAACTTTCTTGGCTTGCATATATTTATTCCTTTTGATGTTTTTTTACTGTATAATCATTACTTTGATTTTTTATTATTATGCCTTCCATACTTTTTCCTTTACTCATTATCACTTGGTGATACCGAATCTTTTTATCTTCTAATTTTTTATCTTCTGGTTTTTTTGATACTGTTATTTTTTAATGTGTATCCTTCATATATTGGATCTCCCTTGGCACGACTTTGTGATAATATTATATTTTCATCAACATCTTTTGTTTCTTTATATGTTATATCTAATGTTAATTTGTATTCTTTTGCAAAATCTTGAGCTTGCTCTAAAGTCCATTTTTTTCAACCATATCTGGATATACATCTACTTCTGGAATATATAGAATAACTGTATCATTTTTGTATAGTTTTTTCTCTTCATCTTTATTGTATTTTGGTTCTTGATCGATTATTAAATCTTCTTTATCTTTATACTCTGAAGCATTTTCAACAGTTTTTTGTTTTCATTTCTGTTTTTATACCTTTTTGCTTCTAATTTTCCTTTTATTTCATAATAGTTTTGACCAGTATAATCTTCAAGAACTAAAAACTCTTTGCCTGATGATTCTATTATTGTTACGGTACTGCCTTTTACTTTGGTAGAACCTTTTTTTTGGTTCTGTTCTTATTACTTTTCCTTCTTCGATGTCTGTATTTTCTTCAGATTTTGTTGTATAGGCTAAACCATATTTTTTAATTCTTTTTATGGCTTCTTCAGTTGTTAGTCCTTCAACATCTGGTACTTTTTACTTCTTTTACATCATGATTACTTATAACTAAATATATAATGGCTAAAGCTATTAGAATAACTAATAAGTACCGCTGCTAAAATTATTGGCAATTTGTTCTTGCTTTTTTCAGTTCTGAGATTATTTCTTCCTCTTTTGGTTCTTCTGGTTTTTCTACTACTTTTTTTAGGTTCTTTTATAGGAGCTATTACCTTTGTCTCTTCTAAATCGTTTTCTGGATATTCAAAGACAATTCTTTTTTTCATTTGTTCTTTCCATTGCTGTTTGAAGATCAGAGTACATTTCTCTTACACTGTCATATCTATTTTTTGGATTTTTTAGCAGTTGCTTTTAGAATTATATTTTCTACTGATTGTGGTATTGTTGGGTTTTGCTTTCTAACACTAGGAATTTTTTCTTTCATGTGTTTAAGGCTATTTCTACCGCTGTATCGCCTTTGAATGGTACTGATCCGGTTAATAGCTCATACATTAATATTCCTAGAGAATAAATATCACTTTTTACTGTTGATCCCTTACCGTTAGCCTGTTCCGGTGGAAGATAATGGACTGAACCCATTACTGAGTTTGTTTGAGTTAACTTGAGTTGAATTTAAAGCCATTGCTATACCGAAATCAGTTATTTTGATACGACCATTATCTTCAATCATTATATTTTGTGGTTTTATATCTCTATGAATTATATATGCTTCATGAGCATGTGCTAAACCATCTGTTAACTTGACTCATTATATCTATTACTTCTGTTAGGGTTAAGGCTCCTCTTTTTTGAAGTAATTGTTTTAATGTCTTTCCTTCGATATATTCCATTACAATATAATAGTTTCCATCTTCTTCTCCAACATCATATACTTCAACGATATTTGGATGAGAAAGGTTAGAAACTGATAAGGCTTCTCTTTTGAATCTTCTTATGAATTTTTCGTCATTTGATAAGTCACCACGTAATACTTTTATGGCAACTTTTCTATCTAATATTAAATCATTGGCTAAATATACATTAGCCATACCACCTTCGCCAATTGTTTTAATGATTTCATATCTGTCATTAATTTTTTGTCCCTTTGATAGCATTATAAATCACCACTCTCCTTTTTTTAGATAAGCAATTGATATATTGTCTGTGCCACCGCGCATATTACTACTTTTTTTTTGATTAGTTTTTCTACTTGTTCTTCAATTGAAGATTTGTTGTTTAATACTTTTTCTATTTGTTCTTCTGTAACCATATTTGTTAGGCCATCGCTACATAGAAATAGTCCCTGAACATTATTGTCAACATCAAAAATATCTATTTCTATTGGATCGTTAGCTCCTAAAGCTCTTGTTAGAAGATTTTTTTTCTTGGATGAAATTTAGCTTGTTCTGGAGTTAATTCTCCTGTTGATACAAGTAAATTTACTAATGTATGATCATGAGTTATTTTATGTAATTTTTCATTTTTATAGCATATGCTGATGAATCGCCAATATTTCCATATAGTATGTAATCATTTGTTTTGATAGCTATTACTAGTGTTGTACCCATACCTTTACTTTCTGGATGTTTTCTAGTATATGCGAATATTTTGTTATTTATTTCTTTTACTATATTGCGAAAGCCATTCGATAGCATCTTCTTTTTTTTTTTCCTAATGACTCTATACTTTCAAAACTCTCTGTTATATGTTCTATAGCTATATTTGAAGCCACTTCTCCTGCTTTATGTCCACCCATTCCATCTGCTACCGCTAGAATGAATTCATTATTATTGTTACTTATTATTGTCACATTATCTTCATTATGTGTTCTTACTTTTCCTGCATCAGTCATGTAAAATGTTTGCATTATTTCACTTCCTCTTTTAATTATTGGCTCTTAGTTGACCACATGCGGCATCAACTGAACCTCCAAATTCTTTTTCTTATTGTTACATTTATATTATTTGACTTAAGTATATCATAAAAAGCTAAAATTTTCCACTTTTTGTTCGTTTAAATTCAATATTTTCTGTTTCATTATATGGTATTAGGTTAACATAGCAATTTATTCCTTTTAATAATTTTACTAATTCTTTTGGCTTCTTTTTTCACTATCATTTATATTCTCTAACATAATATATTCAAATGTTACTCTTCTATTAGTCTTTTTATATATTCTTTTATGGTATCCATTAATTCTTCTAAATGATAGGCTTTGTTTATAGGCATTAGTTTATTTCTTAATTCATCATTAGGAGCATGAAGGCTATGGCTAAATTAACTTGCCCTTCCTCATTCATAAATTTTTTTATACCCGGAATAACACCACACGTAGATATAGTTATGTGTCTAGAACCAATATCAATGCCTTTACTACAATTTATTATTTTTACAAAACGCATAATATTATCGTAATTATCAAATGGTTCTCCTATTCCCATCATAACAACATGAGTTATTCTTTTCTTTATATCTTCTTCAATAAGAAGTATTTGCTCTACTATTTCATAGGCTAATAGGTTTCTTACTTTCTTTAATCTACCACTTTCACAGAAAGCACATGTCATATTACAACCTACTTGTGAGGATACACATATGCTAGTTCCATAATCATGAAACATTAAAACTGACTCTATTTTATTACCATCTTCTAACTCGAATAGATATTTATTTACGTCTTTACCTGTTTGTTTTATTAATAATTTTATTTTAAATAAAGAAAAATCGTTAGTTAATTTTTCTCTTAGTTCTTTACTAATATTAGTCATTTCATCAAATGAATTTAGTCTCTTTTTATATAGTCCTTCATATACTTGAGTGGCTCTAAATGGTTTTTCACCAATTTGAATAAAGTATTCTTCTAATTCTTGTAATGTTAAATCATATATATTTCTCATTTGTTCACTTCCATGTTCTATTTATATTATAACAGAAAAAAACATGTTATTAAAACATGTTTCTATCATTTTATTTATCTTCTTTATGTTCATGATGTGAATGGCCTCTTATTCCGTATCTTTTAGTAATTGGATCTTTGAATAAGAAATTTTTTTATTGGTAATAATGTTAATACCATATAAAATCCAAATATGATGAATAGAACTACTACAGATATATAGGAATAAAAAGAAATGTAATGGTTCTATATTTATTATATAACTAAATGTTAGATTGCTTAAGATTATAGCTAAGTAGAATATTATTATATCCACTACTAAGATGGATTTTTTGTTATTAATTGATAAGCATAAAATAGTAATGGTATTAAGATTATTATTACTAATATGCTTGATGTTTTTGCTATAAAAAATAATTTTCATTCATTCCATATATTGCTCCATCATAAAGAGTCCAAATAAATGTTGGTGTTAGAGCTATTTTAATGTGTTCCCAAGTACTTTCATTGACCGCTGCAAAAAGTGATACTATTTTATTATGTCCTGAGAATTCATACATAAAGAATGGAGCAGTGTTCCTATTATTGATATGAATATTATTCCAATTATTATGTCCATATTTTCCTCCTATTGTAATATCATTATATATTACTTTTTCTAATATTACAACTATTATTATTTTTTTTAAGTAAACGTAATGTATTTAATATACAAAGTACTGTTACACCGACATCTGCAAATACTGCTTCTAACATAGTGGATAATCCTATTAACGTTAATACTAATACTAGCATTTTTTACTCCTAAAGCAAAAATTAGGTTTTCTTTAATTATTTTATTTGTTTTCTTAGATATATTTATTGCTGTTACTATTTTTTCTAGATTATCATTCATTATGACTACATCTGATGCTTCAATGGCTGAATCGGTTCCTAGACTACCCATAGATATTCCTAAATCTGATAATTTTAATACCGGGCGTCATTTATCCCATCCCCTACGAATGATACTATACTTTTTTCTGTTTTCTTTTTTATTATTTCTTCTAAGTATGTATACTTATCACTAGGAAGCATACTATAGTTAATATTATCTATGCCTACTTGCTGTTGGCTATTTCTGTTGCTTTTTTCTTTAGTATCTCCAGTAAACATATGAATATTTATATTCATTTTTTTAGTTCTTGCATTGTGTTAACAACATCTTTTTTTTATTTCGTCTTTTATTTCTAGATCCGCTACTATAGAGTTATTTATCATTAAATATATATTACTATTTTCTTCTTTATTTTTGCAGAATTTTGCATTTCCTATTCTTACTTTATCTTTTTTTATATGTAAATTCAATACCTTTTGCCGATACTTCTTTATAGTCTTTGATATCTTCGTGATTTATTTTTTAGTATAATTTTTTAATACAGATTTAGCGATTGGATGATTTGATAGTGATTCTCCACCTGCGAATATTTCCATTATTTGATCTTCTGTGTATTTTTTATCGTGGATATTTATTTTTGATATGTAGAATTCTCCTGTAGTTATTGTTCCTGTTTTATCAAATACTATTTCTTTAATATCTTTAATACTATCTAAATAGTTACTTCCTTTTTATTAATATTCCTTCTTTTGATGCCGCTCCTATACCAGAAAAATATGATAATGGTATAGATATGGCTATAGCACATGGGCATGATATTACTAGGATTGTTAATCCTTTATAAATACTATCTGTATATGTCATATTAGTAAATAGTGGTAGAAATAGTGCTGTTAATATGGCTATAATTATTACTCCTATGGTGTATTTTGAAGAGTATTTTGATACTATTGTTTCTACTTTGGTTTTTCTTTCAGTTGCGTTTTCTACTAATTCTAGTATTTTATTTACAGTAGAATCTTTATATATTGATGATACTTTTATTTCTAATATACCGCCTTTATTTATGCTACCTGATAATACGTTATCACCAGTTGATACTGATACTGGAAGTGATTCTCCTGTTAAGGCACTAGTATCTAACATAGTTTCGCCTTTTACTATATACCATCTAAAGGGACTCTTTCTCTCCTTCTTTTACTACTATAATATCACCTACTTTTATTTCAGTTGTAGGGACTACTTTTATTTTGTTATTGTCTTTTTAAATTTGATGTTTCTTCTTTAATATTCATTAATTCTGCTACTGAATTACGACTTTTATTTACGGCTTTGCTTTCTAGCATTTTTTCCTATTTCATATAAGAATATTACCATTAAGCCTTCATGTGTTTCTCCTAGTAAGTAAGCTCCTATTGTAGATATTGTTACTAAAAAATTTTCGTTTATAGTTTTATTTCTTAGTTGTTTAATAGCGGTAGTTAATGTCCTATATAGTAATATTATATAAGCTAAAAGTATCAATATCATACTTAAGTATTTTGGAGCTTTTATTATGATTCCTAATATTCCTAAGAATGCTCCTAATAGTATTCTATAAATATCTTTATTTTTAGTTTCTTTAATTTCTTCCTTACTTAATATAGCATCTGGTTCTATCTTTTCTACTATATCTTTAACATAGTTAAATGGGTCTGATATATTTGTTTCCACAGTAACTGTTTGTTTAGCAAAATTTACACTAGCACTTTTTATATTTTTATCTTTATTTAATTTTTCTTCTATTTTCTTTGCACAGTTGGCACAATCTAGATTTTTGATATTATATTTATATTTCATTGATATGTTCCTTTCCCATATTAAATAATGTTTTTACATGATCATCACTTAATTCATAATATACTGTTTTTCCTACTTTAGTATATTTCACTAGTTTGTGCTGATTTTAATATTCTGAGTTGATGTGAAATAGCGGACTTGTTTCCAACTAGTGTTGCTATATCGCCTAACACATAATTTTTTTCTAATAATACATTTATTATTTTTACTCTAGTTGAATCTGCAAATACTTTAAATAATTCTGCTATATCTATAATAGTATCTTCTTCAAGTAATTCTTTTTTGTATTTTATTTATATCTACATTATCTATCATATTATTTCTCCTTATTATATATGAATACATATTCATATATTTAAAATAATATCACTATTACTAAAAAGATGTCAATATGTTTATATTATTTTTATCAACCATATCTATTATATATAAGTTAATTTTATATACTATTATATTTAAAAAATAAAAACCACTTGTTTTTTTACAAGTGGTTAATTTTATTATCTAGTTAATGTTCTTGTTTTAGCTTTTTCTACTGTATTAATATCATTAGATAATTTTCTTCTAACTTTCTTCTTTTGTTAAATCACTTAATGGTACTATTTTATCGTTAGTTATAAATCCTCTTACTACATAGTAAAAAGAAATGTCTGTAGCAGAATTTATTGTGAAGAAAGGTTTTCTTCTGTACCAAAAAACTCATATTGAACTGAATTACTATTAAATAATACACCTATTGCTTCTAAATAACTACCTTTCAATAATATGTATTTTGGTAATTCTAATAAAGAAAATCTTTATTATTTAATCTATTTTTCATAACTTTCTCTCAATTTTAGAACAAAGTACTGTCCATCTATATCTTCTTTTTTTACCTGTAAGTATATTATTGATGCCTTTGTCTACGTATTTGCTAGCACTGATATTATCAATTATCATACAGTGTTTTTCCATCTGATGGATTGAAGTCAATTCCTGCAACCATTTCTGGTGCATTCAGTTAATTTATCCATCCTTTATATTTTCTATTCTATGTGCTTCTTTTGAACTACTAATCAACTTTCTATTAAGTTATTATTTTCATCTCTAAGTTCAAATTTAGCACCATCTAGTAACATACCATTTTCAACGTCTGTAACGGAAACTTCGCAAAACAAAGATTCTTCTATTTTAGTAACCTTCTATTGTTTCTTGTTTTTTGTTGTTGGCTCAAAAAAATCATTTCTTGTTTCTTTTTGCCATCCTAATCAAATGAAAATGTTAAACTAGATGCAATTAATGATATTAGTCTTCTTCTTGTAGTTTCATTAATATAATTATTTTTCATTTTTTATCTTCTCCCTCTTAAAGTGATTAATATTATATATAAGTTTTTTTGTCAAGGTATCTCCGCTTATTTCCATTATTTATCTCCGCTTATTTCCACTTATTTATCTCCGCTTATTTCCACTTTAGCAAATAAATGAATTATTCTGAAAAAATAATTTTAGTTTTGAGATTACAAGCTCAAAACTTTTTTCTAATGACTACAGGCATTAGAAAACGGCGAACATCATAGTGTGAGACGATACTGAAAAAAAAAGAATCTATTTAATAGACTCTTTATCTTTATATTCTTCTAGTGTTAGGTTATTGTTATAGATACTACTGGCTATATTTCCTACATATCTTAGATGCCATGGTTCATAACTATATTTAGTTATATCTTCTTTACCTTCGGGATATCTTAATATAAAACCATATTTATGACAATTCTGATGAACCCATTTTGTTTCTATTTTATCTTCAACATCATGTTCTATATAACATTTTCCATCTTTATATATACAAAAATCTAAAGCTAATCCTGTTTGATGTTCACTCTTACCAGGAGACGCTATTCTTGTTATGGCATAGGTAAATCCTTTTTCTTCTAGTAATTTATTATATATTTTTTCTTGATAATCATAGTCTCGATAGCCACTTACTATATCAATATGATATCCATATCTTAAAGCTTCTTTTTTTAGTTCTTGAAATGCTTCTAGGGCTTTATTATCTAGTAATATGTTTTCTTTATATTCACTATGAACATTTTCTAATGTATTTGGTATATATGCTCTTGGCAGGGGGATTATCTTTATTTACTAAAATACTATAATCCATAGATACCTCCTACTGTATTATATGTTATAAAAAAAAAAATAGATACTATTTTAATTTATCTATATCTTTCTTTTACTTTATTTATTTTTTATTTAGAGTAGTTATTTTATCTTCTAAGTCTTGTTTTTGTTTTTCTAAATTTTGATTATTTTCTTTGATTAATTCATAATTTTCTTTAATGTTTTTAGTTCTTCTATCTCTTCAGTTAATTCTTGATGTTCTTTTAGATAGTTATTTAATTCTTTATTTTTGTTACTTTAAATTTATTTTTTTGATATATGGTATATACTAGAAGGCTAAATATTATTAGGGTTATAATTATGATGATAGATGGTAATATTTTGTTTACTTTTTTATTTTTCATTAGTAATATAACGCCTTCTTTCCATAATAGTTATATCTCTCTTTGAAGATACTTTTTGATTGGTATTTGGCTTTACCATTTATTGGGTCTGATATTATGACTTTATCTTCGGTATAGCCTATTATTACTACAGCATGCTCATTGGCCTTCCAGTAAATTGTTTCTCCTGTTGGTTCATATATCCAAGACCTTGATATATAAGGGACTGCTAGTGACATGGAAGTCCATACCATAACTGGTTTGCCGGTTTTTTACTACTTCTAGTATTTTTTCAAAACTGGTTCCTGTTGCTATTTTGATACCACTTTTATATTGGCTAGCAACATTAGCAATTGGTTTTTTCATATACTCCGTAAGCATTTAAACTATAGGATTACCTATAAACTCTACCTCAGGATTACCTCCATATAGTTTACCATCTTTGGTTATAGGAACACTTCCTTTTGGTAATTTGTTTATGATATCATCTGGTGTTACTGCTACTCCATAGTAATTTAGAAGAATGGTTATGGCTACTGACTCACAACCGGTTGGGTAGTTAGGATACTGATTGATAAAGGGTACATTTGAAATATAGAAACTATTTTTTTTAGCATTTTCTTTGACTAATTTATAGTATTCTTTTTGAAGACTTGATAGTTTATCTTCTAAATCTATAATTGTTTTTTTCTAGCGATGTTATATTGTCTTCAAGATCTTTTGAGATTGTTTTTTTCACTAGTCATTATTTCTTCTATATCTTCATCACTGAAGGTAGAGACTGCGAGTAAATTGGATACTGAGGTATTTAAGTCTTCTTTTTCTTCTTTTAAAGTACTTATATTTTTCTTATCTTTTAGGTCTTCTTGTAATATCTTATTTGATGCTTTTAGTGATGCTATATCGTTATTTAGTATTAGTATTTCTGATATCATTAATAGTAATACTATGGTAAAACCCAGTAGTGTTTTTTTTCATAACTACTCCTCTTTTCTTTTTTATAATTTTGTTATATTTGGATGACCTTTCATTAATTTTTTTATACCTATCGGATGTGGGAAGGCTACTGTTATTATTGATTTATCAACACTTATTACTATTCCTTCACCAAACTCGGTATGAGAGATATGTTCTCCTACTTCATAAGTTGCATTTTTGTCGACAGCCTTTCTTACTTTAGTTATTATTTTTCTAATTTTTTGGTCTTTCTTTATCGATATATTCTTTATCTATTTCATCAATAAATCTACTAGGTTGATTTCTCATTGGATTACCAAATAACATTCTGGTATCTGCTGATGTTATATATAATTCTTTTTTGGCTCTTGTTATAGCGACATAACATAGTCTTCTTTCTTCTTCAATAGCGGAATTACTTCCATCATTGATGGCATTATGGTGAGGGAATATTCCTTCTTCCATACCGACAATGAAGACATAATCAAATTCTAGTCCTTTAACGGAATGGACTGTCATTAGGCTTACTCTATTTGAACTATCTTGATGTTCGGACATGTCACTTACTAATGAGATTTCGTTTAAAGAAGTCTTCCGAGTGAGGCAGTTCCGTATTCTTCTTCATAACTTTTGGTTACACCTT
>VOFC01005151.1_pt1 | contig 12493 bp, 26 predicted proteins | sample 5384161 | NCBI WGS metagenome assembly VOFC01 (sample SAMN12384722, study PRJNA508395) | human gut metagenome | isolation source: healthy gut B | host: Homo sapiens | reverse complement strand
ATGAGTAATAAATATATAAAGTATATTTTTCTCTTTTAAGTTTTTTTCTATTTTCTACATTTGTTTTAGCTGAAGAAGATACTACATGTAATTATAATTCTCGTGCATATTTAAATAAGCTTGCGAGCAATGTTAAAGTTTCTTATGATTTAAAAATATGAAGAAGATAATTCAGTTTCATTTGATATTTCTATATATAATATTGTAGATGATATCTATGTTTCCTATAAGGCAAATGATGGAATTGATACAAAAGTGTTTGCAAGTATGACAACTGATGGAACTTATACATTTAATATTAAGGATACAAGTAACATAATCACTTATACTTTTGTTGTAAGAAGTATAAAAAGTTTGGCTGCACTAATGACATTAGAACCTTGACTTTGGTTAAACCAAAAAAGAATTCTTTTAGTGATTTAGATATATGCAAATATGAGGAATTGGAAGATTATTATTATTGTCAAAAAGTGGATTACTAGGGATCTTGAAGGAACTGATGAAGATATTGAAAAAAGAATTAAAGCCAAAAAGAGAAAGCTTAAGAAAAAATCAACAACAACAAGATGTATTGAATGTGAAAAAGAAGAAGCACAACAAAAAGCTAAAAGTGAATATGAAAAAAGGAAAAAATTATGTTAATAGCTATTTTATCAGGTGGAATTGCATTGGATACAAGTGCTATTGTATTTATGATAATAAGAATTAGGAGGTATAGCATATGAAAAAACATAGAGAACGTAAGCCTTTTAAAAGAGAGTATATCCCAGTTATTATAGCAGTCATTATTTTAATTGGACTTATAGCTGGTCTTGTATTTGTTATTTTGGATAAAAAGAAGACTTTGATGTAAAAATTGATGAAGAAATAAAAAACACAGAAGACTTAAAGGTAGATACTTCTGGAACTAAATGTAATAACGAAGATTCAAAAAAAGTAAAAAGATGCGGCTCAAAAGATAGAAGTTAGTTATACTATAAAGAATATGTTAGTTGGTACTTCTATAGATATTGATGAACCTGATATGCCTGAGGTTGAGGAATATGATTATGGTTTTGAAATTGCCATAAAAAAATATTACTGAAGACATTTATGTAGTAGTTAAAAATGATTATTCAAATGATGTATTTACTTATCATTATGCTGATACTGAAAATGGCGTGAAAACTTTTGAAAGTATTGCAACTGATGAAGCAGTTAATTTTACATTTGAAGTAAAAAGTGAAAATGTAAATTGTAAGGATGAAGATTATCGAAAATCACATTAACAACACCAATTTATAATTTATATTATAGATATCAATTTTGCAGCGATAATCCTAAAAGCAAAGTTTGTAAGATGTTCGTAAATGAAAAAATATCTGCTAAAGAATTTGCTACTGAAGTTAATGCTAAGAAAGAGGGAAATCAAAAGTCTGATGATAGTAATAAGAAAAATGTTCCAACTTTTGTAAAAGAGAATAAGTATTTATTTATTATTGGTGGAATAGTAATTGTGATAATTGGGGTTGCTACTGTTTGTGTGAAGATAAAAAAAGAGAAGAGGTAGTAAACTATGAAAAATAAAAAACATTGCTCTTTATTTTATTGATTATTTTAAGCTGTGGAACATATTCAGTTAAAGCAGATAGAATTGAAAGAAAATCATCGGCAACGGTAAAAATTAGAAGAGAACTTGATCATACAAGAATATTTATTGGAACATCAACAACTGATGAGATGCCATTAAATGTTTTTGACGTTAATTTTAATGGCGGAACATATTTTGGATATTGTCTAGACTATGCATATCGTGCATCGTCAACAATGTCATATACATGTAATCCAGATACAAGTCGTGCTGCATCTGCTTTAGCTTATGCATATGAACATCGTACGGGAGATAATTTGGTTGATGCTCTAACAATGCGTTTTATTGCTATACGTCTAGATAAATCCCAAAGATATGATGGTCATGGAAAATCTCAAAATGTCCTAGTTTGGTTGACACTTAGAATGAATCCGGATCCAGCGTTACATGCTCAATGGCCTCCATCTACAAGTCTTACTGGAAATGAAACCCTTTTTGAATCAAGCTTATGAGAAGTCAACAGAAGCTATAGATAATACTGGGGATGGTAATTCTCTTGAAACTCCATCAAATAGTTTAACATTAACAAATAAAAGAGTTAATGGGAAAGAAGTTACTTATACAGTTAAGGCAAGTAATCCAATAGATAAAAGTCAGCTTGCTTTTTACATGTACTGGATGTAATATAAAAAATAATATTCAAGATACTTGGAATGGTACAGAAGGAACATTGATTGTAGAAGATACTGAAAATGATTGTAATTTCTCAATCAATGCTTATTATCCAGGATCTGGTGCCTATACTTGTACAACTTCGGGATCTGGTACTCAACAAATTGAAATATTTGTAGGAGCTGGAAGCACCTCCGGTGCAATCAATACTAGCGGTGCTCCAACTCAAAAAATTGACGATTCAATAAATGAAGGACCATATTATGAAGGTGTATGTGGACCAACAGGATGTGGTACAATTCCTGCTGATGAGGTTGAAGTTAATAATTGTTGTGAAGATAGCACTACTTCAAAGGTAAGTGAACCTATATTAAATGATTTATTTTGTAGAGATGATGATTTAAAGGTAGATTATTATAAATTGAAATCTGGAATTAATGAATATCTTCAAACAAATACTGATTTAGATTCTAATTATTGTCAAATGTATTGTACTGAAAGAACTCAAGTTGATATTCCAGGTGCCTTAACAGCAACGAATGGAAAGTATTTCAAATTAGCTCAAAACTCAGTATCAGGAACATATGCTCCTCATACTCAATCTACAAAGAGATGTAGAATAAGAGTTGAATATGATAAGTGGTTAACTGATTATAGAAGACAAGTTGATGCCTCTGTTAATGCATATAATGAATATCAAAAAAAATAAAGCATATGAAGCGGCATATAGAAAAGCTGCAAGTGAAGAAAATGATGCACACAAAGTAAAAGTAACTTTTAAAAGTAACATGTGAAAGATCTTATCCTTGTTCGGAATATAAGAAAGATAAATTTGGAAGAGACACAACAACTTGTATAGGTACTGAAGTATCAGCTGATAAAAAAGACAAGCGAAGATATTAGTTATGAATACTATGATCATAACTTTACTCAATATACGTATAATAGGGTTAAAAGTGTTCATGGTTCTTCTAATGAAAGTATTGCATCAAGTGGTTCTTTTGGAACAAGTATTACTAACACAAAAAGAGGATTATAACTTCTATTAATAGTATTGGTAATGCTATAAATAAGTTTACAAAGAAGTATTCTGGATACAGTTGTAGTTACAAAGCTGAAGAATATGATGCTGTTAAAAATGCCAATGCTACTTTAGGTGATGATTCTAAATCTGAAGCTGAAAAAAAATTCTGCTAGAGCGACTCTTAACTTATATATGGACGATGTAAGTGCTAAGGCTGAAAGTTATGGAAAAGCAGCTGAGGCAAACAATAATAGTTATAAGGCAGCTGTTACTCAAATTCAAACTTTACAAAAGACGTTAACAAGATGTGATAAATACTTTACAGATGATTCAGTATCTTCAACAAATTCGGCTGAGCAAATGTATAATTTACCAACTAGTTTATCAAGTTTCAAATATACTCAAATATATCAAGATGATTATGGTAATCCTAAACAAACTCAAGTAACAGTTGGCTTTGAAGGATCGTGTCAATATACAAAAGGAAACTGACGTTAGTACTCAGATACTTTTGCAGTGAGTAGAAACGGTGATAATTATTCAGATATATATGGTGCAGGATTTGCTAATATGAATGTGTTTAATACATCCACTGCTTTAAGCTATACCTCAAATTTTGGTCAATTCTTGGGTAATTATTCAGCAGATAAAATGTTCTGGCATGATGGAAGATATACTGCAACATGTGACTGGAATAGAACTGATGTTGATAAGTATACTGTTGGTACGGATGGTAAGGTTGTTACAACTAATCCATCCACTGATGATAGTGCTTATCGTTTAGTTCCTAGAGGTGAGGTATATAATTATACGTCGTCTTTGGTTAATTATTCTGAACATGAATTTGTTTTCTCATATTCGTCATCGTATGATGGGTAAATTTGAAACTTACTGGGATCTTAAAGGTTTAGGTGAAAATAGTAAGTTTGATAAATACTTTGAAGATGGTGCGGGAACATGTGCAAATCAAAATCCTGGCGATACTTCATTATTAACCTGTAGTTTAAGTTCATTCCATGGTGGTTCATTCTATGGATGTTGTTGTGGAGATGGAAATGATACTACATATAGCATGGTTACATGTGATCCTTATGATGATAAGGCCGTAAAATATGAATTTAAGATAGTTGATCCAGCTAAGATGTTCCCAGCTGATACTGATGGTTATGCAGATAACTGGAAGACAACATTGGGAAATACTGCTCGAGAAGCAATTGAAGAATTAGGAAAGAATTTAAGTACATATAGTCCAAAAACGTTAAGTTATTCATTTGTTTTAACTCCAAGTGATATGAAACAAATTAAAAATATAATTCTATTTTGAATAGTTATGGTGGATATACCGATTCCGATTTAACTTGTGATTGTAGTGAAGTTCAAGGTGATGGAAATAAAGACAATGGAAAGAGTTGTACTAAATGTACAAGTAGTTTCTTGGATAACTTAGCAAGCGGTAAGATATTAAAAGATCAAACTTTAACTGGTGGTTGGAACAGAAGCGATAAATCAATAGCTGAAGTTAGAAAATCAGGAAATGTTATATGGGCGGTGAATAAATAATGAAAGAAAGTTTATGGGGATATTGGATAGTAGTTTTAGGAATATCAATAGTAGGAGTTATGGTTGTTTTGCATAACTATACTACTACTAGTGAACAAGACTACTACTTAATTAAGGAAGTTCTCGAAGCTTCTATGAATGAATCTGTTGATTATACTTTCTATCGTGATACAGGAAGATTAAAGATGAATGCTGAAAAGTTTACTGAAAACTTTGTAAGACGTTTTTCAGAAGTTGTAAATATCAATAAAACATATAAATTGAATTTTTATCAAATCTATGAAGAACCTCCAGCAGCTAGTGTAGAAGTGGTTACTAATAGTAATACTTCTACATTTGGAGATGCTGAGGAAGATAATACAGTAAACATTGTTAATAGAGTATCTGGTATTCTGTACACAACAAAAGATGTTTCATATACAGAAAACGGATTTGAATCTACTACTGATTTCTGTAGTAAAAAATGTGGATGGTAAAACATCGGCATTTTTTTATTTGTTTTCATATTATTAATTAGAAAGGAAAGAACAATTATGGAAACATTAAAAGTATCAAGTAAATCAAATCCTAGTAAGGTTGCAGGTGCGATTGCAAATGTATTTAGAAATACTGGCTCAGTGGAAATACAAACTATTGGAGCAGGCAGTTTAAATCAAGCAATCAAGGCTGTATGTATTGCACGTGGTTTGTTGCACCAAGTGGTAAAAATTTAGTAGTTATTCCGGCATTTTCAGATATAACAATTGAAGGCGAAGAAAAAACTGCAATTAAACTTATTATAGAAGCTAAATAGCTTCTTTTTTCAAAAAATATAGAATTATCTATATTTTTCGTCAATAACATCGTTGAAAGTTTTGTTTATAAAATCATGAGTTAATCCTAAACTATATCTATAATGATTTTCTTCATATTTAGTTGTATAATCACTGAAAGGAACTAGTTCAAAATTTTTCATTGAAGAATCAAAGTAATTTATTATTGGTTCAGCCTTTTACATCTTTAAATGTTATATTGTTATCATTATCAAGTTCAAGTTTTATTTTTGAAAGTAATCCAAATTGATATGCATTATCAAACGTTTCTTATCCTTTAGGAGTTCTAGCAATATCATCATCTGCTGATACAAAGTTTCCAAGTGAATAATAAACTAATGTATTACCAATCATTTCAATTGGTTGAATAGAATGTGAGTGACTACCTACAACAATGTTTACTCTAAGTCACTTAAATATTTTGCTAATTCTTTTTTGTTCATTGTTGGGTACGAAAGTAAACTCAGTTCCCCAATGCATTAGAACAATAACAACATCGGAATTTTTCTTTAAATAATCAACTTGTTCTTTTATTTTGTCTTTTAGTATTTCTTTAGTATATGGGTCTTTATAATAGTTTATTAAGTCAACATTTTCTTTCGTTGGTCTTATATTTGTTCCTAAAGTAAATGATGCAAATCCAACTTTTATTCCGTTTTTTCAAGTATTCTTATCTTTTGGTTACTTGAGTTTTTTTTTCTGTTCCAATAGTTTCAATTTTAGTATTATTTTTAAAAAGTCTATTGTAGAATTTATTCCATCAAGCCTCGATCATATGAATGGTTATTAGCTGTCGATAATATTTGAAAGTCAAGAGATGCAACAAGTGAACCAACCCAACTTGGAGCACAGAAGTTATATCCGTCTCCACTAGTTTTCATTTTATCATTTCCAATAACAACTTCCATATTTCCAATAGATATATCATCATTCTCAAAATATTTTTTAACTCGATTAAAATATAATTCCTTACTTTCGCCATTTTCTACTGCTTTTTCATAAGGACTTTCAAATAGTAGGTCACCTACAACAGTTAAATTTAGTTCTTTATTCTTATTTTCAACAACATTAGTAATCGTTTCTTTTGGCTTATCAACCTTAGTTTCATTTTTCTTTATCTTACCTGTTGTAATATATATCAACGATAAGAATATAAGAATTAGTATTAGTAAAAATGCTAAAATGTTTTTTTTTAATTTCATAAAATCACCTGATTAAATTTTATCACACAAAGCTATTGTTGTGGTATAATTTCCTTTAAGGAGACATTATGAAAATAAAAAAATATACTAAAGATAAAGGCAATAAATATAAAGTATTAATTGATGATACTAATTATATATTATTTGATGATGTTATAGTTAAATATTCGCTTCTTTTAAAAGATGAAATAAGTGAAAAAGAACTAAAAACAATTGTAGAAGAAAACGATAAACTTTCAAGTTATTATGATTCAATTAAATATATTACTAAAAAGATGCGTTCTAAATTGGAGATAATTGAGTTTTTAAGAAAAAAAAATGGTAAATGAAAAGGTAATTGATGAAACAATAAAAAGATTGGAAGATAATCATTTTTTAAATGAAGAACTATTTATTAAAGCATATATTAATGATCAAATAAATTTGACCAATAATGGAAAAAAATAAAATACTTAAAGGTTTAGTAAAACTAGGTATAGATAAAGATTCAGCTAGCACTTATTTAGATAATATAGATAATGAAGTATTTATATCAAAAATAAATAAGTATGTTGATAAGAAAATAAGTACCAATAAAAATAGTTCAATATATATGCTTAAAAATAAAATAATGACTGATTTAATAAATTTAGGATATGAAAAAGGTGATATAGTTGAAGTTCTTAACTCTAAAAAGAAATAAATGATGATGAAGCAAAAAAACGTGAATATGAAAAGATAAGAAAAAAAGTTTAGAGAAAAAGTATTCTGGAGATGTGTTAGAATATAAGCTAAAGGGAAAAGTTATATAGGAAAGGATTTAGAAGTAATGAAATATAAATATGATATTTTAAGTAAAGAAGAAAAACGTGACTTAAAGAATGAGTATAAAAATAGTACTGAAGAAAATAAAAAGATGTATAAAAAAATTAATAGAATTAAAATACTTTGTATAATTGGTATTATATATGCAGTTATAATGATGGTAGTAGATTTTTCACTTCATTTAAGCTTAGTTAATAAGATATTGGATTGTTTACTTTTTTTTATTCTGTTTAATATTTATGGTTAAGATAAATGATATAACAAGAATGACTTTAACAAAATATTTGAAATCAAAGAAAAAAGTAGTTATATATTTTTTTTTTTTTATATTATTTAGTATGAAAAAAGTATATTTTAATTTTTTAAGTTGTTTATTTATTCCATTTTCTGTAAATGCCACTAGTGTTGTTATGGATATGGATTCTAAAAAGAGTTTTGTCTGGTAGTGCAGAAAATGAAACAAAGCTAATTGCATCAACTACAAAAATATTAACTGCTATGGTAGTAATCAATAATACGGATATAAAGAATATAGTTACAGTAGATGAAAATGTTTTAAAAAGCTTTGGATCAGGTATTTATATTGAGATTGGTGAAAAGATAAGTGTTGAAGATTTACTTTATGGACTTCTTTTAAGGAGTGGAAATGATGCGGCTATTGCACTTGCATGTTATGTTGGTGGATCAATGGAAGGATTTTCGATATTGATGAATAGTTTGGCGTCTTCTATTGGTATGACCAATTCCAATTTTATTGATGCAAGTGGACTTGAAAATGAAAAAGGGGATGGAAATACTTCAACAGCAAAAGACATGGCAATACTTATGAGTTACGCTATGCAAAATGAAATATTTAAACGTATTACTTCAACAAAACATCATATAGTGAAAACTAATTATAAGAATTATGATTGGTACAACAAAAATAAACTTTTAAGTATGTATAAATATACAACTGGTGAAAAAACAGGTTTTAATAAAAAAAACTTATAGAACTTTAGTTACCAGTGCAAGTAAAGATAATAAAAATCTAGTTGTTGTAACCTTAGATGAAGCAAATGATTTTGATAAACATAAATATCTATATGAAACAACATTTAAAAAATATAAAAAAGTAAAAGTAGTTGATGCTTCAACATTTTTAAAAAGTGAGGGTTTAAAAGTTAATAAAGATATTGATATGCTTTTAAGCGATGATGAAATTGAAAAAGTTGAGGTTGATGTTGTTTATACAGATGATGTAACTAATCGTGTAGGCTATGTAAATGTATCTTTAAATGATGTAGTTTATTATAAAGAGGATATATATTTATACGATAAGAAAGAGGATTCATTTTTCTATAAATTAAAGAGTAAAATACTTTCAATTTTTAAGTAAAGATATTAATTTATCTTTTTTTTGGTACAATACTTATGAGTGGTGATTTTATGGAAAGATTACAAAAAGTTATAGCTGCTTCAGGTGTTGCATCTAGAAGAAAAAAGCTGAAGAATTAATATTAAAGGGATGCGTAAGCGTTAATGGAGAAAAAAAGTAACAGAACTTGGAACAAAAGTTAATGGAAATGATTTAATATGTGTTAATGGAAAGAGTATAACTGAAGAGGATAAAGTATATTTTATGCTTAATAAACCAAGAGGTATTATATCTTCTGCTAAGGATGAATTAAATCGTAAGACAGTTGTAGATTTAATTGATACTGATAAAAGAATTTATCAATTGGTAGACTTGACTATGATACAACAGGGCTTTTACTTTTTGACAAATGATGGTGAACTTTCAAATATATTAACACATCCAAATTTTAATGTTGAAAAAGACTTATGTCGCTAAGCTTAATAAATTTTAGAACAAAGTGATTTTATGAAATTAAAGAATGGTGTAATGATTGATGGAAGAATGTGTAAACCAACAAAAGTTAGATTAAAAGAAAACAATAAAATTAAAAATTATGCATATGTAGAAGTTACAATTGTTGAGGGAAGAAATCATATTATAAAAAGATTATTTATGGAACTAGGTTATTTAGTTGATAAATTAACGAGAACGAGTTATGCTGGTATGTCTTTAGGAACAATGAAAAGTGGAGAATATCGAAGCTTAACTATAAAAGAAGTAAAAAGGTTATATGAATATGGAACAAGTAACAATAAATAAACTTGATAATAAAGGAAGAGGCATCGGATATTATCATAACAAAATCATTTTTGTTAAAAATGCTTTACCTGGAGAAGAAGTAGTATTAAAAATACTCACGAATATAAAAAATATTTTACAGCTGAAGTAGAAAGATTTATAAAAACAAGTGATCTAAGAAATACTCCGAAGTGTCCTTATTATGATGTTTGTGGTGGATGTAATTTAATGCATGTTGGTATTGATTATCAAGAGGAATATAAGTACGAAAAAAAGTAAAAGATATTTTAAAAAAAAGTATGCTCATATTACAGATAATGTTAAATTTGTAAAAACAATAAAGAACTTTTTATCGTAATAAAATTACTTTTGCATGTACATAATGGCGAAGTTGGATACTATAATGATGAAACTCATCAATTCGTTAATGTTAATAACTGCTTAATTGTCAACAATGAAATAAATGAATTTATTAAAAAGAATTTAATAAAAGTTAATAATGGTGAAATTGTCATAAGAGTAAATTATGAAGGAAAAATATTAGTTTCAGTAAACAGTGAAGATGATGTTTCTTTTAATGATTTAGATAATTGCAACATAGCTGGGGTTGTTATAAATGATAAATGCGTTTATGGTGAACCTTATTTTTATGATTATATTGGTGATTTTAAGTTTAAAGTAAGTTATAACTCGTTTTTTCAAGTTAATAATTATATGGCAAGCAATATATTTATGATTTTAAAAAGCAATTTAAAGGGTAAAAATTTGCTTGATTTATATTGTGGAGTTGGTACTTTAGGATTAAGCTTAAAGGATAATTTTGAAAAACATTTATGGTGTTGAAAAAATTGAAAATGCAATTTTAGATGCCAAAGAAAATGCTTTGATAAATGACTGCCATAACGCTCACTTTTTTGCTGGAGATACGTATGAAGTTTTAAAAAAAAATTGATGTTTATTTTGATACTATTATAGTTGATCCTCCTAGAAGTGGATTAAATGAGGAAACAAGGAATCTAATTATTAAATTAAAACCTGAAAATATTTGTTATGTTTCTTGTGATCCTTTTACTTTAGCTCGTGATTTAACTTATTTTAATGAATTTTATAATGTTGAAAAAATCAATGCACTTGATATGTTTCCAAATACTTATCATGTAGAATGTGTTTGCTTGTTAAAACTAAAATAAAAAGCCTTATATTTGGGCGAAAATCAACTGTTTAGTGCCTATAAAAAGCGTATTTTTGATAAAAAAAACACCTGTTTTTTAAAAACTTTATGGAGGTTGCTTGAGGAGAATATATTTACTCATATTATATTAGGTGATATGGGTGACTAAATAAAAATAAATAGTAGAAATTATTTTAATAAATAAAGAATATGGAGAAATTATGAGAATTGCAAGAAAAGAAGATATAGAGGAACTTTCAAAATTACGAGTCATACAACAAAAAAGAAGACTGGAAAGAAGAATATCCAAAAGGAGAAGATAAAAATTTTATGAAATAACAAAAAATATTTAATTAAGCATTTAAATGAGGACATAATCTTTTTTTTATAGAAGAACAGGGAAAACATATTATTGCCACATGTGGATTACAAATTATAAATTATATGCCACAGTGTGTGAAATGTGGAAAAAAAGGGCTATATTTTGCGATGTATTTACTTTGCGTGAATATAGAAGAAAAGGAATACAGACAAAACTAATAGGTGAATGCATAAAATTTGCACAAGAACAAAATCTAGAAATTTTGAAACTTTCTAGTGATAATCCAGAAGCGATTTCTATTTATAAAAAGTATGGATTTGAAAAAGAAAAATTAATTATGGAATATTATATAAAATAAGAGGAAAAAGATGTTAAATAAGGAAAAAATAAAAAAAGCACTAGAGTATTACGATATAAAAGATACAACCTATCAAGAAAAATGTAATAAGTGTATTGACGAAATACAAAATAATAAAAGGATACAAAATAAAACAAAAGAAATATATGATATATTATATATTGACAAAACAGAAAAGCTTGGAGAACTATGGAAAGTAAAAGATATAGCAACTTTATTTTGAAGAAAAAATAAACCCGTTTATAACAAATATATTATTATTACTTGGACTTGAATATCATAAAGAAAATATAAAAAATACAATTTTGATAATGAACAAATCAAAATTCAAAAACAAAGAATAAGAGAATGTTTGTTAAATGACATTGTAAATAAACATTACGATGGAATCAGAATTTCACAAATGTTATGGGGAACATATTTTATAAATGCAAGATTAATAGAATGTGGAAGACTGCAATTTGAACCAACAATAAATAATAAAATTAAAATACATATACCAGCAGGAAAAAATCTAGATATAAATGAAGTGAAAAAATCAATACAAAATTCGAGGGAGAATTACTTAAAAAATATTATAATATAGAAAATCCAAAATATATTTTGTGAATCATGGTTATTAAGTAAAAAATATCAAAAAAAATGTTAGATGAAAATTCTAATATTAAAAATTTTCAAAAAACTTTTTGAAATACAAAGTTCTAAAAACGGAATAGATGATGTTTTAAATTTTGTGTTTTAATTTAAAAAATGTGATAATTATAATGAATTACCAGAAACAACCGTATTACAAAAAGTATAAAAAAATTTTTAATAGATAATGGAACAATATATGAAGGATATGGGGAGTTGAAAGAATGA
>VOFC01005066.1_pt1 | contig 12515 bp, 15 predicted proteins | sample 5384161 | NCBI WGS metagenome assembly VOFC01 (sample SAMN12384722, study PRJNA508395) | human gut metagenome | isolation source: healthy gut B | host: Homo sapiens | reverse complement strand
CGGTAACTGCTGCCAATCAGAAATCTTTTGACGCCAGCATCCAGTCAGGGAGGTCGCGCAGCAGTGCCGGGAATCATCCATCACCGCCGGATACGCTGGTGGATCGCTGCCTGGCGCGCGCCTCGACAGCGACACTACATCGCCCTCCACTGTTTTCATAGTCCCTATGACGAATCGCTTGAAACAGCGGTGAATACATCGAACGACATACAGGATGCCACAAGGTGCTGAGTGTGAGAAGCGTTGGGTCGTGCAGGGCGATGCGGCGCCAGCCCTAGCAGGGACCGCGTGCGGCGGATAAGAGCCACCGTGCCGCGGTGATCGGAGCAGGCCAGTTTTCAAAACTCAGCTCACGCGCAGGCTCTCTCTCAGCGATGACCTGCTTGCGGAGGTGTTGCGGTTGGCAATCCGCCGCTGTCACAGACTCGATGCATGCGGCAGTCCGCATTTCTGATACGATGCTAAGTCACCGGTCGCTCTCCTGATCGCCGTACAGCAGCGCAGCGATCGCTGACTGCGACTGGCGAGTCCGAAATAGCGCGTTCCGCGCATCGAACCAGTTCCGCCGTGGATAGAGAGTGATGGCCGCTGAGCGCCATAACGCAGCCGCTCCGGGCTCTCGTGCGCCGGTCTCGCCGAAAGAGTGTCGCAGCCAGTGCGAGGAGCCGTTCCTCGCGCTGCGCAGCAGTTTTCAGAAAGGTCACCACCTTCTGTGGGAAAGCTGCTTGAGATGGGAACATAAAAAGCCCGCCGAGTAGCTGTCATAAAGCGCGTCAAAATCTGTCGCCGCTGCCCTGGCAACAAGCCTCGTGTTATGAGCCGGTCAAGGCAGTCTGGAAAGCTGCGCCGAGGGAAAAGCCTTCCATCCCGTTGGAGAGCTGTTCATAGAAGTCTCTGCACGCTGCCGGTCTGTCAGCCAGCACAAAGCGCGGTCCAAAGCGTCATCTCCCTGCGGATCCATTATCTGAAACTCACGGTGATCCATGAGAATGACCGGATAAACGCCAGCCCCGCCATCGTTTCGGCGGCAGCGGAAATGTCCCAATGCCGTATAAAGTGTTTTCTGCCATACGAACTCCTCCCTTATGTGCTCATTATCCTGTTCCGTGAGGCGATAGAACTTCCCGGCACGATCCGCCCCGGCGCAGTTTTTCCGCCGCCCGTGAGTCCCCTGGCTCCGGATGTAGTTTGGCTTCTTTTTGATACAGTTTGGCAATGTCCGCGCGCAGTTGCAGCCTTTGACCCGCAGATCCATCTTCGATCCTGCCGGGCGGTGCCAAGTAGTAAGCGGTTCCCGAAATGGGAGAGCAGGGCGTCGGAGGAAACATCAGAGATCAGATCTTCTGTGTGAAAAGCGTTGACCGACCCGGCGCTCCCATCTCGCGACGAACGGCAGATTTTTCGCGCAGATTGGATTCACGGCAACGATCCAGCAAATAATTCCTGGATAACGAATTCTGGCGTAAGCGGGAAATGCTCCCCATTTCCTCCCGGTAAGAAACCGCCGCGCGGCAAAGCGCGATACAGCCTTCCTGGTACAGATCATCATGTCCCATGCCGTCCACCGTCCTCATTGGTCTTGATGCTGCGGCGAAGCACCTGTTCTACCAGCGCAAGGTGATTCTCCACCTCTGGCGCTGGAGATCGTTCAAGGTAAATCTATTACGCATGATTTCCCTTCTTCTATGTTTGATTTTGCTATGCCGCTCTTGCTGCGGCGGCGCGAAACCCGCGGCTGAGCGTACGACCTCATCACAGCGTGCGGCGGAAAATGAAGTAATATGCGCATAGGGCCACATGCGCATCGTGCCGCTTTTTCCGCAGGGCCTTATCCGCCAGCGTCCCCATGGGGCAGCATCGTTTTCCGGTGCGCGGCCACATAGCAGTCACAGGCGGGATACCGCCCGCAGACATAGTATTTGGCATCGGGTCCGGGGCCTTGTCACCGTAGACCACGCTGGCCGGACGAAGATACGCCCTGGAACCACAGGCAGGGCAGGTAATGTATTGATTCGTTTCATGTCAAGATCTCCTTTCTGTTTCTGATATTTTGGAACGAGGGTGCAAAGTGATGAACTCGCAAGGTATTCCATCGGACATTGCTCGGAACTGCTCATTTCCCAGGTCAGGTATCTGGAAAAGAGGGATGAGAAGGCGTCCTTGCTGAGCGTTCCGATACATTCTCCCGGATCGATCCGCTCTCCGGTTTCTTCTTCAAACTCCCGAACGCCGACGAGCAGCGGTGTGCCATCCTGTCGGATCGCCGCGAGACAGCCGGAGCGGTCGACCTTGCAGGGATGCGGGCACGGCCCACACGGGACATAAATGGCGTTACGCCAGTTTCCTTTGCAGCTGAACAGCAGTTCATACAGGTTTCGTTTCATTTGATCCATGGGAGCCTCCTTAAAATCCCTCATAGTATTACGCGCCGCTCAAGGGGGGTATCGTCCCCTTGAAATTTGAACTTTTGTAAAGAATAGAAAAAGCGGCCCGCTCATAGCAGACCGCTTGACAGTTTCGAAAAAACTGTATATAATATAAACAAGATTATCATAATATGATTTATCATAAATGAATCGTAGATGCTGGAGGTGGCACAGGTGAACTTTATTGGACGAAAAGAAGAATTGAATACGCTGGAAAAGGAATTCCGCCGGGATGGCAGCTTTGTTGTGATCTACGGCCGGCGACGCATCGGAAAGACAACGCTGATCAAAAGAATTCATCAAGGACAAGCAGGCATTTTACTTCCTTTGCGACAGAGGAAGTGGAGTCCCAGAGTATGAAGCGTCTTGCTGGCGTGGTAGCCCGGGTCACTGGAAATTCCATGCTGCAGAGGGTCACCTTCACAGACTGGCTGGATCTGTTCCGGGAGATCGCTAACTACCGGCCGGGGGAAAAAGAAGGTGCTGGTCATTGACGAGTTTCCGTATTTGGTCAAGACGAACGCGGCCTTTCCGTCCATTCTGCAAAAATGCCTGGGACGAGATCCTGAAGGACAGCAATGTGATGCTGATCCTCTGCGGGTCACTGCTCAGTATGATGCAGAAGCATGCCCTCTCTCGCGACAGTCCGCTTTATGGCCGGCGCAGCGCGCAGATCCGCTTGAAGCCGCTGCCGTTTACAGATCTCTATGCCGTGCAGGGACAGCCGTTCTCAGGCGGTGGAGCAGTATTCCGTAACGGGCGGCATACCCAAGTATCTGGAGTTTTTCGAGCCGGGGAAGACCTCTACCGTCAGATTCAGGAAGTCGTTTGTCCAAGAATGGATTTCTCTATGAGGAGCCGAACTTCCTGCTGAAAGACGAGGTACAGTCCGCCAACAGCTATTTTTCCATCATTCGCGCCATTGCGGACGGCAACCACAAACTGGGCAAAATTGCGGGCGCCTGGGCATGGAGACATCTTCGCTGACGCCCTACCTCTCCACGCTGATCGATCTGGACTTTCTGAAAAAGGCAACGCCGGTTACGGAGAAGAATCCGGAGAAGTCCCGAAAGGGTCTCTACTTCATTTCAGATAATTTCATCCGCTTCTGGTTCCGTTATGTCTATCCCTACGAGGGGGAACTGGAACTGGACAATCAGCAGATCGTTCTGGACGAGTTGGAGAAGGACTTTATTCAGAAATTCGTTGCCTTCTCCTACGAGGACGTCTGCAAAGATATCTTTGCCTCCCTGTGCCGGAGCAAGGCGGTGGACTTCGTGCCCTCCCGCATCGGCTCCTACTGGCTCAATGACATCAACGGTGATACGGAGATCGATGTGATGGCGGTAGATCACCAGAAGAAGCAGGTATTCGCCGGCGAATGCAAGTACCACAACAAGCCGGTGGATGCGACGGTCTATTATGAACTGGAGGAAAAGGTAAAAAAGTCCTCGGAGTTGCGCACGGCTTTCCCTGGGTATAAGGTGCTGTACGGGCTGTTTTCCAAGAGCGGGTTTACGCAGCGGATGCTTGATCAGGCTGAAGGACGGGATGATATTCTGCTGATTCAAGAAGACCACATTTTATAAATAGCCGAAGCGGCTACACACGGCTTTCCTGCATAGTCTGCTTCTTTTGTGCGCATTAAAACGCATTAGGAAACACACAGGACTAACTCTTGACTTTTGCGTATAATAGAATATAATTGTATTGCAAACCAATACAATTATATTTGAAAGGAGCGACTTTTATGTCTACAAGTGTTATGCAGGTGCGTGTTGACGATGATCTCCGCGCCAAGGCTGCCGCTGTCTACGATGAACTCGGCATCGACCTTCCCACCGCTATCCGAATGTTTTTGAAGCGCTCTGTCGTGGTAAATGGCGTTCCCTTTTCCATGACGCTGCCCAAGCAGGAATACAGAGCTGACCGGGCGATCCGCGCCGTGCAAAGTCTGAGTGAAGCCGCACAGCAGAACGGCACGGCGGATATGTCGCTGGATGAGATCAATGTTGAGATCGCGGCATCCCGAGCTGACCGGGCGTCAAAAAATGCTCGGAACGGAGCGTAACCATGAAATACTATGTTGTACTTGATACGAATGTAGTGGTTTCCGCCTCTGTTTAACATTTCCTCCGTTCCCCCGGTATGATTCTGCAAGAAGCTCTTGCGGGGCGTGTGATTCCTCTGCTGCATGAGGACATTCTGGATGAATACAACGATGTTCTTCACCGCCCTAAATTTAAGTTTGACCGCCGGACATTGAAATTGCGCTGACAGGCTTAATTAAGCGAGGTATCTTTTGGATGCTGCCACGATTGAGGACTATGTCCCCGATCCCGATGATGCAATTTTCTATGAGGTGGTTATGGAGGCGAGAAACTACCGATGCTTATCTCGTAACGGGCAACATTAAGCATTTCCCGGTCCAAGCCCATGTAGTGACGCCAAAAGAGATGCTGGAAATCCTGAACGAAAATGAACGCTGATTAGTTTATTTCATCGTGGCATTGTTAGAGAGGCACCTCATCTCTGAGGTGCCTCTCTTTATATTTGTCAGCAGCTTCACCTAATGATCCAGAACGGCCCACCGGCGCCCGCTCGTCTGCTGGGCCTCGTTCAAAATGATGGACAAGTCCCACGCTTTTTGACTGCGGCGGTAGCTGGCGGGATCAGCCACGAGGATTTTCATCCTGCACGCCCCGCAGCACGATAAAATGTCCGGACTTCGTAAAATGCCCCTTTGGTCATCAGGGCCACGACCAGCTTTCCTGTCTGCCAGGGCGTCCAAAATGCGCTGCGGCACCGAGCGGTACACCCTTCAACAGAAAGTCCCCACGCCTGCGCCGCGCCGGGGATCAGGGTATGATAGGAACCGCTTTACTGCACCAATAACCGTGCTCATATGCCCACTGCGCCATTTGAGCCGGGTCAACTGTCTCGCTGGTCAGCGAGGAAACCACAATAGCCATGGAAGTTGGCCCACAGCCATACCCCCCCTAATATGATCGGTGCCATAAGGCTGATTGGCATAGCGTTCATCCAATTGGTTGAAATAAACGACATCTGTTGCGCCATCGGTGAAGCGCACATTGCCAAGAGCCGTAATGGTGTTGGTAGAAGGAGCATATTGAAACAGACCATCACCAAGAAAACAGGCTGAGGTTTTCGGCGTAATAAATCCGCCAACTCTTTTGTTCGTCAGTCAGCGAAGATGGTATCAGCAAAGTAGGCTTCGCCGTTATAGCGAATCGTGTAGATGTACCATATTTCTGTTGTGTCATCTGCGCCATCCTCTTCCGCAGGGATGGTACGTACTTCCCGTGTCCGACTGAAACTGTAAAGGTGCGTAAGACCCAGCACGCAGGATCTGCTCCATGTCGGTGAGGGAGATGAGACAAAGTCCAATTCTTTTGCCGCGCAGTATTGCGAAGATGAAAAGGTTGGATAGGGTTCCCCCTCATCAGGGATTGATTATTTCATAGTGGTCCCCATCGGTCCCGGCAAAATCACTGGCGATGTTCCTTCACATTTTCAATAATACCTTCTCCGGAGAATTGCTGATTGCAAAGGCGTTTGGTTCATGTTTTCCGTACAGCCGCATTGATAAATTGAAAACGGCTGTCGGATGTTCCCGGATGCCCGCTGTCGGTCAAACTTCCGAGCAAGCCCCGGCAGAAGCAAAATAAAAAAGCAGCGGCAGCGCCAGTAACACCAGCGCGGCCGCCGCTATTTTCCCCGATATGCTTTCGTGCGGACAATGCTGCCCCCAGCGGCAGCTCCATAGGGCCCGCCTGCCGCAGCGCCCCTTTGCCGCGGCGGAAATGGCCTTGCCGGTCCGTACTGCCTGCATGGTATTGATAACAGAAGCGCCCTCATCCAGTCCGGTATGGTTGTGTTCGCTCATGTTCGTATCCTTTCCAGTTAAAGGTGGCGCCTGCATCGCTTGCGGCAGGCTTTTTTTGTGTGGCAGATCGGAGCCTTCAAAAATGCACACTCTCAATCCGAACAGTCTGTGGTAGAATACCCCTCGTGTGCGATAGGAGGGAAGAATATTGTTTTATACGCAGGAAGAAACTGCTGTTTAGCGGTTTTCAGTACGCGAATCGTGACTCCCGCATCAGACCATGTCCGAGATGCGTTTGCACGATTTCAAGTCGGATTGAACCTGGCTGCTTGTAAAATCAGAGCTGCAATGGGCCGAACAAATGCTGCTCGCCCTCTAAAGCCGCTCTGGTGGGAAGAGTGGGAAGATCACCGTGCCTTGATGCGCTGCTCCAAAGACACAGGCACTTCTGCGCCGCCGATGAATGAGGTTTCCGCAGACATGAAAAAAGCCCCTGCTGCACGCAGGAGCCAGCATAGGAATGGCCCTTGACTGCTTTCGTGTTCCGCAGTCAAGGGTCATTCTATGTAAGTCTTGCTCTACCATCATTGGTTACCTCCGATTTCTACAGATTTGAGGGTTACTGGTACATCGGACTCACCTTTCTTTCTGTATTTATAAAATAGCAGATTTTCTATTGGTTTTTCGCAATCCGCAAATTGTAATGAAATAGTCATAATCCAAACTGTGCATCCATCTGATTTTAGACGGATTGCCGTTAATTTGGATTGACGATGCAGGACACGGTGCAGTATAATAATAGTGTTGTGGGGTTTCAAACAGCCCTAGCCAGGCAGGAAGGCCTATGCAGCCGGCTGCCAATTTTGACTTTCAATGCCAAAAGATATGCGTATGTTTTTGTGCGGCGGCGCTGCAAAGCGCCGCCATTTTTTTGCTGTTATCACGGTAAATGAGCCAGTACACGAAGCAGTCCGCAAAATACTCCCGCTCGTTGGTAAGCGCATACGGACGGAGCAGGGCTGCTGGGTTCCGACTCCTCCTGATAAAGCCTTCCGTCTGAGACGGGAAGCCCATCAGCTCATCGAGAAAGTGACCAAACTCGTGGACGGTGGCCCCCCGCCGAGGATACAGTGATTTGGCGGCTTCCGTAATTGGTTGCCCCAATACAGTTCATATTCCGCTCTTCACTCAGCCTTGCGAGGTATTCATAGTCAATGGTGTACTGCCACCCCTTTTTCCGCAAATGCCTGCCGGATCGGCTCCGGATCTTTTGAAGTTCCAGCAGATAGCTGTTCAGATGGACGCCCTCTTTATTGTTCAGAGGGATCGTCTCCAGAATGGGCGGCGGCGCAACGGTAAATTTCCCGGTCAAAGAGCATAGAGAAGATCCGCAGCCCGCCCCGTGTGATGATGTCCGTCCCTGCACAGGTGTCTTCGCATAAGCCAGTTGACCATCTGATAGCCATTGACCGCGTTTCCGTTCACCATCACGCTCAGCGTGGGATTAACAACGCTTTGGAAGCCGACAGGAACCCTGCCGAAGTCAAAAATAAATGTCGGTCACCACTTCGCCGGCCTGCATGGGAATGGCGTTGAGGCTGAAGCTGTAGTTGTTGCTGGTGAGCAGGTTGGAGGCCAGTACCTGATAGCTCGCATTGTAATTGGTTTTGTAAAGAACGCGGTAATTGAGCCGTGCGCTGTAGGTGCCGGTGGTCAGCGTCGTGGGACGCGCCACATCATAGGGGATTTTATCATGCCAGAAGAACGATTCCAGCGGCACATTGGAGGTGTTCGCCACCGTCAGATCATAGCGCATGGACTGACCGGCCATGACCTGTGCGTTGCCGCGCTTGGTGATGGTAACGCCGAGACTGGCAGGCTTATCATAGGCAGAGAGCTTGATGATCTGACCGGGATATTCCAGTGTCACATCATGCACGGTGGGGTCGATCTGCCAATAAGACGGCGCTGTGACCTCTCGGATCTGATAGCGGGTCAGCGGCAGCGGCTTGCTGGCCGCAACTCCCCGGGCGTCCGTCGTGATGTAGTCCACCACCTTGCCGCTGCGGGCATTGACGATCTCATAAACAGCGCCCTTGAGCGGGGTGCCTGCGGCGGTGCCGGTGACCTCGTTATACTCAGCGGCGTACTTATAAATCTGGATCTGGCCCGTGACAGCGGTATTTTCCCACTCGATCTCCACGGTCTTGCCCGGAGAGACATAGACGGTCTTATACTGCTTATCCAGCGTGTAGCCGGGGGCGGCTTCCAGTTCTCTCAGATAAAAGCGGCCGCTCAGCCCGCCAGGGATCTCGTCAATGTAGATGTAGCCCTCATCGTCCGAGGTGTACTCTCCAATGGGCTTTTTGTTCGCATCATAGAGGACAAATTTTACGCCATAGATCCCCTCTCCCGTGGCACTGTCGATTTTGTGGATGACGATGCCGCTGAGCTTTTTGTTGGTCACCTGCAGCGTCACATGCTTGCCGTCCTTGATCTCAAAATAGTGGGGCGTATCATCCAGCCGGAACGATTTGTTCGATGTGACCTCTTTTGCATAGTAACTACCATCCTCCAGAGCCACGAACACACGGCCATTTTTGTCCGTCGTAACGGTATCCACCAAGGCATCGTCCACCTTGCGGATCTCAAAGGTCGTATTGGGGATGCGCTCACTGTGGTTATCCTCGTTGACCTTGATGATCTCCACGCCACCAATAGGCGTGTTGTAATAGCGATAGGTAATCCACCGCTTTTATCCCAGTTGGACTGGGACAGTCAGGGTGGATTTTCCCCCGCTTCGCACCGTGCGTGCGACTTTCACCGCACACGGCGCTCCATCAATGCAAATTATTTGTTGCGTGTATGTGAAATAACCAGTTTGTCCCTATAACCGACAATTTTCTTTTGTGCTTTGACATCAAACTCATTAATGTCCTGATTCGGATTATTAACGGCGATGAAGCATTTCTTATGAAGCGAAATCAGATTGTTGACACGGTTCACCTTATCCAATGGGAGGTATGGATTTATCCGGTGTGCCCATGGCGTATTAGCGATTAACCAACCTCCACAGACCCGGCATCTGAGTTTATCACGGTTGAGAGCGTAAGCCCTGTTCATAATAAACTCGAAATTGTTGAACTTCCCCATTTGCCATAGCTGATTGCCCGTGCCGACCTATCCGAATACATTTCATCCAGACGCGCCTGCATTTTCTTCTTTTTCGTACGTTCAAAATACAACTGCCGCCCAGTGTCGGTGTATGGTGTCTCAGCTTGGTTTTTAGGTGGAGTTCTTTCCCATCTGCAAAAGGTAAGCGCTGTAAAGCCTACATAGATGTCCCGGTATTTGATAGAGGGAATTTTCTGTTTGTATTGTTGGTGTACTCGAGGAAGGTTCCGGGTTTGATTTGCTGGAATCCATTTCCCGTTGTACTGTTTCAAGCGGTGCCTTGCCGCAAGTTGCAATTTTTCTGCTGTGTTTTTTGCATGGCAATATTTACCCATGTACAGCATTGATAATATTGGATAATCCTCTTATCTGACTGTTGATGCGGTTTATTGCACCAACCATTTGCTCACGGCTGTAATTACCGGGAATCTTTTTGATGTCTTCCGCGATTTTGTCAGCTCTGCGCTTTAATCGCTCACGGTCTGGAATCGTTCTTGGGATGTAGCCTCTGCGGGATTTCCCCCGAACCATTTTGAACTCGTAGCCTAAGAATTTGATGTACTTCTTTCTGATGTCTGTTATCAGTGTTTTTTCTTGGGATAATGTCAATTTCATTTTTTCCTGAAGAAAGGATTGCAAGCGAGCTTTCCAGTCTTCCGCATGTGCTCGGGTGTCTGTTGCAATGATGAAGTCATCCGCGTATCTGACAAGGTATCCGGGAACAAGAGTGGTTTTCTTGCGCATGACCGCGTACCTGCTCTGGTCCTGTACATACTGATGTCTGGTTCGTTTATTTTCCCATTGCTTTGATACCCATTCATCCATAATATCTAAATAAACATTCGCGAGTAGTGGGCTGATTAGGCCGCCCTGCGGTGTTCCTTCTTCGTTTACGGCGCATTCTTCCATGACCCCGGCTTTTAACATGGCCTTGATAATCTGCAAGACCCGCCTATCCTTGATACCCATGTGGTACAACCGCTTTATGAGTATGCTGTGGTCGATACGGTCAAAGCATTTGCTAATGTCACCTTCGACAATCCAGTAATTTCCCGTGTTGTGCATTATAATGTCAACTCGTTCTAAGGCCATAGCCGCATCTCGCATGGGGCGGAATCCATAGGAATGTGCAAAGAATTGTGCTTCTAATATAGGTTCCAGCACTATCCTCATACATTCTTGTACGATTCTATCCCGTATTGCAGGAATGCCCAGAGGCCGCTTTTTCTGATTTTCCCGGTTTGTCGATATATACTCTCCGTATCTGCTGGGGTTCAAAATGCTTAAATGCACGTTGAATATCTGCTACAACCCACGGAATGGTTTTGAAGATAATCTTTGCGCATGGTTTTGGAATCTACACCAGGGGTTTCGCTTCCATGATTGCCTTTGATATTATGGATTGCTGTGATAATGGTTGACTCTGCTGACATAATCTCCAGAAGTCCTTTGAATGCTGGACGGCCGCCAGCCTCATAGACTTCTTTGCTGTGCTGATACAGTGCATCTTGAATTTCGCGTAATTGAGTTTCGGTTTTTGGGTAGTCGAATTGTTGTGCCATACGCACCGCCTCCTCTCTGAATTGGTGTTTCTGGTTTTAGTCAGGTATGCCTACGGCTTCCTCGACTTTCTGTTCACATACAAATCTGCATTGACTATGCCCCTTCGCTCCACTCCCATTACAGGAGTTTCATCACTACTACGGGCTGCTGTCCCGCGGATTAACAGGTCATTTCCTACCTGTGCGGACAGAAGTGTCATTCTGTTTACATCTTGGGATGTGTCCGTCCACGGTTCCTTTGTTCCCTATGCCTTAGCTTTTTACATATCGGTTTTAGCCCGTCCCTTTGACCCGGCTGCCGTCTTTGGCCTGTGTGATATTCTGCCAAAGACATTCGACCTTTTTGGTTTTCTGCCGTTTTCCACTACTTCAGATTTCGACGGCGACAGCACTCCACATGGGAGCGGATGGCTGTATAATCATCCTACGCCTTTACGAGCCGTACATTCGGGACTTTTGTCGGTTGCAACAAGACATTCTGGACATGACCGATTTATAGCCTCCTGCGGGCATAGCCGTCTCAGACCATGCTACCGCTCTTTACCGAGCTTCGTACAGATTGCATGACACTACAAATCTGCACGTCGGAGATTCAGAGTTTTTGTTACCCGTCACACCGGGTCAGGCAGGTTCTGCCCCTGCCGAATCAAGCATAGAGTTCAGATTCTTCGGAATCTGCCTTGCTTTGTTGCGTGTTTCCACGCAGATTGTCAAGGAACAAAGCGCACGAAGTGGAGAGTCTGTGTGTCATTGGATTGACCACCACGGTCTGGGTGCGGGTGTTTTCATCGATAGTGTAGCCAGGGATCGTCTGCACCTCCGTCACCACCACGGTACCGGAAATACCGGAAAATGGTGATTTTGCCCTCCTTATCCGTCCAGTACAGGCCGGTGGAGGACAGCGTGCCGCCTTCAGCGTCCACATAGGAGCCGTCTGCGTAGACGATCTTGAACTGAACGCCTCCAACGGCTCCCTTTGTGATGGAATCCTGCTTGACGATGAAGGTTGCCCTTGAAGCTGGTTGGTTGCGGAACTCTACCGTGACAACTTCATTGGACTTGACCTTGACGGTCTGCGGCGTATCGTCGAGAATGTACCCCGCCTTCGCACGGATTTCTTTGATGATAAGCGTGGTGCCGGGAGTGATGTCCGTAATCGTGAACATACCTGCGCTGTCCGTCACGAACTTGCCGTTGGCGTTGCCAATCAGGTTGCCGTCCGAATCCGTGACAAGGAAACTCCACGTCAGAGATGGGAGCGTTCGTCACAGCGTCCACCTTTTTCACAAGCACACCGCCCTTGGGCTGATTACGGAATTCCAGCGTCATGACAGAGTTGCGCTTGATCTTGATGCTTGCGGGGTATCGTCGAGGATGTAGCCATCCTTTGGCACGCACCTCTTTTGCGATGACCGTCATGCCGGGCGTCAGGCCGTCAATGCGGATGGTGCCTGCGCTGTCGGTCACATATTTACCGTTGGCCGTGCCGATCACGCTGCCATCCGA
>VOFC01003699.1_pt1 | contig 12520 bp, 21 predicted proteins | sample 5384161 | NCBI WGS metagenome assembly VOFC01 (sample SAMN12384722, study PRJNA508395) | human gut metagenome | isolation source: healthy gut B | host: Homo sapiens | reverse complement strand
ATATAGTTTTTCAATGATTTTTTCCTAAATAATCAGGAATAGGAATCGGTTGCGTATGGTACGCATCTGATATTTTGTAGGATAATTCGCCGCCGGCTCCTCCTTTGAGCAGATTCCTTCGAAGCTTAAGGTGATATCTTCCATCTGAATTTTTATATATGCAATCTCTTTCTGTTAATAGAAATTCTCTGGGACGAAGCAGGATAACAGCAGTAAGTATCCACCAAATATATAAAAAAGATAATAAAAGAATCGGTCTTCTTGGGATATATCAGAGTTCCAATAATCTTTTTATGATGTCATCAAACTCAAAGTATGAGTCAAAATCAGCAAAAATTCCGCTGGTTAAAGCCTTTTTTGTGAGCCATATTTAATATCCGCATAGAAATCAAGGGCAGATATCAGTCGTTCCATTGCTTCCATTATCATCTATTACAAGCAGTGATAAAAAATCTGAAATTGATTGACAGAATATAGTCTTAAATCAGACATTTCACCACAGACTTCTTCATAGCCTTTGTTAAGCAAGTGTTTAATATCAAGCAGAGTGTTCTCGATGCTTATAAGCTCATTCTTGCCAAAGATGGATATACAGTATGCCTTTGCATAGTCTGTAAAATCCTCAAATGAAAGATGAAAGACAAGTTCATACTTTCTGTATGAGAACCTGTTGAAATCAAAAATACAGACCAATATTTGCGTATTCATTGGTTGTATACCATTTGCTATCATCAAAGGTTGCAGTTATCTTTACTGAAACATGAAAACGATCTTTGGCAGAAGGTACAGATAAGGAATCAAGTTCTATGAAGTTAAGATTTGATAAAAACAGGTTTTTCTGCAAGCGTTACATTCATTAAGTATTCTCCTTTATTAGCTTTTCATAATCCATAAATATTTCTTCTCCGTAATTTTCTCTTTATTGCGCAGAGATTTCATCCATCTTGGGCAATAACATCCAAAAGAATATTTTTATACTTTGCCTTTTTCAAGAGTATCTTTCGTGGAAGAATAGAGATTTGATGCGGTTGTATTCCTTCTATGAGGAGGAAAAGTGTAGAACGTGCTGATTTCATATTTGCATCCAATACAGTTTCGTTTAGTTGCATACGGACACAGCTTTTCTTAACGCTGATAAGGCATAAGCATTCGCTTTGTTTTGAGAAGGCTTCGCCAGATCCTATTCCGGTGAAGGACTGATAGAATATCAGTTTCTTCTGTAATAAGGCTATAAATCGTTTTTTTGCAAACTGCATTCCTCTATCTACGGTATTCACAACAGTTTCTATTTCCTTTGGACTTAAATCAACTAGCTTTTGATAATGTTTGTCTGGTTTCTTGGAGATAAATCATCAAACTTTCTCCTACAGCCATTTTGAGCAGCATAGAGGACATGAAAGAACACTCCTCGTTCTAACAGTTCAAATGCCACAAATTCAGGTGTCAGTTTGTTGAATTTGGCATCTTTAAGGTATTCGAAAGTTGTAGCAGCAATATGACCGTAAGAACCCTTGTGGCTTCGTACATAGGCTGCAAGATAATATCCTTTCACATGGTATCCACTATCGTCAGCAGGGATATTTTCATCAGCAACCATATAAATGTCCTGCAGGAAGGATTTAGTAGCCGAGCGGGATCTGAAATCATTATTTAGAAATAATCCACCGATTTCTTCGCCCATATATCTGTTTATTTCTTGATATGTGCTTACCTTTCTTACAATGGGCGCATCCGGTGTGCCTGCTTGGTTTCTGTGAGCCTGTGCAAGCGCAAATAGTTTTCCTATAAGGGTTTCGCAGGATGTTGGGAATATCAAAGCTTATAGGGATTACATCACTCGAAGAAGCTGTTTTTGTTGGGGGTAAGCGGAAGCCAGTTCATGCGTTTGGTAATGGATAATAGAACATATCTTGCGTCATTATCGCTAAATTCGTCATTTTTAATCTTTTCAATTACTTCCTCGGAAGAATAAGGAAGTATAGGATGATAAATCCTCTCCATATCTGTCATTCGAAGTGGACGAATAAAGTGAAGTGCAAGATAAAGCCATGTATCTGTATAATTTTTGATTCAGCGGCTTTTTCCAAACATCTCATTATTTTTCAATGTAATCTTCCGAAAAGAGATAATACAAAAGGCGCAAATATAATCATCAAAATCATATGCCTCGTTTTTGAATATCCATCGTGTAGCGTTTGTTTAACACATAATCTTTTTTGATATGCAGTCTTGTGATTGAGTTTGAGCCAGGCAATAAAAAAATGTAAAATATCACCATGAGCTTTTATGAGTTCAAAGGTAGCATTTGATAAAAGTTCTTCCATTTCATTATCGCTATAGAAAAACAGTTCTTTATTTAGCCGGTAGAGCATAAAGTCAACAATATAGTGCGTTGTTTCTTCGGCTACTTGGGTTTCGGATTGGAGAAGATATTATATAATTTATAGGTTTCAGGAAACTTTTTCCTTGAAATACTCATATATAGAAACATCCTTGTTCCCCAAGGAAGGGTGTTAGCTTATCCGTAAAAACTCTATTTGTTCGTCAGAGAGTATTATTTTGCCATTTTTTTTACGAGAGTTTCTCCGAACCATTCATTGTCTATAAAGAATGTGATTATGCAGTCGATAGGCTTATCTGTATTTAATTCATTGATAAAATCTTTAAATTCCTTCATTATGTTTCTTCTTGGCAGCCCAAAGAGTGTAATCAAAAGGTTTCATTAGTGATCTTTGAAAACTGCTTTTCAAGTTCTCCTTTATTATTGATGTAGGTTAATGCGCTTTCGGGAGATGTGTCTCCTCTAAAAAGCCATAAGAATACCAGGTTCGTTGATGCCAGATAACACAAGTTGAACCGTAAACCAGTGTCTGAACACATGAGGAGAAAGTGAGTGTTCCATAAGGGTTTGTCCATAAAGAACAAGTTCGTCATCATTACTGTTTAGATATATAGGAATCATTTCTTCCTTGATGATTTCCCTAAATTTGTTGTAATAACTGTCATAAGTAATGGCTCTTCCCTGTCCGTTTACTGAAAAATGCACCGTAGTCAGCCTCATAAGGTTTATTTTCCATATATGCCATATAGATCTCATAGGCGTCCTTTGTATGCAGAAAGAAAAATATCAGAACCTTTGCTATGTTCTTTTTTGATATTGCCAACAGATAACAGATCACTGCGAAGATTTAGTTCATCTCTAAGATCTATGGATACTCCGCAAAGTTTTTCCATTGACTTCCCTTATTCTTATTCCTGCGCCAAGAGGAGAATCTATGCGTCTTACATTACAGGCTTCCGATGGGCGAAGTCCCGCAAAAGCCTGATGCATAACAAGTCCTAAAAGCTCTGTATGGTTAATTGCAATATGGTCAAAAGAAGCGTAAAAGCCTTGTTTGGAATATCTCGAAAGATGGGCTCTTTGGAGGAAGAATATATTTCACATCAAACTGTGGAATCATCTTCTTAATTGCTTTTCCGTATTTATCTCTTACAGTAATATATCTGTATAAATCAGCACTCTTAATTTTGCAGCCGGAAGATTTATCATTTGTGAGATTGATATAGAAATCAAGAACCGCTTTAATGCATTTTTCTACGGTCCCTTTTCCTCTGTGAACATACTCGTCATCATCAGGAAGTTCATGCATTCCATAGGCATTAAGAAAATTCCTGCCAATATCAATCGTGAGATCGGAAAAAGAGAAGATATTCCCTATTGTAAAAAATGCATAGTTTAGAAATTTATTGATAAAAATGAACCGATTATTTCCATCTTCATTAAATTTTTTACTTTTTTATTTGGATTTTCAACATACCTGTGAAAGTCAGTAAATGTCCGGGTGCCATCTGCATGATTAAGGACAATAAACTGCTTCGTAACGATGAGATTGTTGCCATAGACAAAGGAATGCCTATAGATTGAGAATCGTTCTGCCTTTTTTCATATAGCTCTCCTAGAAATAAAAACAAAAGACAGAAAAAAGAGTTGCCAAACAGCCGAATGTGTGTTAAAATATATCAAGTAAAAAAGAGCAACAAAAAACTAGAGCATCTAAACCGAAACCGCCAGAGTAAAAGGAAAAGGTGCTTTTTTTCTGTCTAAAATTATTTGGACTATTATACCACAGGGGAACAAGTGTTTGCAAAACAGAATTTGCCGGCATTAGGAGGTTGATATTATGAGATTAGATAAGTATTTAAAAATTTCCAGATTGATTAAACGCCGCACGGTCGCTAACGAAGCTTGTGACGCCGGTCGCGTCATGATAAACGATAAGGTCGCAAAGGCATCTGCTGATGTGAAAATTGAGATGTAATAGAAATTGCGTTTGGACAGAAAAAAACTGTAAAAAATGTACAAAACTCCAAGGCATTTGATTTGTATTTTTATCTGGTTTTGGTACATTTTGAAATGAACGTACAAAACTAAATAAATCCAGAAAACATAAGACTTTCAGAAGTTTTTATAAAATGTATAATAAAATTAGGTTATTGATATAGAGATAGCAGAGTGGATTTTGCGGTTGCAGAATCCACTTTTTTGCTTTCAGGGAAAAGGAGCCTTTGGAAGCAGGAACGCTCCGCAGGCATAAGGAGAAGAAGATGAGACTGGATAAATTTTTAAAAGTGTCCCGGCTGATCAAGAGACGCACAGTGGCGAATGAAGCTTGTGACGCCGGCCGTGTGATGGTCAACGGCAAACCGGCGAAGGCTTCCGTGAATGTAAAAGTCGGCGACATTATTGAGATCGGTTTTGGAACGAAGACCGTGAAAGTCCGCGTGCTGGATCTGCAGGATACGACGAAAAAGGAAGAAGCCAAGGATTTGTTTGAATATGTATCATAATATGAAAAACCTCCCATATACTTTCTAATAGAAAAGGAAAGCGGGAGGTTTTTTTATGGAGGAAAAGAATTATAATAATACGGCAAAATCACATAAGGTCCTGCTGGTAAACCGGGGAAACGGCGCGTTTTCCGGTGTTGTGGATGTGCTGTCTTTTGATGTGGCGGAGATTCTGCTCGAGACGGAACTTGGGATGCTGCTCATCAAGGGACAGGATCTGCACGTGAACCGACTGAGCCTGGAAAAAGGGGAAGTGGATATTGAAGGACGGATTGATTCCCTGACCTATTCGGATGTCAAAACGGCGGGAAAACAGGCGGAATCTCTTCTGGGAAGGCTGTTCCGATAGATGGCGGTAAGCACATCAATCTATCAGGAACTGCTGTTTCTCGGGAGCTCTGTGCTGGTAGGAATGGGACTTTTCTTCTCTATGATATCCTGCGCATTTTCCGTCGGATTCTTCCGCACGGAAATATCTGGATCGGCGTGGAGGATTTTCTGTACTGGATCATTTTTACAGGCGTGGTCTTTGTCCTTTTATACCGGGAAAATGACGGCATGGTGCGCGGGTTTGCGTTTGGCGGTCTGCTGGTCGGAATGGCGTGTTATTATCTGCTGCTCAGCCGCCTGATCGTGCACTGTCAGGTGTGGATCTGGAAAAAATACTGGGAATACTTGGAAAAGTGCTGGGTTTTTCGTGCGTCCGGTGTGGAAAACCTTAAAAAAGTTGCAGCATTTTGTGGAAAACGATTGAAAAAGTTTGTGAGAGCGGTTAAAATAGGTTTATGTAAACTGTAAATTGCTACACAGATGCAGGAAATGAGGGACAGGAATGGCAGCAAAGAAGAGAAAATCAAATCGGAATAACAGGGCGGGCAAGATCTGTATCAGCATGATTCTGGTTGTATTTGCAGCGGCAATGTCTGTCCAGATTGTAAAAAGCTTATCAGAAAGATCGAGTACGCCAGAAAGCAGGAACAGCTGGAGGTGCAGCTTCAGGATGAGACGGCAAGGCAGGAGGAACTTCAGAATTACCAGTCCCCATACACAGTCCCAGGAGTATGTGGAGGATATTGCGAAGAGCAAACTGGGACTAGCCTATGACAATGAGATTATATTTAAGGAAGAACCTTAAGAACATAAGAATGACAGAATAAAGGAGCCTTACCCGGAGAGATCATCCCGGATAAGGCTTCTTTTTTGGCTGTTAAAGTGTAATCTGATCGATCGCGTCGAGTTCTTCTGGCGTAAAGGAAGTATGTCCGACAATGGCGATATTGTCGAGAATCTGTTCCGGGCGGGAAGCACCAATCAGCACGCTGGTCACGTCACCGTCCTTTAAGATCCAGCTTAATGCCATCTCCGCGAGCGTCTGTCCACGCTTTTTGGCAAGCTCATTGAGAGCGCGGATCTGTGAGAGACGCTCCGGCGTAAGTGCGGTCTCCTTTGAGGAAACGTCCGTCGGTCGCGATGCGGCTGTCAGCCGGAATACCGTTTAAATAGCGGTCGGTGAGCATGCCCTGTGCCAGCGGTGAAAAAGGCGATAATGCCTCTCTGCAGCCTTCTGGCAGTATCTTTCAAACCGTTTTTCTCGATCGTGCGGTCAAAGATGGAGTAGCGGTTCTGGTTGATGATAAACGGGCACTTCAAGTCGTTTAGAATCGCACATGCACGTTCCAGTGTCGGACCGTCATAGTTGGACAGACCGACATAGAGCGCCTTTCCGCTTTTTTGACAATGGAATCGAGAGCGCCCATCGTCTCTTCGAGCGGTGTCTCGGATCCATGCGGTGGTGATAGAAAATATCCACATAGTCCAGACCGAGCCGTTTTAAGCTCTGGTCAGGCTGGCAATCAGGTACTTGCGGCTGCCCCAGTTTCCATAAGGTCCCGGCCACATATCGTAGCCGGCTTTGGTGCTGATTAAGAAGCTCGTCCCGGTACGCAGAAAAGTCGTCCCGCAGGATTTGTCCCAGGTTGCGCTCTGCGCTGCCGTAAGCGGGACCGTAATTGTTCGCAAGATCAAAATGCGTGATACCGTTATCAAAAGCGGTGCGGCACATTGCCTTCATGTTGTCATAATGTCCGGTGTCCCCAAAATTGTGCCAGAAACCGAGAGAAACCATTGGAAGCTTTTTAAACCGCTGGCGCCGCAGCGATTGTACTGCATGGTATCATAGCGGCTTTCTTTTTGCCATATAACCCATAAGAAAATCTCCTTTCATATCATGGTGGCTATGCTTTTGCGTACATTATAACACCGGCATGAAAAATGTGGTAGAGGAATATTTCTGGATGAACTTCCTAAAAGGCACGAAGCGCTTCAAAGTCCATGAAACAGACAATGGAACCGATATTTTGGCGAAAAAGTTTTTCAAAAGGGGTCCTTCCTTTGACAAAAGATTTTCCGGGAACAACCCTATAATCGATGTCACCCGCGAAAACACCGGGACAGACCGGAGGCGGGAATGGAGGTAGGCGATGAAAAAATGAATGCAAGACAAATGATGCTCTGTATGGCGGGAAGTGTAATGTGCAGTGTGGGCGTGATGGGGTGTTACCCTCTGGTGCCGGCGTATTTTTGCGGCGCTGTATCTGGAGCGGGTCAGCGGGCCGGTGCTGCTCGGTATGATGTACATAGGAATGTTTGTGTTTATGCCGACGGCGGCAGCAGTAAAGTATGCGGTGGCGCTTGTCGTGGTGATGGGACAATCCGGCTCGTGGAATGGGCCAACGAGGGATGCCCCTCCTATATGGCGGGCAGTATGGCAGCAATTATTACCATGATCCTGTCGGTGGCGGGGGGCTTCTTGAATGGAAGGATCAGCCCGGAATTCTGGCGGCGGCGCTGGAGGGCGCGTTTATATTGGGAGCCGTGATTCTTTTTAACCGTGCCCTGCATATGATATTACACTGGGGAAGAAAGGCGGGGTGCCAGAGCGGCCGGATGGAGGAAGAGAGGAGCGGCTGCTGGGGTATGCGGAATCGTTTCAGGGCTTGTCCCAGGTTTTTCACAGTATGAGTGCCGCACATCAGAACGGTGACGCGGAGGAACTGGGACAGATACAGAACGAGCTGACTGGAAAGATCTGCGCGTCGTGTGACGCGTGTGCAGTCTGCTGGGAGAGATCCCTGCACCCTTATACGGCGCGCTGTCGGGGATCCTTTCCGCGATCTGGAACGGAGAGACTCCCGGGAGGAGAAAAAAGCAGGAGCTTGCACAGTATTGCAGGCACAGCAGCGATATGGTGGAGGAGGCGGTGCGCGTCTTTGAGCGCGTCAGCTTAAACCGGGCATGGTACCAGAGACTGGTGGAGAATCGGGAGGTGATAGCGGAACAGCTGGATGCGATGGCGTATATCATGCAGGACTGCGCCAGGGAGGAGAAAATTCTGGATGTGGGGGAACGCCATGTTCTCTCAGAAATTCAGTACCGTGCGAAGGAGCAGGGATTGTGGTGGAGGAATTGCACCTGATCGAGGCGGTGGACGGCAGGATCCGGATTGACGCAGTGTTAAAAAGCCGGCTGGGAGGCTGTGTCGCGGTGAAGACATTTCTGGCGCTCTCCGGCGCCGTGCTTGGAAAAAAGCTCCGGACAACCGCGGATGCGCGGACGTTTATTGCAAAGGAGCCGTTCCGGTTCCTGATCTACGAGGACACCGCATACCGGAGCGTGCAGGGAATTGCGCGGGTGAAGAAGGATGAGGCAAAAATTTCAGGCGACAACTTTTCTTTTCTGGAACTCGAGCGAGGGGAAATGCTGCTTGGACTGTCGGACGGCATGGGCTCCGGGAGCAGTGCCTGCAAGGAGAGCGAGATGGTGCTGGATCTTGTGGAACGTTTTCTGGAAGCAGGGTTTTCCCTGGAGACGGCAATACGCATGATGAATTCGGCGATGGTGATGAAAGGGGAAAATGACATCTACCCACGTTAGACCTCTGCATGGTGAACCTGTACAGCGGTATGGCACGCCTGTACAAGGTGGGAGCGGCGGCTGCCTTTATCCGGCGGGGGAGGATGAGGTGGAGTGCATTGCATCGGAAAATCTGCCGGTGGGGCGCGTGCGCACCTGGATGCAAAACCGAGGGAGATACAGCCTGAACGATGGTGATTTTATTGTCATGGTGACGGATGGTGTGTTAGAATACTTACATGTTCCGAAGCCGGAGGAGACGATGCGGGAAATGATTCTCAGTATCAAAACCAACAATCCGGGAATTCTGGCAAAAAGATTATGGACAAGAGTGATGCTTTTTTACCGGCGGGCGCGCACAGGACGATATGACGGTACTTGCGGCGTGCATCTGGAAAAAAGGCATAGAATAGAATGTGAAACGATAGAGGAAATGCGATGCAGAAAGAAAGGAATGGAACTGGAGGGGCTTGTTAAATCCGGGGATGTGGTGCTTGCGGGCGTCTCCGGAGGAGCGGACTCGGTATGTCTGCTGCTTATGCTGCTTGAGTACCGGAAGCACTGCGATTTTTTTCCTGGGAGGCGGTGCACGTGGAACACGGGATCCGGGGAGATGCCAGCAGGAGAGACGCCGCGTTTGTTAAAAGGCTTTGCGAAAAGCGGGGCGTTTGCTGCAGGATTTATCCGGTGGATGTCCCGGTGTATGCAAAGGGACACGGCCTCGGCGTTGAGGAGGCGGCGAGGAAGCTCCGCTATGAGTGCTTCAGGGGAGGCAGCAGAGGACTATGACGGCAGACCGGTGAAGATCGCGCTCGCGCATCATGCGGATGATAATGCGGAGACCATGCTGTTTCCGGCTGATCCGGGGGAGCGGACTCCACGGACTTTACGGTATGCGCCCGGCGCGCAGGCTTGCGGAGGGCGTCACGGTGATCCGGCCGCTGCTTGGAATGGAGAGCGGAGATCGAGGCGTATCTGGAGGCACAGGGACAGCCTTACTGCCGGGATGCGACCAATGAGGATACCGACTACAGCAGAAACCGGATTCGCCATAAGGTGATGCCGGAATTAAAAGCGGTGAATACGGGGGCGGTGCATCATATGATGCAGAGCGCACAGATGTTAATGGAATTGTCGGATTACCTGGAGGAAGAGACGCGCCGGGCGACGGAGGCGTGTGTGCCGTGACACCCCGGATGCCTGTGTGATCGATGCGGTTCTTTTTTTCAGAATATCCCGCACTTTTAATCCAGGGAAGTACTGCTTGTGACGCTGCAAAAAGTGGCGGGCAGCAGCCGTGACATCGGAAGTGTGCATGTAGAAGAACTGTGCACACTGTATACAAGACAGGTCGGCCGTGTGATCTGCCTGCCCTACGGCGTGCGTGCGGAGCGTGTGTATGAGGGAATCCGGCTGTACAGGGAAGCGCCGGCGGCTGATATGGAACGGGAGAGCATTGAGGTTACCGGGGAGATGCTTTCGCGCGCAGAAAAGGAAGAGGTAGTGCTTGCGCTGGCGGATGGCAGGCTGCACCTGCGGATACGTGATTTTTCGGGGAATATACAGGAAATCCCGAAAAAACATATACGAAATGGTTCGATTATGGTAAAATAAAATCTGGTCTGCGGCTGCGCAGGAGAGAGAGCGGCGATTACCTGAAGATAGATGCTGCCGGACATACCAAGAAGCTGAAGGAATATTTTGTCAATGAGAAGATTCCGGCGGCGAAGAGAGACGCTATATGGCTTCTGGCAACGGGGTCCGAGATCCTGTGGGTGGCAGGCGGGCGCATCGGCGCCGGCTGCAAAGTCGGAGAGAATACAGAAAAGATATTAGAAGTACGGTTAAGTGGAGGAAACGATTGTGAAGATCAAGAAAATTAACGTTCATCTCACAGAGGAACAGATTGAGCAGAGAGTAAGAGAGTTGGGAGCCGAGATCAGCAAGGTGTACGGAGATGAGCCGGTATGTCTGATCTGTATTTTGAAGGGATCGGTATTTTTTTACCTGCGAACTGGCAAAGCGTATTACTTCACCGGTTGAGATAGAGTTTATGTCGGTATCCAGCTATGGATCAGGCACAAGTTCCAGCGGCGTGGTGCGCATCGTAAATGATCTTGGAACCAGTATTGAAGGTAAAAATGTGCTGGTAATTGAGGACATCATCGATTCCGGCAGAACTTTAAGCTATTTGTTGGAGAATTTGAAGACAAGAAATCCGAAGACACTCAGACTGTGTACGCTTCTGGATAAGCCGGACCGGAGAGTGGTGGATGTCAATGTGGATTATGTGGGATTTGTCATTCCGGATGAATTTGTGGTAGGATACGGTCTCGACTACGACCAGAAGTACCGCAATCTGCCGTATATCGGATTTGTTGAGATAGAGGAATAAAGGAGAAATCGATTGAATAGTAAGAGAAGCAGTTACAGAGGATTTGGCATCTATCTGCTCCTGATACTTGCCATCATAGGTATCTGGTATTGGATGGATGACCCTGCTATCATGCGTCCGGGACGTTTTGACAGAAAGGGGCAGACCGGATGTGGGCGGCAGAGAAGAAATTTTAGGTGTCCATGCCAAGAAAAAACCTCTTGCAGAGGATGTAGACTTAAAGCAGATTGCACAGACTACCGCAGGCTTCACAGGTGCAGACCTTGAGAATCTGATGAATGAGGCAGCAATCCGTGCAGCGGGCGAAAACAGAGAATATATCACACAGGATGATATCAGAAAATCCTTCGTCAAGGTTGGTATCGGAGCTGAGAAGAAGAGCCGTATCATCTCTGACAAGGAAAAGCGCATCACAGCCTACCACGAGGCAGGACATGCAATCCTTTTCCATCTGCTTCCGGATGTGGGACCTGTATACACAGTTTCAATCATCCCTACAGGAGCAGGCGCAGCAGGCTACACCATGCCTCTGCCTGAGAAGGATGAGATGTTCAACACAAAGGGACGTATGCTTCAGGAAATCGTAGTAGACTTAGGCGGTCGTGTCGCAGAGGAACTTGTGTTTGACGATATCACTACAGGTGCATCACAGGACATCAAGCAGGCTACAAAGCTTGCGCGTGAGATGGTTACCAAATACGGTATGTCAGACAATATCGGCCTTATCTGCTATGCCGATGATGAGGAGGAGGTCTTCATCGGACGAGACCTCGCCCATGCAAAGAACTACAGCGAGGGCATAGCATCGGCAATCGATGTCGAGGTAAAGCGCATCATCGACGAGTCATACGACCCTATAATAACCGCAGACAATGTCAGACTTTCTGGTGCCCCTAGTGGCACCGTTTTAGAACAATAAAAAACATTGTTCCAGCGAACCGAACTCGTTATCATCTGCTATTGAAAACAGGGCAGATGACAACTCAGACAGCGGCTTCGCGCGGTTATGTTTTACTCAGTGGTGCCAACAAGGGGCACACACAAAAAGTCCTTAAATTGTCTGCGGTTTGCGGACACACCACGGAATGTTCCAAACTTGGAAAACACAGATGATCAGGGATGTCCGACGCGGCATGGTTAGAAATACCGGATTTTGTGATTAGAATTGCCGCCCCGGTTGCATCTGGAACGTGATAGTCTCTGGTTCTTATAATAAAACGTATCCCATTTATTGTCTTTTCTTGCGGAGATTCACAAACGTGAGATAGATATCATAGTAGATATTTTCGCGGTTCTGCTCCGTAAGCATCTTTAAATCGTTATATAATTCCCGGTCGCTTAGAATCACATCCACCATATCAGGAT
>VOFC01005458.1_pt1 | contig 12526 bp, 25 predicted proteins | sample 5384161 | NCBI WGS metagenome assembly VOFC01 (sample SAMN12384722, study PRJNA508395) | human gut metagenome | isolation source: healthy gut B | host: Homo sapiens | reverse complement strand
AATTCCTTTCATGTTTTCATATCCTAATATAATTGCTATTTTTTTCATTGCCAATGCTTCTAATATCACTCTATCAAGACCTAATATCACATCACTATTTTTTATAACTTCTTTAATATTGGTTATTTTTCCTAAAAATTTTACATTTAAATTTTTGTTTTGGCAATATTCTTTTATTTTTCTTTGTCACTTCCATCTCCTGCAATTTGTAATTCGATATTATTTGTCTTTGAATATTCAAGTGCAAAATCAATTCCATTTTTTATTGAGTTTATTTTTCCTTTTCTAATCTACTTATAATTAAAAATTTCTTTTTTTTAATTATTATATGTATCATTACTCTTATATTCTTCAAAATCTATTCCATTGTTACGTATAACATATTTTTGATTTATCTATGTTAAATAACTCTGAATTCAAATCAGCAGCTGATTTTGTAATTGAAACTATTTTATTAGCATTTTCAAAATAGAATTTTAATAATATTTTATATAATGAAAAATTATCCATGTACCAATTATATAAATCATTGTATTTCATTTGAGCAATTGGTAAATGAATATATGCAATATATGGAATATCATTTTCTATGCATGCTGGCATTGCTGACAAAATACATGGAAATTGATGTATATGAACTTCTTCTATTTTATTTTCCTTTAAAATTTTAGAAAAATCTTTTGTCCTTTCTACATCAAAAAAATTATTTAGAGGAAATTCAAATTCAATAAATTTTCCACCTAATTCTTCTACTTTTTGAACTATAAATTTCTTTTTTAGCTATTACAAAAACTTTATTACCTTTATTTTCTAAAGCTTTTAATTGATTTAATGTAAATGTTTCTATTCCTCCAATTCCCATTTGTTCTAAACAAATTGCAATTCTTTTTCACCAAACTCCCCCTTTTAACAAAATCTTTTTTTTTGGTCATCACTTTTCCTGGTATATATAGAAATACAATTAAAATCTATTTGTTATTCCTTTTTATGTTTTTTAAAATATGCTTCTGATTAGTTAATGTTGCAAATAATATATAATGTTTTATTGCATACATTCTTTTCTCCCAAAGTACACCTTTCATGTTTCTTCCTAATATTTCTTGAAAGAATTTAAAATACCCTTTTGGATTTTCTTTAAATTGCTTTTCTAAATTTTTTGTATATCCGCTTTCTTGGTATTCACATATCATTATTGGTAAATTAAAACATAGTAATTCAGCTTTTTCATCCATTTCATAATACATTCTTGCTTCTGTTACAAATTTTTTCCATCTTCTAATTTGTGTTTATATTGTTTTCTTATATTAGATATAAATAAAATTGCTCTTTCTCCTTGATCATTTTCTTTAAAATGTAAGTCAAACAATGTTGTTCTTTTTTTTGGTAAATACTTTTACCTAAGCTTTCTCCCTTTGTTGTGAATTTTAAAAACAATATCCATATATTCCTTTTTCATCTTGTGTTTTTCTATTCTTTCTTTCATAAATTTAAAAGCATTATCTGCAAAATAATCGTCTGAATCACAATCTATCATATATTGACCTGTTACATGTTCTACTAAATTATTTATTGCTGCCATTTTTCCTTGATTATTTTGTTTAAAATATTTTATTTCTAAATTTGATACTTCTTTAAATTCTTTTACTATATTTTCTGTTTCATCTGTTGAACCATCGTCCATTATTAGCCATTCTATTTCTACATTATATTTAAATTTTCTACTAAACTTTCATATAATCTATTTAATAGTTTTCCTCTGTTGTACGTTGGTGTAAGTACTGAAATTTTCATTTTTAGTCTCCTATTAATTCTATTATTTCATTTAATCTACTAGAATTATCGTATTTTTCTATTTTATTTTCATTTGTTTTTTTTTTTTGAATTATATTTTTTAATTCTTTATATATTCCTTCTTCACTATTTTCTACTATTTTAGCACTTTCATATCCTTCTACTGCTTCTCTTGCTGCTGTGTTTGTTATTATTATTGGTTTATTTAAAATTTTTGCTTCTTCTAATACCATTCCATACCCTTCAAATTTTGAAAGAAGACAAAAAATAATTTGCTTTCTTTTATATATGGATATGGATTTTCCATTTTTTCCTAATAAATAGAATGTATCATTTACATTATATTTATTTATTAATTCTTACAATTTTTTCTCTTTCAGGTCCATCTCCCTATTATATAAAAATTATGTGTTTTGCCAAGTTCTTTAACTAATTTACTGTGTACTTTTATAATTCTATCAATAGCTTTTTTGTGGGACTAATCTTGCAACTTCAAGGAAATTAATTTTACTATTGTCCAATTTTATTTGCTCTTTCTTTTCTGATTTTTCTATAACTTTTTTGCTATCTATATAATTATAAATTACTCTTTATCTTTATTTTTAAATCTGGATATAACTTATTAAAATTGTTTAAATTATCTTTACTTACAAAAACTAATTTTTCATATTTATTATATATTTTTTATCTATCCATTTTTTTATTTTTGCTTTTTTTCCGCTTCCAAAAAACTTTTGATATATCATTATGAATCCATACTATTTTTGTTGTTTTTTTATTTTTTCACACTAAATAATCTTGTTATTGGACCTTCTAAAAAAGATATTTCTGTGTCATAATTTTTTTTATATATTTTTTATAAATATGCTTCTTAAATAATAAGACCTCTAATGGTGCTATAAATTTTCTTTTTAAATTTGGTAATTCTAAATATTTGCAATTATACAAACTTTTTTTTAATTTTACTTTTTCATTTAATTGCTTTTCTAATTCACCTTTAGCATATATCGTAAATATTGTAATATCACATTTATCGTATAAATTATTTGCAATATCTACTAAAACTCTTTCAGCTCCACCTAAGGTAAGTCCTGTTATACCAAACAATATTTTTTTCATTTTTATCCTTTCTAAGAAAATCAAATATAGAATCTTTATAATAATGATAATAATGTAGTATATATTTTATATGTATATTTATTTAATGTTTTCATATATAAATTATACATTTTATATCTGAAATTAAGTCCTTCACCTTTTTTTATTATCTCATTTTGTTTCCAATTTGGATATTTTTCATTTACATTTTGCCATGTTAAATTTAATAAATTTTCTTGTACAGTTTCATCTTGAATTTTTACTATTCTTAGTAGAGAACTACAAAATGCATATCTTACATACAAATATTCTAATTGAGTTTTAAATTTATCATATATTTCTTTTTTCTTTATAAAAATTTATAACATTTTCTAATATTTCAAAATTTCTTTTTGTTCGTTCATTTTGCAAATTTGATATAGAACCTTCTCTTTGCACATAATGTACACAAAAGCTTCTTTACGAAAGACACTTTATTTATAAAAGGTACTAATTTATATGTAAATTCCACATCTTCATATTGTAACCCCTTAGGGAAATTCAATTTTATTTTTTTAATATTTCTCTTTTTATAAGTTTGTTCCATGCCACAACTCTTACTTTTCTAGCATTTCAAACTGTCCTATATAAAATTCTCCTATATCTTCTCTTTTTTTTTTATCAGGATATTCCCAAATAAAATTACATTCTACCATATCACTTGATTCTTTTGGGCTAATTCATACATCAATTGATACATATCTTTTTCTACATAATCATCAGAATCCAAAAATGCAATATATTCTCCCTTAGCATATGGAATTGCATAATTTCTTGCGTCTGCCAATCCTCCATTTTGCTTTTCTAAATATACTATTTTTATCTGGATATTCTTTCATAAATTTTTTTTTTACTATATCTACACTTCTATCTTTTGAACCATCATTTACTAATATTATCTCTATATCTTTTAAATGTTTTTGATTTACTAATGTTTCTAAAAGCATTTTTCTATATAACCTTCTACATTATAAAATGGTACTATTACACTTACTTTTGGCATTTTTTATTCCTCTTATCTTAATTTTAAATACAAATCTATATTTATTTTTAATATGATTTTTTTATTAATTGTTTAAAATCTCTTGCTTTTATGTTATCTTGCATTCTTCTTTTCTTTATTTCCAGAATAAATTTTTCTCTATCCTCTTTTTTTTTAGGTTTGATAATTTAATTAATATAGCATTTGTATAATATATTTTTATATTTTCCTTTTGTTTTATTATCTAACTTAATGTTTTTAATTAAATTCAACATTCTATCATAGTGATAAAAACAATCTTTCATTTTAGTTATTGTTTTATTGTAATCATCATTTCTAGTTATACTGTCTTGACCTTGTATGTATTGATATAAATAGTCTGGTAATGAAACTACTTTTTTGGCTGAAACTAATAATATTGGAATCAAACCAAAATCTTCATGATATGTTCCCTTAAATTCAAAATTGTTTTTTGTAATTAAATCTTTTTTATTAAATAAACACATGGTGAATCTAGCAAAACATCTGTACTATATATAGCTGATTAAAAAAGCTTCTTGACCTGTTGTTTCTTCAAATACAGGTCCATCTACTCTTTCAATTATTTTTCCACTTTCATCAAGTCTTTGCAATTTAAATTTTATTAAATCCATACCTCTTTGTGCATAAGGCTCTAAAGTTTTTATTGTATCATCTGAAATATAATCATCTGCATCTATAAACAAGATATAATCACCGGTTGCTTTTTTATTCCATAATTTCTTTTGTTATAGCTACTCCCTCATTTTTTTGACAAAATATTTAACATTTTTATCTTGCATATTTTCTTTAATATAATTTTTAACTATTTCATCTGACTTATCTTTTGAACCATCATTTATTAATATTATTTCTATTTCACTTTCTAATGTTTTTTGTCTGTTAATTGAATTTAAACATTTTTCTATATTTTTTCTGCATTATATATTGGAACTATTATACTTATCTTTGCCATAAATTCACTTCCTTATTGTTTTTTTAAAATAAGCTTTCTATTTTTCTTATTATTTTTCATTATACTCTGAACTATTAAATTCTTTTTCTATTTTGAATCCTTTTTCCATAAATAATTTCATTTTTTTTATAAATATCTTCTGTACTTTTTTTTTCTGTAACATAGCCATATTTTCCTGCTACTTGTTCATAATCAGAAACTTTAGTTGTAATAATTGGTTTATTTAATACAAAACTCTCTAGAAATACTACTGGATAACCTTCATAATCAGAAGTTAAAACTATGCAGTCTGCAAGTTTAAAAATATGGATATGGATTTTGTTTTCTTCCTAAAAAAATTATTTCTTTTTTGTAAATTATTTTTATTTACAAATTCTTTATATTTATCAGTAGCTTGTCCATCACCTATTAATAGAATTTACTTGAAATTTATATCCGTCTTTTTTAGTTTTCGCCAGCCTCAATAATTCTTGATAATTTTTTTTTGTCTTTCATCATGTCTTCCTACATTTAAAAATAATGTTGTATTTTCTGGCTTTTTATATTCTATTGTTTCTAATGATTGTTCTTTTATTTTTTCTGAATTTATTAAATTATTACATACTATTGTTTTTTAGCTACATTTGGAAAAAATTTTATAAAACTTTCTCTTTCCTTCTTCAGAAACAAATATAATTTTTTAAATTTATTATATTTTCTTTTTCAAAAAATTCTGTCATTTCTTTTTTTGTTATTTTTAAATAAAGTTAAATAATCAGCATGTCCCCCATAAATAGCAATTTTTAGATGCTATTCTTGCAACAACAGAGCTTGGGATAGAATATGTTGCAAAACATGCAGAAAAAATCATATTTATTTTTATTTAAAATTATAAACTTCATTCTTTTAAATAGATTGCATATTTTTCTTAAGAAAATATTTTTATTATTACTTGCGCATATTCTATAATTTTAATTTTTTTATCTAATTCTTTTTAAAAATATTCCTTCATTTTTTTTCTAAAACTATTGTTATATCATAATCTTTTTTTTTTGCTAATTCGTTTGTTAATGTTACTAAAAGCTTTTCTATTCCTCCTAGGTTTAACGAATGCTGCAAATAGCAATTTTTTCATATCATTTTCCCTTTCTTATTATGCTAATTCTATCAACTTTTGTCTGAATAGTCAACCTTTATATATTTTTTATAATTATATATTTTTATAAAAAAAGATAGTATAAAATTAATTATACTATCTTGATTTTTACTATTCGCTTACTGGATAAACGCTAACTTGTTTTTTTATCTTTACCTTTTCTTTCAAATTTTACGTTTCCATCTACTAATGCATATAATGTATCGTCACTACCTTTTCCTACGTTTGTTCCTGGATGTACTTTTTGTTCCTCTTTGTCTTACTAAAATATTTCCTGCTAAAACAAATTGTCCATCTGCTCTTTTTACACCAAGTCTCTTTTGATTCACTACTCTCTACCGTTGTGGCTACTACCTTGACCTTTTTATGAGCCATTATATCTCACTCCCTTCGGTTCTTTTATCCTTTATATCACTGTTTTAAATTTCTAATTTAATTATATATCTAAAAATCTTCTACTTTTTAGTAGCTTTTTTGTTGTTGCTGTTTCAGCTTTTTCTGCTTTTTTGCTGTTTTCTTTTTGTTGTTTTTATTGCTGTAATTTCTATTTTGTGTGTATGGTTGTCTATGACCATATCTTCTTCTGTAGTTCTTTTTGATTTCATTTTGAAAACGATTATTTTTTAGCTTTACCGTGTGCAACTACTTTTCCTTCTACTTTTACACCTTTAACATATGGATTTCTTTTTGTACTTTTTCCTTCATCAGATACTAATATTACTTTATCAAAAGTATATTTTTTACCTTCCTCTGCATCTAATTTTTTCAAAAAATACAACATCTCCTTCTGCTACTTTGTATTGTTTTCCACAGCTTTCGATTATTGCGTACATTTTAAATGCACCTCCCTTATTTGTATACTCGCTAATCCTTTAAACTCAGGTAATTAGCTACTGCTAATGTTTATGTACCTTGACTAAGCGGATTACAGTTATCAATTTTATCATACAATTACTACTCTGTCAATTGTTTTTTGGCCGATTTTATTTAAATTCAATCATTTTATTTGTATTTTTACATATTTTCTAATTTTTTCTTTTAATTTTCTAATGCTAATTTTCTACTACTTAAATTATTTTTTCTTTATCTGTTAATTCTGCTAAAGTTTTTCCACTGTCTAACTCAAAAAATGCTATCAAATCCAAAACCGTTTTTTTTCCTTTTTGGCTTATTTAATTTTGCCTGATATTTCTCCTTTTAGTTGTAAATACTTTATCATTACTTGCATATGCAATAACACATACAAATTTAACATTTCTTTCTGTTCCATGCTTATCTTTTAATCTATCTAATATAGCTTGATTTCTTTCTTGTGCTGTTGCTTCTTTTTCCTAAGAATCTTGCAGTATGTACTCCTGGCCAATTGTCTAAAATTTCAATACATATTCCACTATCATCTGCTATGCATGGAAGATTTGTAATTTTAGAAATTTCCTTTGCTTTTTTATTGCATTTTCTTCAAATGTTTTTCCATCTTCTTCGACTTCTATTTGACAATTTACATCCTTTAAGGTTAATAATTTATAATCTTTTAATATTTCTTTTATTTCTTTTACTTTTCCTTGATTGTTTGTTGCGATTAATATTTCTTTCATAATAATTGTTTGTCCTTTTTTATTTTAATTCACTTAGTGCCTTTACAATTTTTTCTTCTAGATTCTTTTGTTTGGTAGCATTTAAATCATCTGAAGTTCTAATTAATACTGTTCCTACTACTTTATGAGAACCAGAAGAAAGAATACTTCCGTCAAATCCTGCTAAATAGCTTTCTCTACTTTTTAGCATTATCTTCGTTAGCATATACTTCAATAGAGCCTCCAGCTTGTGTTCTTTTTTCAATTATGTCTTCTCCATAAACTTTACTTTGATCAACATTTTTACTTTCAAAATATACTGTTGAAGTATATCCTCCTGGTTTATTTAATTTACCATTTGGATCATGATCTTCTGTTACAGCTCTAACATCTGCTATTTCATCAATAGTTTGTAATCTTTTGTATTACAAATTCTTCACTAGGATTTGTTAATTGTTTATATTGTTTTATACTTGTATCATATTCATTATAAGCTTTATCTAATTCATTTAATAATTCTGTATAATCTAATGGTGCACTTATTTCCTCTGTTTTGCTTTCAATTTCTTTAGTTTTACTTTGGCATTTTTTCTAATACATATTTTGATGCTTCAGCTTTTTGTTACCTCTTTAGCATTTGCTATTACATTTTCATCAATTACTTTTTCATTTGAATCAATTAAATCTTGTACTTTCTTTTACTTTATCGTCTAATTCATTATTTTTTTCTTTTATAATTTGAGCAGCTTTATTGTATTTAGCTACAGCCTCATTATGTGGCTTTATCAACTTAAAATATACTAAAACTCCACATACAATCAATACTATAACAATAATTGCTATGATCATTACTTTTTTATGCGTTTTTTCATAAATTCTCTCCCCTTTTATTTCTGTTTTAATAACAGTTTTATTTATTTCTATTTATATCAAAAACTATATAAAAAGTAAAGTTTTTGTTTAATTTTTATCTTTTTTATGTTATTATAGTTGTATTATAAAGGATGTGATTTTTATGGAAGAAAGATATTCAGATATAAATAAAAGCAAATGTTGCTGGATTATTAGGAAAATATATTTTATTACTTATAAAATTCATTGTACGGTTTTCTTAGTAAAAGTCAAGCAATGATTTCAGACGCAGCAAATAGTGCTGGTGATATATTTGCTTCTGTTATGAGTAGTATAGGTTCAAAATTGCTAGTACTCCTAAAGATGAGTCTCATAACTTTGGACATGGAAAAGCTGAATATATATTTTCACTTTTTTATAAGCTTATCTATGATTATAATATCTTTAAAAATTAATATATAATTCTGCTGTTTCTTTATTTAATCAATCTAGCGTCGAGTACCCATTTTGGCTAATTGTTGTTTGTATAACTACAATTGTTGTAAAATTTTCTCTTTATATTTTTACCAAAATTTTGGAAAAAGAACTGATAGTATATTAATAGAATCTCTTCAAAAAAGATCATAGAAATGATTGCTTATTAACAACATTTACATTAATTTCAGTTATTTTTAATATATTTGGTGTTTATTGGGTTGATTGTGCAGTTGAATTGGAATTTCTTTTATAATTGCAATTTCAGGTGTTAAAATTTTATTGAAAGTTTTAATATTTTAATGGATAAATCTATTGATGATAATACAAAAAGAACAAATTTTAGATATTGTAAAAAATATAAAGATATACAAAAATATAATCATTTTTTCATCCACACCTGTGGGTTATAAGTATTTAATATCAATTTCTATTTTTGTAGATGGAAATATGAGTACATTTGAAAGTCATGCTATTGCTGATAAATTAGAAAAAGAAATAAATCAATTGATTCTGTCTATCTTGCTATTATTCACGTTAATCCATTTAACAAAGAGCATCCTATTTAGATGCTCTTTGCTTCAGTTATGCATCAGGAATAAAGAATTATCTGCTTGTCAGACTCCTTCCATTCCTTGACGAATTTGCCCAAAATCAGCTCCAGTAAGGAATCCTACCAAACCTGTTCCAATAGCTATTGTTGCCACTGGTGCATTACCTGAATTGAATCAAAACACTTTTTAATCACTTCTTTTTGGTTTTTCCAACCATTTATAAGAGAATAACAACAAAGTGCATAAAATTCAACATCATCAACTTTTTTGTTAATACTTTTCCAAGCTCTGTTGGTCCAATGTTAACAATTTCTGGCCAATATTCTTCAGCTATTTTATCTGTAAAACCAAACTTATTTTTTTTCCTTCTGTATTTACTGCAAAAGCACTGTCTTTCTGGATTAATCTTTTTCAAAATTTCTCCAGTGCCATTAAGTACTATTGTCATAATCACTCCTTAAAACTGAATTTAACTATAATGACTTTTTTATTATATCACCATTTACAGTAAAAGTCAATTTTTTCCAATTATTAATATGAATGGAGAGGCACATTTTCAGGTACCTCTCCACTCATTATCAACTAGTTAAAGTTGATTGCTTTTTCAGAAACTCGTGAGTTCCTTCAAACTCTTCCTTACCGATGCGATATCCCCTGTATTCTCCATTGTTCTCATTGAACTTGGTAACAATAAAGACATCGCCCTGGTACCAAGCTGCTCACCTCGTTCCATTCGTTATAGCAAAGCAATCTCCTCACCATTTCCGAACCTCTCCACAGTATCCTGTGTAATGAGGATAGCAGTCCTGTTCTCTTTTGGAGTGAGCACTGTCGTTACACTCTTGGTAGATTCCAGAAGAGGCTTAAGTTCTTCCATTTGCTCGGAAGTACTATACTCTTCCAAATTTACCTTGTTCTTCGCAAGCTGCTCTGCCTTTTCAGGCTTCACTGCATACAAGTCAAACATGCCATTAATAAGCACTCTGCCCTTGATAATGCGAACAACCAAGATCCAATCATCATCATATGCAGTTCCTTCAGGATTCTCTTTATTAACTACGTACGTATGGTTGGGATTGTTTACAGTCCTCCAAATAACTCCATATACATCAGAAACTTCTCCTACTTTTCCAAGCAAGATAGTAACAACCTCATTTTTTTACTGCTCTACGGCTTTCGCCATGCAAAATAACATTCCGGTTAAGTGTAGATTCCAGAACTTTAGCAACTTCAGCAGAAAGCGTAAGGTTCACATTGTAACGATTAGCCATGGTTAGTTAACCTCCTAAAATTGGCTATTTTTTCAAAAAAGAGTCTTGTGACTCCTACATAATTATTATACCATATTTTATGATATAATGCAATCTTTCCAAAGCTTTATGCTATTTCTATTTTATTGAATTTGCACTATTATGTATATTAGTAGTATAATAAAACAGATATAGGTTAGTCCTATGTCATTTTACCTATTTTCACTAATTAGTGAGAGGAACATCCTCTAACTTTTAGTCTAATCACAAAGAAACACCAATCAGCAGCAAAAGTTTAAGGAGAAAAATCATGATTAGTATCATAAATAACCAAGATAAACTTCGGGTACTTTCTGAAAATAAAACGGAAGATTTCAATAATGTTGATGGAATAACAATCTATTCAACAAATAATAATGTTGAAATTTTTTGTTTAACTTATCTAAAACTACATGTAAATTTTCATGCAAATGAAAAAATTACAATTTTAATGTTTGGTTTTTAACTCAAATAATATTAAAGTAAATTGTTATGAAGATCAGATGTTTATATTCCTGTTTCTAATTCATATAACATTACTGCATATTTATATGGAAATAGTGATATTTATGCTCTTAAATCATCTGAATTTAAAACATTTTTATTTAAGGATAACCATTTAAGGGTACTAACTTGGTGAAATTATTAATTTAGCATTGATCATTTTGCTAATGTGAAAATTGATACAGTGAGTGGAGATATAAAATTAAATAATAATGTTTCATGATTTTACAAGCTGTGCTATTATTTTTATAGCACAGCTTGTTTTTATATTTTTTATTTTAAGCTTTGAAATAGAATTATAAAAAAGAAACCTCTTGCGAGGAAAAAGAATAATTTCTTTTTTACTTTATTATTTATCTATTTTCTTGCTATCTGTACATAAGCACTGACCAAATGTCATAATCTGATATGCAACAAAGAAATCTATACCAAAGAGTTTAGTAGCTCCCCAAGTTGCAAACAGAATAATTGCCAATGATACTACCGTAACTAATACTAAAAGAAAAAGATATTCCATTAGCTTCTGCTACACTCCCACTATCAATTCCTGTAATTATGAAAATTACAATAAAAGCTAAAATCATAAGAATTCTAGTGCCTAAATTGATGTAAAGAAATGCTTTTCCTTTTCAGTCCAGCCAAATACATCAGATACCAAGAAGCTTAATCCAAAGCAGATAAACCACAAAGCGAATTTTTTACATAATAATGTCCTCCAATTCTTTTATTGTTGCTTTCATGTTATATATGTAAAACCAAAAAGTAAGAGGGTATTTCCTCCACTAATTAGTGAATATAGGAATTAAAATATAAAAAAATTCTCATGTAATATATAATACTACAGTTTATTATAAATTTCAAGTTTATGTTGTTTTTATGCATATTCCGGAATTATAACAACAAAAAAAAGACTTAAAGCTTTGCTTTAAGTCTTATCTGGTGCAGATGGCCGGAATCGAACCGGCACGGTTTATTCAACCGCAGGATTTTAAGTCCTGTGCGTCTACCAGTTCCGCCACATCTGCATTATATGACCATCATTATCTTCATTTCCATAATAGTCTTTATCTATTATTCCAACACTATTTGCTAATATTAAACCTTTTTTACCTGGATTTGAGCTTCTATTTGCAAGCATTAAATATTCATTGTCTTGCATATAAGCTTTTATTCCTGTTTTTACAAGAGTTGGCTTTTGCCCTGCCACAAATTTTGGTATAACAGTATCTTCTGCTGCTTC
>VOFC01006753.1_pt1 | contig 12533 bp, 21 predicted proteins | sample 5384161 | NCBI WGS metagenome assembly VOFC01 (sample SAMN12384722, study PRJNA508395) | human gut metagenome | isolation source: healthy gut B | host: Homo sapiens | reverse complement strand
ACCTGTTCTGATTTTTTATTTGTTTTCCAGACAATTGTCATTTTTCTTTTTTTGTCCAGAAAACTTTCTACAAACAAATCTGGAGCATTCTTGATTTCTTTTTTTCTTCTTCCGGATATGAATAAAACAGCGTTTTATCCCCATGGATGCATTCCATTTCACAATCCAGCGGCAATAATTTTTTCCAGTTTCTGATAGATACATTCTTTTTCCAGGTGAATAACTCCGGTCACCTTTGTTGCTCTGGAATGTTCTCCTACACGGATAATATAGCTGCCTTTCTCCCAGATCCACGCTTCCTGTTTCTCATCATAAGAAGCCATCCGGCTTACCGGAAAGGAAATCGTCATATTCTCACTCTCACCAGGCTGTAGGCATTTTGTTTTTTGCATAAGCTGCCAGTTCCTGATAAGGCTTTTCCAGCCGTCCATCCGGTTCTGATATATAAATCTGCACTACTTCCCTTCCAGAATATTCTTTTCCTGCATTCGTAACCTGTACATTTAATACGATTTCAGAATTTTTAAGTAAAATATCCTTTGTTTCAACCAAAAATGTAGTATAAGATTTTCCATATCCAAATGGATATGCCGGAACTTTTCCAAAAGAATCAAACCAACGGTACCCCACATAAATTCCTTCTGTATAATATTCATCATCCTGGTTTCCGTTCCTATATCCAATCTGCATTGGGATAATCTTCATATTCTTTTGCCCAGGTCGCTGCCAGATGTCCACAGGGATTTACTTTTCCACTCAAAACATCTGCAAGTGCATCTCCCCTGAGCTGCCAGCCTGTCCCATCAGAACAACAGCTGAAATATTGGACAGCTCATGGAAAAAGGAAGTATCAATCACGCCGCCAATGTTCAGTACAACAATAACGTGACTGTAATGGCTGCACAGAGTAGTCAAAAACTCTTTCTCTTCCTGATGCAGCTGATAGTCACCAGGCTCATTTCTTCTGTCTGCACCTTCACCGGAATTTCTTGCAAGTACATAAATTGCAATATCCTGGTCTGCCTTGGAAAAATCATTTTCTTCTGTAGGAATCGTCAAAAGGGTTCCGATGGGCAACATCGCCCAGAATGCCAGTTCCGGAGAATCGGCATATTTTTGCTGCATTTTTCCTTATAAGCTTCTTTCTTCTGCACTGCCGCAGCATCGTATCTGTCCAGCCACGCTTTCGTGGTAATGACAGCACCTGCGTGCTCCAGCCCTTGTTCTACAGAACTGACTTCTCTTGCATTCACTTCTCCTGAGCCAGTTCCACCTGAGACGGTATGTCTGGCACCATTTCCAAACAAAGCGATTTTTTGCTTCTTTTAACTTGAGCGGCAGAATACCGTTATTCTCCAGCAAAACCATTCCTTCTGCTGCAATCAGGCGACTTCTGTTTCTGTTTTCGATTTCGCGTCGGCTTACATCCGGCGAAACTGCTGCGTAAATTTTTTTCATGCCCAACACTCCAGATTCTAATTGTAAATTATGGATTTATACTTTACGACTGATGCTATGCTAATTGGTGTTTGTTACCAGTGAACAGTAACTGCTGTTTTACTGCTCAGTGCTTTTCTGGCTGCGTCTTCTCGCCAGTTCTTCATGAATCGCCGGAAGCTTTTCTTCCAGATCAAAGAACCGGAACAATACAAATAATCCAAGATTGATAATCAGTGGAAGATAGTTTGAAAATGCATAAATTGCATATCTCATAGAAGTAGTTGCCACTTCCAGATCCGGATTGTAAGCGCCCAATGCCAGACAAGCTGTAAGGATTACAGAACCTACACCGGAACCGATCTTGGTCCCAATTCCAATTGCACCTGATGAAACACCTACCATTTTGTTGTAGTATGTATATTCGTTGTAATCGATAACCATAGCCAGAAGAACTCCGTACAGACACATCAGCGGAATCTGAACAAAGCTTCCGATTACACTGACTGCAATATATACCTTAAAATTAGTCGGGATAATACAACGAATTAAAGCAGTAAATGCAGCTCCCAGTACACCGAAATCAATTGTTTTACGAACTCCCAGTTTTGCAATAATCGGTTTCGACACGACAAAACCAACAAGAGTGGCAAAAAATCCCAGGGCTCCAGCAAGTGCTACCAGATTATCATTTCCGAAAATCCATTTACAGTAATAAGTACCAGATGTAGCAGCAATTGAATTTGTGATCTGTGTGATCAGATTAAAAAGTATTAAAATAACCCAATATTTATTTTTAAACAACATTGGAATAGATTTCTTTAACGGAATTGCTTCTTCCTCATCCTGACTATCATTTTCACTAACTTCATCTACAAGTTTCGCTTTTTGCGACCGTTCATATAACAGATAGAAAGCATTAACAGAACCAGAAGCGCCATAATAAAACCATATTTTATCCATGCATTCTGATTGCCGCCCAGGGCATTTGTAATCGGAATTGTAAGAATCGCGATTACCATTCCAGAGCCATATGCACCAACAGCCCTGCATACACCCATACTTTCACGTTCGCTCTGGCTGTTTGTTCTGACAACCATAACAGCAGACATTGGAGTTCCCATCAGGGTTCCGCATACTGCTGACAAAAGAATGTTTGTCACACATGCATATATCAGTGCAGGAATCTGTCCTGCCTTAATTGGTACGCAGAACAGTAATGCTGCCAGAATGGAATATGGAACCATCATTCTTAAAATCCAACGATAGTATTTTCTATTTCCACCTTTGGAGTGATCGATTATATTTCCAAACCACAGATCCGTCACTGCATCTACAATCTTTGCGATCAGCATTACAATACCAATGCCGCCAACAGCCAAACCCACCTTATCCGTATAGAAATAAGTAAGCTGGCCAATCAGATTGGCTACCAGATTCATGCCAAACTGCCCTGACATATCTGCAAGATAATCACGTTTGCGCATCATTTTCTGCACACCATTTCGGTCAACTCCCAGACCGCGTTTTTTCTTTTCTCATGTTTTCTTCTCCTTTTTTGTATCTAATACTTTTATAGCTACCAGGGATCAGTAACTTTTTATACCTCAACTTTATCATTCTTAGTTTTTTCTGTATTGTAATTTAAGGTTTTATATTGTAAAATTCAACATATAATTTCAGATTTTTTTAACATTAACAAGCCCCCAAAAATACTGTCAAATATAGATTTAGAAAAACTTGAGGAGATGCTTTCATATGAATTATGTATCTTTTTGCAGAATGTATTTTTCTGTTACCCATATTCCAGTCAGTCTTATGAAAAAGAACGAAGCCATTTATTCTTCTATTGGTGAAGTATGTTCCGTAAAGGCTGCGCGTTATTGGGAAATGGCACCGATTGATGACACCCCTAATTTTTACCGATATTCACCAGATATTGAATATGGAGTTGTCCATATCCTTGGAACCGATTACGCAATTGTTCTCGGACCAGCTTTTAGTGTTCCGGTTACTTCTGAAATTATCAGAACTTATATGCATGAAAATGCCATTGCATTGGAATACCAAGAGGCAGTCGCAGAATTTCTCTGTACTATCCCGCGAATTACTTACCAGCAATTTTCCAGACATCTCGCATTAATTCACCTATGTCTGAATCAAAAAGAAATAAGTGTCCAGGATCTTTTTCAACAGGACAATGAGCACGTGAGAAAACGTGAAGAACAGAACGTCAACGAAATTGCCAATAATATCGAGAATAATAATTTACACGACTCCTACTATTTTGAGCAGGAATTATATCAAGCAGTAAAAGAAGGAAACCCTGTCAAACTAGATCATTTTTTGAACACAAACAAGTTTCAATCCATAGAGGGAAAAATGGGCAACACGCCTTTGCGCCATGCAAAAAAATCTATTTATCGCGACAACAACAAAAGTGGGAATGCTTGGTGCCATTCCAGGCGGTCTGATATTGAAAAGACCTATCAGCTTATGGATCTATATATTCAGGAATGTGAACGACTGCAGACGATCAGTGATGTAAAATCCCTCCAGTATTCCATGATACAGGATTTCTGCCACCATACAGCTAATACTCATATTCCAGAAGGAATTTCCTCTGAAATATACAACTGTATGAGCTACATCCGCTGCCACACCAACGAAAAATCTAAGTATTGAAGATATCGCAAAACAGATTCATCGCAGCAGTTCCTACACCATGAAGCATTTTAAGAAGAACTTGAATTAATATAGGGGCATACATTGTCCGCCGTAAGCTGGAAGATGCCAAGGGACTGTTGACTTATAGTGATAAAAGCCTGACTGAGATTTCGAACTATCTTTGTTTTTCCAGCCAGTCTTATTTTCAGAATGTTTTTAAGAAAAAAATATGGGCTGACACCTTTACAGTATAGAAAAAAGACACAACATATATAAAAAATTTTTCACCATCTTAGAAATTAATGATAATTTTTTCAGCTAGTTTATCATTTTCGTAACGTCACGAAAATGTCTCAAACTACATAATAACCTATAAAATATAAAAAGGCTGCTTCTTATAAAGATATCCCTTAGTCAAATTGGATTTCTTTATTTTCAAACAGCCTTTTAATAAATTGTGAACTTCCAGAAATTTTACAACTAAATCCAGCCTATATCCATTCATCGGCATTCCGAATCAAGTCAATGATTTCATCCAATGAACGCTCACTTTCCACGTATACATCATACAACGCCTGTGTTGCCCTCTCGATTTTCCGTTCCGGGTGTCGTTCATCCAGCAGTGTGGAAAGCTCCTCAGCAAGGACACTGTATTCCTTATGCTTTTTAATTACTTTTTCCTGAAGTCTTTCTATTTTTCTGTCCAGAGCTTCTATGTGTTTCCTTTCTTCCTGCTCCTGTTTTTCCATGTCATTCTTCCTCTCTACTGTCGGTATCCGTTTTTCCTTGTATAAAACTGAGGATCTCCTCATAGCTTTTTTCGCTTCCTGCAATAGCTTTTAAAATTTCTTCATTCAAAATCGCTTTTTTCTTTTTATGCAGGTCTTCCAGTTCCGCTGTCAGGCGGTCATTCTGTTCACGGTTCCGGCTGATTGCCCTCTCTGTTTTTGCTATTTTCTGTTCAAGTGTTTCCCTGTTCATGTTTCTTGCCATCACTGTACTCCCTTCAAAGATTCTGCTGATATTTTCTGCACGGTATTTCACATAATTCAATCCATGTCAAAAAGCACTTAAGATCACTTTCTGGGTTTTGGTTACTGCATGATCAAGCCGGTACACCTTATCCAGCTGGCGTGTCATCTCGATCTTTTCCAGTTCCACGATTTCATAGGCACCTGTTGCTGCCAGGTAAAAAAGACATATCCGGCATATCCAAATCCACATAGCACCAGATAAATGGTCCATAGTACAAACCCGGTGGATTTTTCCGCCATTCCAAATGTACATCCGCAATATAAAATAACCAGGCAGATCAAAACAGTGTTCACAATCCGTTTCTGAAAAAAGCCAGGAATCCTTTCATACCCGATCTGGATTTTTCCAGGTTCTCATACAACTGCTGCCATCCTTTCTTTTGCTTCAAGTCCGCCTTCCTCTCTGATACAGCTAATCACAAGCTGTTTCTTTTTGTACAGGGAAACTAAAATGCGTAAATACTCCTGGCTGACCTGTTCTAAAATCTCCTCTTTTTGTTTTCTGCTACCGGAACCTTTTGAGTTTCTTTTTGTAGGCTGCATAAATGATCGGAAATGGTTCCATTTTTCCGATCTGGGTAAAGACCTTGTGTTCTTCATAAGAAAATGTAGGCTTTTGAAATGCACGAAGGGCAAACTTTATTCCTTTTCCCATGGCCAGGCTGTCGGTAAAGTTTCGCATCCGGTCAGAAAAATAACAGATTGGCTTCAGTACTGCCCTTTGAAAAAGGAAAAACAGTGCTTCTTCTTTTTGTCTCTCCCTCGCATCTGGCTACGCCGCGCCGTACCAGACGGTTTAAGCAAAACGAAAATCCTCTTCATCCGCCCATTCCATCGCCTTTTCTTTTCCAAAGGGCAAATACATAAAAGCCGGTACATCTGGGAGTGTACATTTGCCTCTTCGCATACCGACCAGGTAAGGGCGGCCCAAATCATGGTCTCCATCTCAGAAGTACCTTTTTTCTGCTCCCCAACCCGTACCACAAACCTTCCGGAGTCTTCTTCCACCCGGTTTCCCACTGCTGTATAAAAATCATTTAAAGTTCCTCCTTAAAACAGCTTCATCACTTCCAGAAGTTTTGGAACCACATAGCCAAGAAAAAGGGCTGCCAGCAGACACATTCCGTATTTGGCTTTCGAAGGTTCCTGACCTCCTGGTTTTTTGGTTCCGATAATCCGCACCCTGCCAGGAACATTCCACCGGAGCTTTCGGTAAAAATGGATAAAATCCTCATGGTCAAACCCAAAAGATCGGACACAGAAGATATTTCGCTTTTGCTCTTCATCATCCAATAGAAAAAAGCTCTCCCGTTCCTGATCCGTTTCTCTTAACACAACATAAAACTCCGGGATTCCACGACGGCTCCCTTCCACGATCTTGTCTATTTCCGGATAAAAAATACGGCAGGACTCATATCTTCCATTTTTCTCCGGCTGGCAGACGGCAAGGCTATCTGGTTCCAGTTCCATATAACAGTATTCCGATTCCATGATTCGTCTGCTGATGCCGGCAGTCTGCCGCAAAAGAAATATGATACTAAGAGCCAGTGCCACACACAAATAGGCAAGATCCCAGGCCCTTATTCGAAAGATGAAAAAATAAAGCGCGATTCCTCCAAAAAAGCTGCCAAGTCCAATCAGAACTGAAAACCACTCTTTTAGATCCATTAAATGGTAAACTTCATCTTCTTTTGCCTGCAAACGCACCTGATACCTCCTTTCTTTCATGCAGCAAACTTATTTTCCTCATAGGAAACCGTTTCGATTTTTATTTTGTTTTGTTCCATAAGTTTTTTGCATTCCCGAATGGTTTCTTCACATCGAAAATAAGAAAATTTTCCGATATGCATTTCTGTTTCTGAAAGGCAGAGCCGGTTCTGCAGCCAGATATAAAGCCCATGTTTGGTCATAACCCCTGCGTTTATCACTTCGTTTAACGCCCGGTGTGCTTCGATCCGCTTGTGGCGAAGATTCCCATCTGCCAAGGTTCCCATAGGACTCAGGCTCTTTTGTGAACTCCTATGTAGGAATCACATGCTGGATACCCGCCACAGACATACAGATAATTTTCCGGATCCAGGTTCCTCTCCCCATACACGTACATTGCAGGGCGGAGTACTGCCTGCCGTCCACAATAAGGACAATACAGTCTGTTGTCCTGTTTTTTTTCTTTTTTTTGCTCATGTTGCACCAGCTCCTTTCCTGTTTGTCCCGATTGTAAAAAAATCGCATTTTCTGTGTCAATAGGATTTCATTACTTTTTTAAACTTTTTTCAGACACAGCGTTTTGATTAGTCGTGTAATAATTCCTCTGCCACCTCATAATTGTCATTGATACGCGTCACCACCAGCCCGATCTTGTCTCCTTTGGATGGAAGGGTGGTCATGTTGCAAAATGTGCCACTGCATTAACTCCGATATCCAGGCGCATAAAAAAAATAGGTTCCCTTTATAAACTTCTGTAATGATACCTGTATACTTGCCCTGACGGTGGCATTTCCGCAAATTGTCCTTGTTGGTATTGGCCGTCGGGCTTTTTGGCATCCACTTCCACGCGAATCTGGTCTACCAGATCCACTTCCACCTTGTTTACCATAACAAGGACCAGATCTTCCACCTGGAATTTTTCTCCGGCATCCCCATCCATTCCCAGGCCATATCTCTGGCCCGGACGGATACTTCTACACCAAAGACTTCCAGGCGGACTGCCTTGGGAGCTACCGCGATCACCCTTGCTTCTACGATCCTGCCCGGATACAAAAAGAGGCTTTTCCCCTGTTTCCCCAAAGTAGAATGTTTGTCTTTTTTTCGGCATGGCATCTTTTCTGGAAGCCACCACGCTGCGGCTTTTGGCATCCAGATCTTTGATGATAAAATCAATGTCACAGCCAAGCATGTTGTTAGGCAATCCGGACCTGGCGGTTTAAGAGTATCTGCGTTTTCCCGACCATCCTCGCTTAAGTTAATCATCATTTCATTCATGGGGATGATGATACGGAAACCGTTGTAATAGGTAACCGCAACCATCCAACCGCTTTCCAGCTTTTCAATGCCGCCAAGCTGCCCGGTCAGAACCTTTCTGGTACGATGTGCATTTAACAGTTGGTGCCATCTGGCATCTTCCTGCTCTTCCATGCTTTCCACCTGTGCATCCACATCAATGGTAAGCACCCCTTCGTAAGCGGCCCGGGGTATTTCTTTTTTCTGTGGCTTCCTCTGCAAGTGCTCTTTTTTTGTGTTATCCATGTAAACCCTCCTATTAGTAATACGATTAAAAAGGCACAAAAATAGCAGCCTGTGCGTAACAAGCTGCTAATTGTGCCTTCTTTTTACAAATACCATTCTATAATGGATGGAATCGGAAGTCAATGTTATAGAGGTTGCAATAAAGTCGCATTTTGGTCGTAAATTGCATTCTCCTTCATTATTTAACACGCGTCGGTTTCATTTCCAGATTTCTTCACTTCTGTAGAATTGTATCCTGTCTGTTTTTGATGTCCGAATCTTTTATTCCTCTTCTTCCATCACAAATTTAAACACCAGCTGCTCCTTATTTTTATTTTCTTTCAAGTGATTTCCGAATTCCGGTTGTATCTGCGAAGGTTCCCCCATAAGCATCCACCTTAATCCATTTTCCATTTGCCTTTATTTCATTCCACTGATGCGTCCAGCTTCCTGCATTCACATGTCTTACCGGAATACCTGCTGCCTCACAGAGTAATTTGTATGCCCTTGCATAGCCGGAACAGGCCGCCTTTTTTTCAAAATTAATGCCGCATAAGCTTCATTTCCGTAATTCTTTTTTATAAGCTTCTGTAGACTGATTAAGTTGCCAGCAACAATGCTCAGTCAGATACTGAAATAGAACAAAAGGCACGTTCTTTCGTATTCAGATTGAAATTACATATTTCTTTACAATTTTCCTTTGCTTCCTTTTTCGCTAGATTTAATCTCTGAGCATTACTTGGTTCCTTCACTGTAACTTTGCATTTCAAAGTTTGTTTTCCAACCTTTTGCATAAATCACTGTCGTTCCTTTCTTTTTTTCCCTTTTATCTTCCCAGAAGAAGAAACAGACGCGACCGCCTTTTTGAACTACTCCATTTTACTTTCTTTTTTTGCTGCCAGTTACTTTTAATGTTTCCGTACAACCTTTATATACGGTAACTTTTGTTTTGTTAAGTTTTAGCTTTGCCGCCTCGAACATTGACGGTTCCCATACTGATGCTAAGTAACAATACTGCCAGGATCCATCCCCATAAGATTCTTCTTTTCTTTTGCTGTAACTGTTTTTCTTTCATTGGTAACCCTCCATTTTTGATTATCCTCTGGTTTCTACTGCGAGTGTAGCAAGTTGGTTCTTTTAGTTTCAATAGGATTTTGGAAAAAAATAAACTTTTAATAAAAAAGAGTACGAAAAGGAATTTCAAAGGGAACTCACTTTTGTACTCTTTCTGAAATTTTATTTTATAATATTTCAAATTTTGAAGGGTAAAATAAGAATCATTTTTGTATCACTTCAGAATAATCTCTATTTATTCAGAAATTTTATTTCCTTGATACAGTTTGTATTCCAAATAGCTTCCATACAAGCTTTACTCGTTTCTTAACAAGCTTTTCGAAATATATGCCACGCTCATGATGGCAAGCAGTATCGATAAAAAAAATTTCGCAAAATATCTCCAGCGTGGTACTGATACGGCGATACAATCTGGAAGCAAATACAATCCCTTGCATTAGATAATTCTGTTTCTTTGACACCCAGCACCCTTTTTTCTTTATAAAATTCATCTTCAACTCCTCTTTAAATGAATTTAACATTAAATATTCGTGCAAAAGTATTGTTTTTCTTCGTGCAAATGACATATACTATAATTGCCAGCAGAAAGGAGCTGATCGTATGGCTGGAAATACCTACAAACATCAGTATCCGCATGGACGCAGATTTGAAAGCGCAGGCGGACGCACTGTTTACTGAACTTTGGCATGAACCTGACTACGGCATTTAACATCTTTGTGCGCCAGTCGCTTCGTGAAGGCGGCATTCCCTTTGAGGTAAGGCTAGAACAGCCGAACAAAAGAAACGGTTGCTGCCATGCTGGAAGCGGAAAAGGATTGCAAAAGACCCGTCTGTAAAGGGCTACAATGACCTTGACGAGTTGTTTGCTGATTTAAAAGATGAAAGAAACAAAAATATACCGTCAAGTACACCACATGTTTCAAAAAGACTATAAACGAGCCATAAAGCGTGGCTTGAAGATCGAGCTGCTGGAGCAGGTCGTCACATTGCTGGCGATGGGCGAACAGTTGCCGGATAAGAACCGTGACCATGACCTGTCAGGCGATTGGGCAGGTCATCGGGAATGTCATATTCTTCCGGACTGGTTGCTTGTCTACCGCATTGAGGATGATGTTCTGGTGCTGACGCTGGCTCGCACCGGCACACACAGCGACTTGTTCGGGAAATAACAGTCTGCCGCTGTATGGGGAGACCTGTACAGCGGGGTTTTTTATATGCAAAGAGAAGTCATCTTTGAGGTTGATACCATCACTTGCATTGTTATCACAGTTGATGTTGTGGGTTTCATATTCACAATCATATCATCTCCATCCATCTGCCTCATTTATCATGCATGATTCCGTGTAGTTATTGGGCTTCACTTGGATATGCAGCAACATCCAGAAATAAAAACCGTTGTATTTCATATCACTTTTCCTCCCGTGATTTATTTACAGGCTTAAGAAACGTAGCCCAGCCGCCGAAGTGATAGACCATCGTCGCGTCCATATATAGCCCGGCAGTCTTGCGGTCGGTACATTCCGCCATGCTCCGGCGGTAGCTGTCAAACTGTGCGGAGATCAGCTTCCTCTGATGCCGCGCCGATTACTTTCGCCCCAGCAGCAACGTCGAGCCGCGAAGCATCAGACGTTTGGCCTCCTTCGGTGTCATGAAGCTGCCGTCGGTCGTGTCGATCAGTTCTACACACTCATAGCCCATATCCCTGAGCTTTCGGACAAACGCCTGCATATCACCGTATCTACAGGGCGACATCAGATCGTGGATGGCAAACGTTCCGCCTTTTTTCAGCACCCGCAATGTTTCCAGCAGAAGCGACTGCTTGTCTTCCCCCGAAATGTTGTGATAGACATAGTTGCTGGTCACCGCATCGAAGCTCTCGTCGGGAAAATCCAGCTTCACGGCGTTCCCACGTTGGAACGAAGCGTTCTTCACACTCTCCGCAGCGGCGTTTTTTTCGCACAGCAGCAGACTGAAGGAGGCGTATTCCTTGCCCCAGCGGTCAATGCCGACCATTTTCCCCTGAGGGATTGCGCTTTGCGCAGGCAATGGTCAGCGCACCGCTGGGTGTACTTTCCAGCACAAACGACAAAGGCAATGCCGAACACCATCTGCCCAGCGCGACGCGCAGCTTTCCTCTTTGCACACCGATGCCGAATTTCCGCCACCGAAATTTACGCCGAACGAGCAGCAGCGCAAGGGACAGCACCGTTCCCGCGATGAGCGAAACCAGCATTCCCTTGGGAATTCAGTTTTTGTAGTCAGGCTTCATATTCAAGACTCCTTTTTAATTGAGTGTGACTTCTCTCATAAACCGCAGCCGCGATGCACCAGATCATGATAGCACTGTTCGTGCTGCTCTGGCTCATCACGGACATCCACGTGGCCACCGGCATCTGCATGGCCTGTGCAATATCAGGAACAGCAACCAGCAGAATGTTCCATGTGACCGGATGGAAAGCAAGCATCCACTTTGGATAGCGCGTTTTACCGGCAAGCAGCATCACGAAATGGATGCCGAAAACCAATAGCATCGGAACATACATGGGGAGGATTGCGGGGAGCATGTCATCCTGATAGGCCGTAACCGCCGCAAGCGCGGCCTCCGCTCTGATACGCGGCCCCAGATAGGTGGTAAACCATGCCATGGTGGCCACCCATGTATGGATGGTCAGAGCGATCGCAACGGTGAATATCCCGCACAGAAACTGGATGGTTCTGGTTTTTCTATATTTTTCGTCGATGTCCGCATTCAGTGCTTTTTACCACAAAGTAATAGAGAAAGCCCCCAATCGCTCCCAGTCCAACGGTAAGCACGGGCCTCCACAGCCCATAAGAGCCAGACAGATAACAGGCTCTGTTGAAAAGGCCGGTGTCGGTTTTCTGAAGCGGAACGCACCCCAGCAGCCAGTCCCCGGCAGCCATCAATCCACATCCGATCGCGCCAAGAATGCACCAGTGGATGAACTGTTTTGTTTTCTTTCGTCTTCATTTTCTTCATTCCTGTGCCGCTATTTCATAATCTTCATGCAAAAATCACAGCGGTCGTCGCCGCGCCCCAACGTCATGCTTCTCTCCCAGATCAGCTTCGGATGCAGC
>VOFC01006975.1_pt1 | contig 12534 bp, 21 predicted proteins | sample 5384161 | NCBI WGS metagenome assembly VOFC01 (sample SAMN12384722, study PRJNA508395) | human gut metagenome | isolation source: healthy gut B | host: Homo sapiens | reverse complement strand
ATTACCTAAAAGCGGAAGAATTTATAGGATTGATTTGAAGAAGTACTTCCTTCATTGTAAGAAGCGTATTATGGAGAAATGGGATAGAGTATTCCATTCCAATCCTCATTTGATATGATTTGAATTTCACAGGCTAGATGCAGGGTATTTCTAATATATCAGAATTATATACTAGATTATTTGTTAAGTTTCTCACATGTTAGATATGATATACCAGATAAAACATTTGATGGGACAGAGATTAGACCGACACGAGTATAGGGAAAAAGATTTCAACTATTTAGAAACTCATTATCCAGAATTAGCAAAGAATACAAAATGTATCGGCATACATTTCCTAATTACAATAAGACAAAGTTGATGCCAGACAGTTATAAAAAACTGTGATGCTCCCAGCATTTCTTGAATATTTGGATAATGAATGGATACCTAAAGTAGCTTACGATTATTTCAATAAGAGAGATAAAAAGGCATTAGACTTTTTACCAAACTGATTGCGAATGTAAACCCAGGAAGAGCCACCGACCGATGATTTCGACAAAGGAATGGATAAGATATTAGTAGATATGAAATTGATGAATAGTGAGGGCAGTAACTACTAAAGTTACACCCACCAGTTTTTTCTATAACTTTATTTATAAAAAAGTGCGTCCACTGCTTAATTAGTGGGCGCACATGTTTTCTTTATTCGACCGTTAAGATAGCAATTTATTTTTGTTATTTCATAATCTTTTTCTGTTTTTATAGTTAACTGCCAAAAAATATTGTTGCCGCTCGATAATTGCCAATATTATAAACAAAGTGTATCCCAAAGCCTTGATACACTTACCTCTTTGTCTGAATCTATCACGTTAACTTCTTCTGTCTGGTTTAGTGAAGTGCCATTTGCAATGTTCTGACATTCATAGAGTATTCGCTATACACAAAGAAGCGGCATAAATAGCAATACTACCAATAAGAGTTCCAATAGTATATGCAAAGCCCTGCTGACCTAAACTCTTTTCCAACGTTATAATATTCGCCCGACATATATGCCATCTTAGGGAACATATATGGTCGTAAACGCTAAAAAACGGTTGCAATAGCTCCTTAATACTAACGTCGCATAGCCAATGACTATCAATGCTTTTCATGGTAAAATTCTCTTTTTCATAGACTGTAAATTTTATTGGTTAATACTAAAAAAACTCTGTTTATTCAGCAATAACCACGCAATTACAGCTATAAAAAAAAAGACGCAGAGCTATTGCCACACGTCGTCAGGCCTCCCTACAGCCTACCTATCATGGCAACGCACCGCGTCTTTAGACGGGAACGCTCGCCTAATGGATAAGTTCTCTTAGATAGCCTTTTTGTATCAAGTGTAGGAGTTTGACGACGATTAGGCTATTTTAAACAGCATCTACTTTTTTTTAGATGCTGAATAATATTCGTATATTTGGAGCAAAATATAGGAAAAATATTTCATAACAATAATATGTTAATATAGAAATTAAAAAAAATAATGTAAACAAAATTATAGTTGCCTTATTGTTTTTAGGTTCATAATGAATTAGCAGAATGGTCATGTCGTCACTGGCCTCTGCTTTGTTGTACATGGGAGGCTAGGAACGAACCACTGTATCTACTATTATGCGTACATCGAAAGTGCCCAGCGGAGCCAGAGTTGATAATAGAGCGATCTTCACCATACAGCTCTTTGGAGGCATTTTTCAGCCTCGGTTATTCCGTCGGTATAAAGGAAAAGACGGGTATTCTTTTCAAGAGTGATTTCTTCATCGGTGTATCCATATCTTCCAGTACTCCTACGAATAACTGTATTTTTGCTTTTCAGTAGCGTTGTATTTCCGTCTGCACCTATTATAATAGGTGGATTGTGTCCGCATTACAGAAACGCAGGCTTCCGTTTCAGGTCGAGTATGCCGATGATGAGGAGTAACGAACATGTTGGCCTCGTTGTTTTCGGAGATAGAACGGTTCATCTTGCTCATAATCTCGGCAGGCGAGGTGGCCTGTTGGGCGAGGGTGCGGAACAGGCTGCGTGCAATGGCCATGAAGAGTGAGGCCGGAACACTTTGCCCGATACGTCACCGATGACGAAGTAAAGTCGGTCATTGTCGATAAAGAAATCGTAGAGGTCGCCGCCTACTTCTTTGGCAGGATGCAATATGGCATGGGTCCACTTCCCGTTCGGGGGTAGGGTGGGAAGATTTTGGGAATCATTCCCATCTGTATCTCACGGGCAATGGACAATTCGCTTTCAATGCACTCTTTGGAAGCGGTCGTTGTGCGCAGTTCCGAAACGTAGCCCGACAATGACTGCTGCATATAGACCAGTGAGTCGTGCAAATTTTTATTTCATCTTTTGAGTGTACTTCGGGTAATGCCACATCAAAACGTCCCGTGGCAATGGAACGGGCGGATTCGGAAAATTTTCTGAGCGGACGTACCAGTCTGTGAATGATTTTGATAGATCAACGGAAGCAGTACCAGCATACCTGCCAGGAAAATATAGATGATGCGGTGGGAGGTGGCATCCAGATTGTGGAGTATCACCTGGCTGGGGCAGATGGTGCATACAGACCATCCACAGTTAGGGATGGCGGTATATAGAGCATGTGTCCTGTTCCGCATTGTTGAATTGTGCTGTGCCGGTCACACCGTTAAGTATATTGCGGCCTATTTCCTCTTCCTGAACATCATTCTTGCCCAGGGCAACGGAGAAAATGGTTTCGTTCATTATCTTTTCCCGGTCGGGGTGGGTGAGGAAACTACCGTTCGGCTGAGCAGGAAGGTATAGCTGGATTGGTAAGGTTTCAACTTATTTACCATATCGGTGAAACGGGACAGGAAATATTGGCCGTAAATATGGCATATACCTCTCCTTGTGGGTTGCGAAGAGGTAGCGCGTATGTACTCATAATTGTATTTCCGCCTCCCGTGTCGTAGTAGGGTTCGCTCCAATAACTCGTTTTCAAGTTTAGGTATCAGATACCAGTCCATGCAGGGATAATCGTAGTCTGCTCCACCCAGTTTCAGATAGTTCACGATCTCTTCTGCCCCCTCGTTGATGCTGAAGGCGTATGGCATGAAGTATTTTCCTTTCTCCTTATAATATCCGGGAATGAAAGCGATACCGCTTCCTACAATCAGGCTATTGTTTTCACGATGGCGGTGAGGACATCTTTTAGAGAATCGGGGTGCTTAGGTTTTTCTCCACAATCCAGACGGACTGTTCGAGGGTAGATTCTACAATCTGCAACTCTCCGCTGATTTGTGTAGCTGTGTTGCGCAGCAGTCCGTGTGCATGGTCTATGGCATCTTCCGTTATCTGCTTCCGGCTGTAATTATAGAACAGCATCATGATGCAGACAAAAACTATCAGCGTGAAAGACAGCACATAAATGCTTAGTTTGGTGGCAAACGATGGGGAAAAAATGCTTTCATGGAGGAATGATTATATAATTAGGGGGATATGGTGATGTGCAGTGTTGTTTATTTTACAAAATCCTCGTAGCGGATACTGGCACTTCCGGCAGGCGTCAATATCATTGCAGCGCGTGCAAATCCTTCCCGGCTGAGGCGGTAGGTACGTTGTCCGCTTTGCTGGTCCACTTGCAGGCGGAGAACTTCCTCCAGCATTTTGCGTTGGTGGTAGCGGTTGGTGCCTATATTGCCCTTTTTTCACTTCTTCCATAACCATATCGAGGGCTTCTTCACGGTGCTCGTTGGCCCATGCCCAACCACGCATACTGGCTTTTACCAGTTTGCGCACAACTTCCGGATATTGGTTATGAACTCTTCCGTGACGTACAACCCATCTTCAGGCAGGTTGTAGCCATAGTCGGCAAGACGTATGGAGTATATCGAATCAACGTTCATCCCGTATTCCGATAATTGGAGATACTCATTATAACTTCCTACCAGGCAAGGATCGGCAGCCCCGAAAGAAACACATTGACTCCGCTGTTGAACCGTATCCATTCTACCTGTTTCAGGGCGTAATGCCTGCAAGCCGGTCAAGTGTTTTTGGCTCAGATGATTCCATACGGCTATCTTCTGGTTTCGAAGAGATTCCTCGCCTTTAAGAGGAGAGTGGCTGATAAGCATCAGACTGTTTTCCTGTGAGGTCTGCATGACGTTTACTACACGTGCGCCTGCAAGCCGCTCCATGAATGCGTATGAAAGGTTCATGATTACTACCGGGCACGACCTTTCTCCATAAACGAAAAAGAGCTTTCTGAGATGGCAGGATGTTGTACGCATACGTCAATTCCCTCCTCCTTATAGAATCCCAGCTTATCCGCCACGTAATAACCGGTAAATTGGGCTTGGGCGGTCCACTTCGGGGTGAGCATGATGCCTTGTGCTTTAGTCTGGGGGGGTGAAGCAAGTAGTAAAGGCAATAGGAAGATGCTGAAAATAAATCTTTTCATCATAATATTTTACCGGATATTAAAGAGAGAAGTGCAGCCCGTCATTTCAAAGATGTTTTTTATTTCCGGCCTCATAGCCTCGATAATCAAACTTCCCTGATTTTTCTGTACGCTCTTTTGCAGGATAAGAAAGCATCGCAGGCGGAACTGCTGATGTAGGACATTTGTTCGCAATTGACGATGATATTGGGCTTGTCTTCTGAAGCAAAGGCTGTATGGCTATGCTGAAGTCGCGGGCGTTGGCTGTATCCAACCGCCTTTTATATCCAGTACAATGATGCCGTCTACTCTGCAAATGTTTGTGTCCAGCAGAGCGTCCGGTTTAAAGTCTATATCCAACCGTTTCACTAGAGTCAGCAGATTTTGGGTGTCCGTAGTTCGGTAGTTTACTTCGTCCATTGTGCGGTGAATAAGGAAATGCCCTAATCCTTTGGTGAGCTGCTCTTCGAGGGATGGCTTTTCATCCGGACTTTTTTTCTGGAACGGATCAACTGCGATTCCTTCATCCGTGATCTGGAAAGTCAGCCTTCCGGGAGTGATATGTGCCTGAAGCTGAATTTCGCTTGATTCTCCTTTCGGATAGGCGTATTGAATGATGTTGGCTATTATCTCTTCTATCGCGAGATTCATGCTCATCGCTATTTCCGAGGGGATGTTGAGTGATACTCCCAATTCTTCCATAAATTGGGAAATACGCCCGGTCTCATTCAACTTGATGTTGATAATAATTTCTTTTCCATGTTCTTTCGTTAATGCTTTATAGTAACGTGTATAGTAGCTGGCTTAATATGTGCAAATATCCCTATTTCCCTTTATATCGAACGGTCTTCCTCGCTTAAAAGCGTCCCACTTTGGGTGGAATGGCTGAAATGGTACTTAATACTACTTGAAAATGGTACTAAAAAGATTGTATATATTGCCCCATAGTTGATAAGTTTTATAACTTTGCGCCAGAAAAATATATCGGATAAACGAACACCTGTAAAATAAAAAGCGAAAGGAAAAATGACCAGTGTAATCATGTTGTTTATAGAGCTGCTGCTCGATATCGTCGGTCTTGTTACAGGAGGGATTATCTGGGCACATTCTTCTGAAAGCAAAATTCGTAAGGCTTGGGGAATGTTGGCTACCACTCTGTCGCTACTTCTGCTGTGTGATAATATAGAGTGGATGTGGCTTTTTAGCCGTGGAGTGGAGGAGATACCCCGCTTCGTCGAGGTGCCTATGGATCATTTGTCTATTTGGCATATTGTACGCGTGATTTTCTTTTTTTCAGCTCTTTTCGCTATTTCCCATCGCTTCACTGAAGCCTGGATGGATGACGCTGACAAGGATCACCAATTATTGCATTCCTATACTGCTGATTGTTTGCATTGCTTGCTGTTATCAGTTCTTTAACGGGCATTATACGATGCTGAAGTCCTTCGCTGCTATTGGAGAGAATCTGGGAAAGCAGGATGTAGTGGTCAGACTGATGTTGTTTGTCATCAGTGTATTGATGCCTTCCTTGAACTTTCTTCTTCCTTATCTGGAAGCGTTGGATACCTATCCGACGGGTACAGAGTAGGGGGATGTATATTTATATGGGATGTTTTGGATTGATTATGTCGGGGGTATATCTGGCTGATGTTAGGAACCAGTGGTTTATGTTTTAACCTTTTCGGGTATTTTGTGGTTGTGCCTACTATCTTGCTGAATATACTCTATCTGCGCAATGATAACCCGCTCTCTTTACCGCCATTGCCGGTAATTGATTTAAGTCGGCAGGAAATAGAGGCAATCAAGGAAATTGAAGTGTCTCCCGTAGTGCTTGAACTTAGTGAGCAACTGATGGCCTTTATGAACGGGCATACACCTTTTACCAATCCCCAATATTCATTGCAGAATGTGTTGACGGATATAGGAACCAATGAGCATCGGTTCAATAAGGTATTGCGTTACAATGGTTTCTCAGGATTTCGGGATTATATTAATTTCAATCGCCTGCAATATTTTAAGGAACAGGCGGCTTTACGGAAAGAACTGACAGTGAAAGAACTTATGTTTATGAGTGGATTTACTTCGCGTTCCAGCTTCTATCGCTATTTCGCCAGTATTGAGAAAATGTCTCCGAGCGAGTATATGGAAAGACTTCAGCAGGAAGGTTAGGGGATTTCACCACAGAGTAACACAGAGGTTCACGGAGTTCAATATTCAATATATGCAATTAAAGAAATAAGATTCTGTGAACCTCTGTGTTACTCTGTGGTGAATCATTGTATCTTATTCTTTTTCTTCCACTGCTCGTACTTCTTCAGCACTTTCAGTCCGTCGCTATTATACCAACTATATCCGTTACGGCGTTCGTGTCCTATTTCTGAGATATCGAACTTCTTCACTCCATCGCGGTCACTAAAGAAAGGACGGTTATCTTCCAGTGTATAGAAGCGTGCCCACAAAGGAGGACAATCCGTACATGGTACCATGCGGTAGTCTTTCTTTCCTTCGTCATTGGTGAAGAACTCTTTCTTTATGCCTTCAATCTTGGATGACTTGAACCATTCAACTGCATTTTCTATACAGTTGATAACCTCTTGTGAGGGATTGGGCAGAGACATTAATAGAATGACTATTTCGTCAGACTCTTGTCCGCTCAGTGAGGGTAACTCATAGGCGCGTGCTTTAGCAGGGAGCAAGGGTGTGTTCGTCATGTTGTGCACACCAGACGGTTGGTTTGCCATTTAGGACAACTTGCGTTTTTGAGGATGCACTCCACACCTTTGTTGAATGCGGCGCGAGCACGGTTGCAGATGCTGTCGGGGACATATTCATAAGGGGCTTTCTTTTCGTATACTTCGCGCAGAAGTTCCATTACATTTACCATCGCGTTGTCATTGTAGGTGATATGTGTGTAGTAACCTTTGGGACGGGGCCAGAACTGAGGCCAGCCTCCATTGGGATATTGTGCTTTTGAGGATATAACGGATGCCGTCCAGCGCACTGTCTTTGTATTTCTTAATATGAGTGGCTAGATACAGGCGGGAGAGGTATTGGATTTCCGTACTGGTGGCGTCGTTGTCTATGGTGCTTTCGTTCACTTCATCTTTGGAAGCAAGTACATCTTCCAGCTCTTGTTCTGTTAGTTCGGCAGGCATATAGATATTTTTAGGCCAGCCGCCGGTAGTTTGTTGATAGAGCAGGACATTGTCGCCAATGCGGATGGCCTCAGGAGTTTTAAAGAATTCGTCGTTTAACTTGGGTGCCATCTTTACCCAAGTTTTATACGGCTTTTTTTCTTTGTAGTTTACGGTTTCTTGTGCGAATAAGTTTGTCAGGGCACAACAAGGCCAGACAACACAGGCAAATCTTTTTTCATGGTCGTTGTTTTTATAGTTCTACTGATGGCAAAGTAGAGGAAAAAATTCGCCTGATGGGGAATATTTGTTTTATTCCAGGTATTTTGTTACTTTTCCACTGATTTGCAACAAAGAAATCTCGCATAATTTAGTGTTGTACTCCGCCGAAAGAATTCTTTCTTCTGCATCTAAAAGGCTTTTCTGTGCTTCACGCATTTCGATACCTGAAAGGTTTCCCAGCATATAACGCTCCATGGCAATCTCATGGTTTTCTTTAGCGGCTACAAGGTTCTGGCGTTCCAGGTTCAGCATTTGCAGGTTGTTCTGGTAAGCTTGCCATAAGTTGCTCAGGTTCTGCCCGTAAGGCTTGTTCCAGTTGTTCGCGTTCCAGGCGGGCATTCTGAATGGCAATACGTGCATTGTTGCGTTCTCGGCGACGGTTTCCGTCGAACAGGTTGAAACCGATAGTCAGGCCGAAGTTGGCACCAAGATTACCGCGTTGGATGTTAGTGGCGATATCGTATTTGTTGAAGGTATAGCCATAACCGCCGTTCATCTTCAGATAAGGATAGTCGCGGAACAAACCTTTTTGTAATCCAACTGGGCAAGCGTGTTGTTTTTGATAGGCTTTCAACAGAGAAGCGTTGGTTTGCAGAGTCATGTTCCAAAAGCTCTTCAAAGTTTAGTCCACCGTCTACGTTGATCAGACTGTCTTGAATAATGATGGGCTGGTCTACATCTTCGTTCGCCATCAGTTCGTTCAGTTGGATACGGGAGGTATGCAGCAACTCTTGCTGTTTCATATACTGGGCACTGTCTGCATTGAAGTCTACCTTTGCCTGTTGGTAATCCAGACGGGAGAAGTTACCGATGTGATAACGCTCTTCCACGATACGCAAACGCTCTTTGGACAAAGATACGGCATAGCGGAAATTATTCAGGACGGATCTTATGTTGTAGATAGTTGTAATATTCGGCAGCGATGTTGGCTATGAGGTCTTCTACGGCGATGGTATTGGTTTCACCTTGTCTTCCAACTCTTTCAGACGTTGGTAGTTGGCGGTGATGTTGAAGCCGTCGAAGATAGTCCAGTTCAGATTAAGCCCCACGTTCATGGTCTGATCGAATACACCATTCTCTTTGACATGTTCTCTCTTAGTTCGCACTTGCTGTCTGTATTGTCTACGGTTCCTTTATAACTTGCAGAGAGGTCAAGTGTCGGCAGATAACCGGCGTTTCCCAGCGTGGCGTTGTTTTTTGCTGACTTGTTCCTCGTTGCGGGTAATGCGCAGCGAGTAGTTATTTGAAGCCCGTATTCCAGGCAGGACTTTAATGTATAAGATTGCGGCATCTGCGCTTGTAACGCAAGCGAGGTGCTACAAATGAGGATAAAATGTACGTTTGGATTTCTTTTAAAAGTAGATACACCATATATGGCAGGTAATGTGTGATACCAATATTACCCCCACTACGGCTGTACCATGGCAATGCGCTGGTTACAACCTTCACCCGAAGCGAATGCCAACGGTATCAATCCGAGAATGGTAGAAGCACTGGTCATTAGGATGGGGCGCAAACGTTGCAGGATGCATCCTTGATAGCTTCCATTTTATCTTCTCCGGCTTCTTGTTTCAGGTTGGCAAACTCTACAATAAGGATACCATTCTTTGCCACCAGACCAATCAACATGATGATACCGATCGACTGGAAGATATTCATTGTAATGTCGTTGAAGTACATGTATTAAGGCTCGCAATAGCCAAAAGGCACGGTAAACGCATGATAATCAACGGGTCTTTTGAAACTCTCGAACTGTGCTGCCAGAATCAGGTAGATCCCAGCAAGTTGCCAATACAAAGGCAAACATCAGACTGGAGGAACTTTCTCTGCTTTCTTTTGGAGTCTCCTGTCAGTGCGGTACGGAATGTAATCGTCCAATGTCTTTGGCAATCTTGTCCATCTCGTCAACCCTTGTCCGATGGTTTTCCCATCAGCAAGTCCGGCAGAAATAGTGGCGGAAAACGAAACGGTTGTAACGGTATAATTGCGGAGGAGCGATACCGCCGGTCGTTCAATCAGATTGTCCAACTGCACCATTTTCACCTTTATCACTACGAATATAGATGCCTTTCAGGTCGGAAGGTTTATTGCGTTGCTGGCGGTTGATCTCACCTAATATCTCATTGTGCTTTCCATTCATATAGAAATAACCCATACGCTGGCCGCTCAATCCGTATTGGAGTGTTTGCGCAATATTGCGATAATGCCTACTCCTCATGATACTTGCCTTGTCGCGATTGATATTGATGCGGGCTTCGGCTTACTGAACTTCAGGTTTACGTCAGCCATTTGGAAAAACAGGATTTTCATAAACTTCGCCATAAATACGGTAATACTTCTTGCAGCTTTTCGATGTTGGTAGCTTGTAATACGTATTGCAATCGCATACCCACGTCGTCCACCGAAAGAGGATGATTGTTGCACAAACGAACGTGCCTTGGTCTTTTTCTGCACAGCCTTCGAAATTTGTTCGGCTACTTCCATCTGTGTATAGTCACGATCTTTCATGTCCTTCAACGTGATACGTACATTACCGCTGCCACTTGATACGTGCCGTTACCGATTCTGCATCCGGCAGAATGGAATCTACCAACTGGTTGATGTCTTCCGTATAATCTCGTATGTATTCATAGGTTTACACCCTCTGCTCCACGTGTATTGATACTGATTTTGTGAACGGTCTTCCAATGGTGCCATCTCGGCAGGGATGGCATTCCACAGAAATACGATAATTATCAATGTTGCTAAGATAAGTGGCATAGCCAGCCAGCGCTTGTGCAGGAATATTTCCAATGACCGGCTGTAGAGATGCAGTTCATTCCTTCGAAAAAATGGCTCGGTTTTCATATAGAACCAGTTCTTCTTTTCTTGTTTTACCAGCAGTTTGGTGGCAAGCATCGGAGTGAAAGTCAATGCGGCAAAAGAGGAAATGATAACAGAACCGGATACCACGATACTGAATTCACGGAAAAGTCGTCCAGTCATACCGTCCATAAATACGATGGGGCAAAGCCATAAGCTGTATTTCACATCGTCGGGCAAGTCCTTCTTCATCTGCTCCATACGCTGGTATACGGCATCGGCGATTTCGATATGGTTGGCACCGGGTTGTGGAATGACAACGACACCTACCATCGGCACTCCGTTCATTTTCATGTAACTCTTGATATCTGCCGGACCTAGTTCGGCGTAACCGATATCGCTGAAACGGACCACCTACTTCTTTTAATATGATGTTATTGAATTCTTTAGCGGTGTGCATTTGTCCCATGGTGCGTAAGGTCAATTCTACGGTATTACCTTCAATGCTGCCCGAGGGAGTTCTATATTTTCATTGGTTATCGCGTTCTTTACATCTACCGGAGTAATGCCATACCCTGCCATCTTGGTGGGGTCGAGCCATAGGCGCATGGAGTAACGTTTTTCTCCCCAAATAGATACGCTGCTTACATCCGAAATGGTTTGCAGTTGTTCTTTTACGGTCAAGTCTGCTATTTCACTCAGTTCCAACAGAGAGCGGCTGTCACTTTGGATAGCTACCATCAGGATAGGCGTTGCATCGGCATCAGCCTTGGATACAGTAGGAGGGTCACAGTCGCGTGGCAGGTAACGTTGTGCGCGGGACACTTTGTCGCGTACGTCATTGGCGGCAGTTTCCAAATCGACGGATAATTCAAATTCCACTGTGATACGGATCTGGTTTCGATAACAGCATTTGCACCGGGTAGGAGCAGGATACCGAAATGATGGGGATTATCCATCGACGGATATTCGCGGACGCCGAGATAGCTGTACCCGATAAGTCAAAAGCAGGATGATAAGGGTAGCACTGTGGAGAGCACCGGGCGCCGTATGCTGAGTTCGGATATGTTCATAAGGCGTCTGGTTTAATAGATATTATCCAATGTTACGGGTAATCTGTGCGGAGCTGCAATGTTCGAAATTATAATTGTATCTCGGTCTGCAAACCCTGCCCAATACTTGGGTTTCAGCTTCTGTACGTATGCCAGTTTGTATTTCTACAGGTTGGGCTTTTCCCGATTTATAAAAGGGAAAATCTTGTCCTTTACCCATTTCCGAACGATAGCTTCGGATGGAACGGCAAAGGGCATCATGGATTTCATTTTACTAAGCGAATATCCGCATAGCGTCCGGCATTACATTACCGTTGGCATTGGGGTAGAGGGCACGCAATGTCAATGTATGGGTGTTTTGATCCATTCTCGACTCGCGTGCGTACACTTTGGCATGGAACGTTTCAAGCTTACCCTCAAGTCCGAAGTTTACTCCTGCACCGATTTTTACGTCATTGGCATAACGTTCGGGAACGGAAAATTCTACTTTCAGCGGAGATACTTTTGTAAGTTTGGCAACGATGGTAGTGGGGAAGCATAGGTTCCGACACTGACTTGGCGCAGGCCGATTACACCGTCGAATGGAGCACGGAGCTCGGTTTGTGCAATGTTAGCTTCTATCAGGTCTATATCTGCATTCAGGGTTGCCAGTTCAGTTTTTTACCTGCTCGTAGGCTTCCTTACTGACTGCATCCCGCTCCAACAATGCATTCTGGCGGAATACGCGGTCTTCTGCCAATTTCAGTTGGGCAACAAGACGCTGCAACTGTGCCTGTAAAGGCCGGTCGTTCACTTTAGCCAGCAGTTGTCCTTTTTTAACCTGGCTGCCTTCCTCAAAATTGATTTCTA
>VOFC01004211.1_pt1 | contig 12535 bp, 19 predicted proteins | sample 5384161 | NCBI WGS metagenome assembly VOFC01 (sample SAMN12384722, study PRJNA508395) | human gut metagenome | isolation source: healthy gut B | host: Homo sapiens | reverse complement strand
ATGTTTATTCTGGTCATAAGATTATTTCAAGAAAGAACTAGATTAAGTCAGCACATAATAGTTGACTCTTTTAGAATATGGAAACTATATATATCTTGGTACTTGCTGGAGCCAATCTCAGGTATTTAATGCAGAAATTTGAAAAATAACCTCACATCTCTTTTTTGAAAAAAGAGGAGATAAGGAATCCCAGTCAGAAGGCTGGAACAGTTGCGACAAACATCTTAAATGTGATGTATGATGGGAAACTTCCCGGATGAACAGCTTCAAAGGGACACCATGTATTTTGCGTGTCAATAAAGTATACTTATGAAACAGAATTAGTTTATGTTGAAAAAAAGAAAGTTCAGCATTCGTTAAAACTGGAACGGATATAGAATGGCTATAGAATACAAAGTAAATTATACTTTGCATGTGCTGGTTATCCCCTATCTCGTCTATTACAGATTGATCCTAAGACAAAAGCAACAAAGGTTGTTATGCAAAAAGACTGCCAGAAAACTCAAGATTTTCAAATGGTATTCGTGGTTTAACAGTGATGAATGGTAAACTACTCGTTTCTCTTGCGACTGATGGCGCTGATCACGCAATCATGCTTATGTTTGAAAATGGTTCACAGCTTCACAAGATTATCAGAATGCCATTAAAAAGCAATCGCAAAGAAGAATGTACGTTATAAGGATGATAATCCAAGAATGGAAGGTGTACGTCTTCTTGAAACAGATGATCCTGAAAATGTAGATAGCTGGAAAGTCATTGCAAACCAGGAAACATTTGATAACTTGCCTGCATGCTGGATTCGTGATAGCATCAATGGTGGTGGATTATGGGATCTTGCGGAATTTAATGGATCTCTTTATGTATCTATGGTCACTGGTAAGACAGACGCAACAACTGGTGTGACAAATAAACAGGGCTTTGCTGTCTATCGTATGATCCACAAAAGGATGGTTCATGAAATGGACTCCAATCATTGGTGATACATCTAAAGGGGGCTAAATATGAATTTGGTCTAGGTAAGAAACAGTCATGTGCTGGTAATCTTTACGTATATAAGGATCATCTTTATATTGGTGGGTATAACGACCCAATGCTTGACTTAGCTGAAATTGGTAATAAAGCAGATTTCCACTTACTTTATCAGGATTTAAAGAATCCTGCCTGCTTGAACCGCATGGATAAAAATGGAAACATTGAACTAATCAATGATGATGGATTTGGAGCTGCTTCTACGCAGTATCTATGGAATTCTCTGAATACAACAATAAACTTGTTATTGGTACATTTGATATCACTACACTTGCTAAAGGATTTTACACAGCTCACTGATGGTAGTCTTTCAGAAATGACACCTGAAGAATTCAAGAAGAAGATGGATTATGTAGAAGACCTTCTTGAAAGCTTAAAGAAGGATCCTTCTGATATCGCAGTAGCTTCTGAAGATGAATTCGTGGATGAAATGATGGATCAGCTAGAAGATATGAAAGATATCGTAGAAGGAGACAACAGATCAAGAGAAGTAGATCAAGATATTGTTGAAGTATATGATGAACTCATTGAAAACTATAAGAAATTTGTTAAACCTTTATTACATGAAATTGATCCAGAACTTGAAAAACAGATTGATGATATTATCTTGAATAGTACAGTAGAAAACTTTGTATACTATTATGGATGCAGTCAGATTGTGTCTAAAACAGGAAGCAGGATGTGATGTATTGGTTTCATCTGATGGTGTTCACTTTGATGCATTAACTCGTAATGGATTCAATGATAAGTATAACCATGGTGGACGTGCATTTATTCCTACTGATAATGGTTTATTTATTGGCATGGCTAACCCATTCTGGGGTACTCAGCTTTGGAGAATCACAGATGGATCAGAAAAATCAATACCAGATACAGATAAAACTGATAAACCAAATACAGATAAAACTGATAAACCAGAAATCAAAGGAAGATCAGCCATCTGATAAAGGTAATACAACTATAAAACCTACAGAAACTAAAAAAGAAGATAAGAAGAAGGTCAATACAGGTGATCATACTCAGGTGATGATCTATGTATCTGCAATTGTCATCTCAAGCTTAGCTTTAGTATTATTAAAACGTAAAAAGTAGAAAACTAAACAATACCTATCTCCCAGGTCAATGAATTTTATTCATTGACTTTTTTTTCTATTGACAAGAATTCTATCTGTCTACAATGTTCTATATAGAACATAGAGGTTCTAAATAGAACAACGAGAGGAGGCCTAATATGTATTTCTGGGATCAACATAAGACGATTACTCTTTATTATGAGATGTTAACCGCATCTACTTGTGATAAGTATCATCTTAAAAGATGGAATATGACATACTGATGTTTTTGTATCATAATCCAGAGTACAATACAATGCCAGCTGGGTATTGTTAGAATAAGAAAATCAACAAAATCTCATGTGTCGACCGCTTTAAAAGTATTAGAAAAACGTGGTTATATTACTAAGAAGACATCTTCAAGCAATAAGAAGCGAGTGGAGCTATATTTAGAGGATTCAGCCACTGAAATCGTTAAAGAAGGATTAGATGTGCAAAATCAATTTGCGCATGATATGCTTCAAGGCTTAACTAAAGACGAAAATAAAAGTATGTAAAAATGTATTTGAAAAGATTTGTAGGAATGCGGAAGAATGCATTCAAAAAGAAAGGATTATGATTATGAATAACCAAAAATATGTACCTAAAATGCCAGATATCATGGAGGCTATCTTTGATACTTGTTACTTATTATTTGACTTAGTAGCTGGTGTAATCTTCCTTACAAACGCAAATGGCAATATGTTATTTATACTATATGGTATCTTAACTCTTACATTATGTGGTGGTGATGCCTTCCACTTAGTTCCTAGAATTATAAGAGCATTCAAAGGAACTAATGAAAAATTAAGAGACAACTTGGTATAGGTTTTCAGGTTTCTTCTATTACTATGACTGTTTTCTATATTATCTTACTTTATATCTGGAAACTCACATTCCCAACTCTTTTGCTCCATTTATTGTAGAAGCAATGATCACATTTCCGCAATCATTAGAATTGTAGTATGTTTCTTACCACAAAATGACTGGTGTGGGGATGAAGGTAACTTAAAACTATCTATTATCAGAAATGCCGTATTTGCAGTTACTGGTATTGGAATTATTATTCTATATGCAATGAGCGGTAATACTGGTAATCTTCACATGACTAGAATGGTTGCAGCTATTATTATCTCATTTGGCTGTTATTTACCAGTCACTTTATTAAGTAAGAAAAAACCTAAAATTGGTTTGTTAATGATTCCTAAAACATGTGCCTATATGTGGGTGATTGTAATGGGATTACAGCTATTATTTAATTAGAATAGTGTTATATAGTATTGTAATAAATCATTAAGTGAGGTAGAAATGATGGAACAAGAAAGATATTCAATACTATATAGTTCTCCAACAGGTAATACAAAGATGCTTTGCAGAGGCTATTCATGACACGCCAGCTGAAGAAGATTGTGATTATTTTGGACCATGTAAAAAAAGTAGATTCAGATATGTTTTATATTGGTTTCTGGACAGATAAAGGTAATGCGGATGCAAAGAACTCTTAAACTATTAGAAGCCTTAAAGAATAAGAAGATTTTCTTATTTGGTACAAAGAGGATTTGGAGTAAGTGAAGAATATTTCCAGAAAATTCTAAATAATATGAAAACAAGCATTGATGCAAGTAATACAATTGTAGGTGAACATATGTGCCAGGGTAAGATGCCACAATCTGTACGTGATCGATATAAAAATGAAGGCACAGCCTGATCATATGCCTAATATTGATATGCTCATTGATAATTTTGATCAAGCTTTAACACATCCTGATGAAAATGATTTGAATAATTTGATAGCTAAAAATTAAAGCATAAGGGGATGTAAAATTATACCTATAAGGAGGACAACAACCTGACAGTTGTGATACCCACCTTGTGGGTATCTTTTTTCATTTCGTTGTTGAAATTATGCTATGCCAAAAAGGTTCACTAATGAAGAAATTGAGTTACTTTCTAAATCGCCCTATGTCAAAGACATAAAACAAGACAGACTTACATTAACACATGAATTCAGATGCATCCTATATGATGAATGGATCAAGTACCATCTACCTTTCAGATAAGAGAAACACTTAAATCATTCGGCTTTGACTGTTCGATGTTAGGGAAAATTATAATAAATAACATCATCATTAACTTTAAGCGCTATGGTCGTCCTACTAACGGAAAGAATAAAAAGTATTTGGACAGAGCCTATATTCAGTTGAATTATATGATAATTCATTTCTGATTGACTCCAGAGTATTCGTTAAATCAAGAAAAGGAATTAATTTTAGTTCTGATTTCATCGATAAAGCCTTCAAGGAATATCCTTCTGTGTCCATTGAATCCCTGCTTGAATCTTATGGTCTTGATCCCAATAAAGTCGGATATCATAGAATATATGAATTAAAAAAGAAAACTTGAAGATGGAGAAAAACCTAAAGAAAAGATAAGTGCTGATGCAGTAGAGAAATACTCTGGTCATCCATATATCAAGAGATGCACTGCAACCCATTTCACACTCAAAAAGCAGTTCTATGATGAAGCTATAATATTCATTAGTTATTCCATCGATGAAATTCTTGGCATATTTGAGATTGATGGTTCTGATCTTCCCTATCAGAGTGCGAAATAAAATAAAGAAACAGCTCATATCCTGGAATGGCGATTCTGATAATATGATGATTGAGTGTGATCAGGAGTTCAGATGCTTAGCATTCAGCACAACAGGATGAGAGCACTAGAAAAAACTGTCAATGATGCATTTTTGAAAGGATCAGGAAAATTCTTCCTTCCCTTTCCCCTGAACAGAAGAAGGCATTATGCATATGGATCAGAGACCTTCCACACGACAGGTATGACTATTCCATCCGTTCCATACTAAAGAGAGTTGGCATATCCAAATCTTCCTATTATTCAATACTCTCAGATGATAATTACGGCATGAAGGAAAGACAGGATGAGATTGATTTTGAATACATAAAAAAAAGGTCATGGATTATAAGGGATTCAGAAAAGGAACACGCACCATCTATATGATGCTTCCTGATATATGTGGTGTTCATTTTGGAAGAAACAAGATTCTCAGACTGATGAGAAAATACAACTGCATATGCGCCATCCGCAGGGAGCGTACTGAATTGAAAACGAACAGAGAAAACTTAAAAAGCAACAGGAAGCCAAACCTTCTTAAGAGAAGGTTGTCTGGCAAGACCGGGTGAGATACTGCTTACAGATGTGAGCTATCTGAAATACGGGCTGAATAGAACTGAATACCTGTCATGTGTAAAGGATGCAGTAAGCGGGCGAGTTGTGAGTCATATCACTTCTTCAGGCAATGATCTTAATCTAGCTATGGATACAGTAGATACTCTTGACCCTGCTGAAGACGCTATTTTCCATTCTGATCGAGGGTCCTCTATTTAAATGACTTTTTTCAGAACAGAATCAAGGAACTGGGATACACCAGTCCATGTCACGCAGGGGTAACTGCTGGGATAATGCGAGCCAGGAATCCTTCTTTGGACATATGAAGGATGAATGCGACCTGTCAGGGTTCCCCACTCCGGAAGGAGTGAAGAAAATGATTGATGATTATGTATACTACTACAATAATGAGCGTCCTCAGTGGACACGTAATAAGATGACACCAACTGAATATGAAGACTATCTTAATTCATTATCTGATAATGAATATTCAGATTATCTTCAAAACGAGCAGGAAAAATATGATAAAATGATGAAAAAAGCGAGAGAAAAAAGGCGCTCAAGCGTGCGGTTGAGCTTGGCGCTCTAACAGAGGAGGATATGGAATTATATGGCTCAGGAAAGAAAGAAAGAACAGGCGGCAGACAGAAGCGCAGAGACTGGCACATAGAGATGCAGTTATTGAACATTCAGATAATAAGTTCGTTGCAGAGCTTACAAAAAATATGGATGCATTCATCTATACAAAGGACTTCTATGTTGCACTTTATAAAAGCGACTTGAAAGCGGAATGACATCAATCGAGGCTTATGAATCATTAGGTTTCGATACTAAGAAGCTTGGAAAGAACTGTGCTCAGTCTGCGCAGCCAAGCGCGCAAGACAGAAAGCGAAGAACAGGGGAGTTTGAACCAAAGGCTGAGAACTATGATGGAAGCATCCCTATTGAGGAGATGCCTGAAATGAGCCTTGAAGAGAAGGTTGCATACCAGGAGGCTCGTATCAGATATCTTGAGGATTACGTAGAATTTCAAAAAAAATGCCTTCCATACTGGAGGAGATATACTCATCCCTCACGCGACAAAAGTAAAGGAGGACAAGCTCTTCATGGCTTATGACTACATAAGCAGAGGAAAGGCAAAAAGAGAATGGTTATACCAACACCAGAGTCTTCAAGATGTTTGGTGTAAGCAGTACGGGCTATTATAATTATGTGTCACGCAGGGAGGATAGAGACGGTAAGCAGGCAGGCTAAAGAAATGGATGAAAGCCATGTGATTCAGTGCTTCAAGAAGATCATTAAAACACTTGGATTCGTTCCTGGAAAGCGAACCTTCCGCCGACATATGTTCAGAAGGTTCAATTACAACATCAGCGTATCAAGAGCTTCAGGCATCATGAAAAAAAGATGCAGATAACTGCACAGCTTCCCAAAAGGATGCATACAAGGGACAGGCAACCCACCATCATGAGTGCATGGCAAAGCCTAATCTCGTTAACCGCAATTTCAAGCTGGGAGTAAGACAGGTCATCCTTACCGATATCACTTATATACATTACGGCTATAGCCGTACTCCAGCCTATATGTGTGCATTCAAGGATGCCTATACAACTGAAATACTAGGTCATTATGTATCAGGCAGAATGGATGTATCTCTTGTTCAGAAGGCATTCAATAATATGATGGAGAATCATAAGGACGAGTTCCCTAAGAATCTGGAAGTATACTGCCACAGTGACCAGGGTTCACAGTATCTCTCAACATCGTTCAAACAGCTTCTTAATGAGAATGATTTCATCCAGTCAATGTCCAGAAGAGGAAACAGTCAGGACAACGCCCCTATGGAATCATTCTTTGGGCGCATGAAGACAGAGGTCATTGACATCATCGCAAGATGTGGGGATATAGATACTGTAAGAAGACTCATCGATGGCTATATCAATATGCATAATAATGAAAGATATCAGGATACCCTTGCGGCACTATCTCCAAGTGAATTCTATACATACAAGGTGACAGGTCAGTATCCATTAGACAACTATTATGGGGTGAAGGCATCAGAGCTTATGCCTCTTGATAAGATCATTGAAGCTAAGCTTGAAATGCAGGAAAAGAGGAAGCAACTCCGTAAAGAACGTCAGAAGATCAATGAGCAGCAGTCCAGATTATTAAGGAATGCAGGCGATATCATCATGCGTGATATGAAGAAGATGAAAGACGAAAACAGGAAATGGGTAAAAAAACAGCAGGAACTTGTAGAGAATCAGTTGAAGAAGATCTCGGAAATCATTGAGAAGATTAGTAAGGCTTTAAATTTCTATTTTCATGAAGCAACAGCCGAGGTCAAAAAAACTGCTTAAGGATCCATTGAACTGGAAGAACTATCCAGAACTGGACTATTATAAGGATCTTGATGCATTATACTAATTAGACAAATCATAAATAATATATCGGGAAAAGTCCATAAAATCAGGACTTCTTTTCGTCGTGGAGATAGAGAGATAGAGGGCGCGAAAAAAAGAGCATCACCTTACGGTGATGCTCATTTGGCAAGGACTGTCAACATTCTGTCCTTGACTTTTGAACCAGTTTAATGAACCTCTTATGCTTTTCTCTTACAAAAGGAGTCCATTATGATTATTCATGAATTTAACTGGTTATGGACATTACTAGGTATTGCGTTACTTTGTGCTTTTTATCACATTATTAATATGCAAAATCATATATAAGCAGGCAAGTATGAAAGTATTGATTATTGTTGCAGTCATAGGATTCTTACTAGGAATCATAGGTGTGTTTATTTATGCCAGTCAGGCTATGCCTCTATAGTTAACTTCCTTTGCGATATAGAGGCAGTTGGGCTGTTTAGTGTATTATTAAGTAAAAAGTTTTTAGCTAGAATAGTGACTCGATTTGTGTTATGGTAGTGAGTAAGAAAGAGGTGTATTTTACATGTTAACATTTTTGATGTTTGCTTTGCTGTTATTGGTTTTGCGGTAGTGATGAGAGAGCGTACTAAACATAAAGATGACTATCGTTACGTTGCAAAAGCACAATACTTGATAATGGGAATTATCTGGGGTCTTATTGCCTTATCTGATTATCTAGATTATGGTGTACGTATGCCATATTTTTGGTCTATATATCGTAATTTTGTATTTTCACTATTCATGTGTATTAGATCCATATTGAATCATAATTAGAGTACTTCGGTACTCTTTTTATTTTTGAAAGTAAGATAATTATCAGCCTCTAGAAACTGTCTATTTCATCTATCTCTGAAAACAGAAGTTGTACTAAATAAAAAACAAGTAGCAAAAAAAGAAAAAGATAAAACACCTGCTAAAACAGGAGATAATACACAGTTAGTCAGTATTTGCAATATTTTTTCTTATTATATGGAATTTATCTCTTAAGAAGAATGAAAAAAGAGTTAATATAAGACAGAATCTCAATTATGAGGTTCTATTTTTTTAAGTTCTTTATTTTTTTATTCCTTTATTTTTTTAGTGTGATATAATGTTGATTGTTCTAAAAAATAAGACAAAAGGAAGAGGGATTTTATGAAAAACAATGAAAAGAGAAGTACTTTCTCAGGAAAACTAGGATTAGTCCTCTCTCTTTGCCAGGAAGGGAGCCTCTGTAGGCTTAGGAAATATTTGGCGTTTCCCATATCTTGCGACTAAATATGGAGGAGGAATCTTCTTATTAATCTATATTATTCTTGCGCTCACATTTGGTTATACAATGATTATTGCAGAAACCACAATTGGAAGAATGACTAGAAAGAGTCCGGTAGGCGCTTTTAGAAAATTTGGAAACTCTATCTCGCATAAGTTTGGTGGATGGATCAATGCAATCATTCCTGTGTTGATCGTACCGTATTATTCTGTCATCGGTGGATGGGTAATTAAATACCTTGTTGAATATGTTAAGGGGAACGGTCATGCTTTATCATCTGATGGTTATTTCTCTACATTTATTTCTAATGGTGTTTCAACAGAATTGTGCTTTATTGCCTTTGCATTATTAACTTTATTTATTGTATTTGCAGGTGTTAAAAACGGTATTGAACGTGTCTCTAAGATCATGATGCCAATTCTAGTTGTATTATCATGTGTTATTACTGTTTATTCAGTTACTCGTCCAGGTGCACTTGAAGGTGTAAAGTACTTCCTTGTACCTAACTTTAAGAACTTCTCATGGATGACAGTAGTTACTGCAATGGGACAGATGTTCTATTCTTTATCTATCGCAATGGGGATCTTAATTACATTTGGTTCATATACAGAAAAAGAAAGTCTCTATTGAAAATTCTACAGAAAACGTAGAAGTATTTGATACAGCTATTGCGATTATGGCTGGATTAATGATTATTCCAGCTGTATTTGCCTTCTCTAATGGAAATATGGAAAATTTGAATGCAGGACCATCTTTAATGTTTATTACTATTCCTAAAGTATTTGATAGTATGGGACTAGGAACACTTATTGGTATCCTATTCTTCATATTAGTATTATTTGCGGCACTTACTAGTTCAATTGCCCTGACAGAATGCGCTGTTTCTACATTCCAGGATGAACTTGGATGGAGTAGACATAAATCAGTTATTATTCTTTGGATTCATCATGCTTGTATTAGGATCATTATCATCACTTGGATATGGACCATTATCTTGTTAAGCTCTGTTGCGATCTTTATTCAGATTAAAACAGGTTTTAGGCCTGTTTTTATTTGCAGTTCTTAGACTTCTTTGATTTCTTAACTAATATGTTTAACCAGAGTAGTCTATGATCCTTTTCTTCGTAGCTAATCTTCTCATTCTTTACCTGTATTTCTTCATTTAGTGTATTAAAGCCTTTCTCACCATCAGTATTAAGTAATGCATCATGTGATAATACACAACACTTTTCTATGTTTTTCTTAAGTGACAGACCAGTATAATCTGTGATGACTCTCAATTTGATGAACCTGGGATAGTTATTTTCTTTATCTGTAGATAAAATACCAAGAATAGGTTCTTTGCTCACTTGCACGACCTGCTTTATTCTTGGATTTTGCGCCAATATTAAAGACATCTGCCTCATAGAAAAGGCTGTTAAGGAGCTTGTCTGAATTGCTTAGTGACATAAGAATTCTACACTTGTTTTCAAGAAGAAGTGCAGTCTTATAGTTAACGTCTAGTATTGAACATAAATCTACTGCACTGATTCCTTTATTTTCATTAAAAAAAAAGGAAAATACCTAACAGAAGCTTGTATAGATCAAGCTTGCAACTCTGAAAAATAGTGCCTGAAAGCAGTGAATGTTGCTTATGGCATGAGCTGCATTCAAGAACATATGAAGTCTTGGTCTTTCCTACACGCTTGACTAGGTAATACTTATGACAGCCACAACGGTCACATGAAAAGCCTTCAGGCCATTTCATGGATTTGAAGAATTCAATGCAGTTATCAATATTGTTGGAATATTTCTGAGTGAACTGATAAAGAGAAGCTTTCTTAGGCTTTAATACTTTGTTTGACATATGATTATACCTCCATCTAATTTCTAATCTAATTATAGAACAGATGGGAAATTCATGTGTCCGGTTCAGCTTCATGAACGCCGTTTAATCGGTGCTTATGAAATTTAATTTTCACTAACCTGTGGTTTGTGGGTATTCAAATCTTTTTTTTTTTCTAAAAAAATCACTAGTTTTCATGAAATGTAAAATGAAAATGGTTTAAATAATCTAAGGTAAAAGAAATAAGAGGAAGGAGAGTAAATATAATGAGATTCGCGTATAGTCAAGTTGAAAATTTGAATGAAGCAGAAATGTGTGTATAATTATGTAGTGAAAACCTAAAGCATATATTAAATCTAAGTGTTCGTGAGTTAGCGGATGAGGTACATGTTTCAACAGCTACTGTTATGCGTTTTTGTAAGAAAATGGGATATTCTGGTTTTTCAGAATTTGAAGTATAAGATTAAAGAATTTTATGAACAGCAGGATCGGGAAGATAATTATGAAATACACGATATTGAAGGTTTTGTGGAGCATATAAAATCTAATGATTATTTAGACAAACTTAAAAAAGCAAAATGATCTGATTAAAGGTGCTGATTCATTTCAAATGCTTGGTTTAGGTGTATGTAGGGATATTGCGAAATATACCGCCCGACGATTTTGTCGAGCAGGGGTTTATTGTTATGGCATCGATGATGTCAACTATCCCATATTAGAAGTACCAGAAGGAACTCATTCCGTTATTTTGATCATTTACAATGATTTTTATCAGAAAGTGAGATTTGATCAAATCAATAGATATAAGAGTAAAAATTATACTATTATTATGATTTCATTAGCGCATGTAGGTAAATTTAGTCAATTATGTGATTTGACTATTTATGCTTCTAATGGAATTATGAAGGTTGGACAGGTTGAATCTGGAGTGCCAATGCTTTATACACTAGAAAATTAACGGATGAAGTGATAAAATAATATCATAATATATTAAAAAGACACTAGGAATGCATTTCCTAGTGTCTGTTTTTAATTCTGTTCAAAGAATACTTCTTCATCAATCATTGGGTAACATGTCAAATCTTTATTATCTAGATTTGTTTTATGCATATCCACAGCTTTAATTGTATGACCATGATAAGTTGAATAATAGTAAAATACCCTTATTTAAATTACAACAAGAAGTGTAAATAGTATATTCATATTTACCTTCGGCTACTTCACATAGTCCTTTTTTGTTGTTCTACTGAACCAAGAATATGGAAGAACTGACTGACATTTTCTTGTTCATTTAATCCTTTAGTTACATTCATATTAGTGAAGGCAACACGTACAAAACGAGATGCTGATGATAAATCACCAGGTAACCCTAAAGCACCCATACCTCTACTATAAGTAGATAAGTTTACATCTTTTGAGAATGTATTCTCAGGCTGTTTAGTAGAGAGATACATATAATTATTTAATGCTCCTCTTTTTGCAAATGGGTGGTGATTATTCGCTTATCTACTATGTTTAGAGCTCATTGCATCTCGATATCGCACTCTTTTTGGCGACAAAACTGCCATTTCTATAAATTTTCAATACCTTATCATACTTATCTTTTGGGTCATTCATAATGAACCAAAATAGATTCAGCCAGTCTTGGAGGTGTTCTCTGTCGTAAGCTCCGTGATTTCTTATGAATTGTTTCAATAATAAATGAAGATTATTAACTGGATAT
>VOFC01002181.1_pt1 | contig 12536 bp, 25 predicted proteins | sample 5384161 | NCBI WGS metagenome assembly VOFC01 (sample SAMN12384722, study PRJNA508395) | human gut metagenome | isolation source: healthy gut B | host: Homo sapiens | reverse complement strand
ACAAGCAACTGGCGACGATCAAAAGGCGGCCAACAAAGTATCCACCACCATGACGGCGGGACTGGCGGCGATGGGGACCGGGGCCATCGCCGCCACCAAGTACCTGGCCGACCTGGGTGGAGAATGGCAGACGGCCACCAACCAGGTGGCCGCCTCCACCGGCGCGGCCGGGAAGGAACTGGAGGGCCTGCGGGACGTTATGGAGGGCGTGTACGCGGCCAACTACAGGGGACAGCGTGGCCGACGTGGGCGACGCGGTGGCCATGGTCAACCGGAACATGGCCAACCTGGACCAGAACGGATTGACGGCGGCCACCGAGGGCGCCCTGGCCCTGCGGGACGCTTTCGAGTACGACGTGGCGGAAAGCACACGGGCGGCAGAAGCCATACGCAAGAACTTCGGCACAAGCGTGGAGGACGCTTTTAGTCTGATCGCGGCCGGCGCACAAAACGGCCTGGACTACTCCGGGGAACTGATCGACACCATCAACGAGTATTCCTCCCAGTTTGCAAAACTGGGTTTGACGGCGGATGGAATGTTTAACATTCTCCAGGCGGGGGCGGACGGAACCGCCTGGAACCTGGACAAGGTGGGCGACGCCATCAAAGAATTTTCGATCCGCGCCATCGACGGGAGCGACACCACGGTGTCGGCCTTCGAGGACCTGGGGTATAGCGCGGAGAAGATCATGGCCACTTTCGCCGCGGGCGGAGAAGGGCGAATACCGCGTTTTTCGAGGTCCTAAACACCCTAATGGCCGTTGACGACCAGGTGGAGCGGGACGCCCTGGGCGTGGCCCTGTTCGGCACACTATGGGAGGACCTGGGGACGGAGGCCATGGAGGCCATGGCGGCTGACACCCAGGGTGCCCTGGAGTCAACCAGGTCAAGTCGACCTGGACAGCGCCCTGCAGATCAGGCGGCAGATGGAGGTGGCCCTGCTGGCGGCGGACGCCGTGTATCAATCCCTTATGGACAGTATGCCGGAGATCAGGCGGCCATGAGGGTCCCCGGCGGTGGCGGAGATCGCAGAGGACTTTGCAAACTGGGCGGGCAAGGCATACCTGCCGGTCCTGGTGGAAATTTTGCAGACTGGGCCAAAGCCGTTCCTTTTTGTCATTCCTGTGGGAGCATGAGGGGACGGTGCTGGCCGTGCGGCGGCAAAGGTCCTTTCCGGGAGCCGGGCCATCGGCGCCGTGACCACGGCCATGAACGCAGTCCTCCAAGACCGCCGTGATCCCAGGCTTTGCGGCAAAGCCCTCTTGGCAAAACCGCGTCCTCGCGGGAGGCCAAAGACGCGCAAGTCACCGCAGCATTTCAGCGGTTCGGATCCATCCTGACGGGGCCGAGCGCTGGGTATCATCATCGCCATGGTGGCGGGTTATCACGGCCATCGCCCCCTGCTGTATAAGAACTGGGACACCGTAAAGGCGTGGCTGGTGAATTTCGGCAACACGGTGAACCAGATCTGGACCAACTTTTCCGACATGGTGGGAAATGCAATCGCGGCCATCGGCCAGCAATTCCCCATGCTGGGCGCGTACCTGCAGGGATGGTGGGAGAGTATCCAGGCGGCGGTGGATAACGTGAAAGCGATTTTTCAAAATATCATCGACTTTATCAGCAACGTATTTTCCGGCAACTGGAGCGCGGCCTGGCAGAACATCGTGAACATCTTCGGAAACTTGTTCGGAATGATCGTGAACCTGGCCAAGGCGCCGATCAACGGGGTTATTTCTGCCATTAACTGGGTTATTTCCAAGATCAACAGCATATCCGTGACGATCCCGGACTGGGTGCCGGGCGTGGGCGGCAAAACCCTGGGCTTTAATATCCCCACGATCCCGCAACTGGCGGAGGGCGGCGTGGCCACCTCCCCCACCCTGGCGGAGATCGGCGAGGGCGGGGAACCGGAGGCCGTCATGCCACTGTCCAAACTGGCGGCCCTGCTGGACAACTGGCCGAGGTCAAAACCGCCGGGCGGCGGAGGCGGCCAGCCGGGCGGCGACGGGGAAACCATCGTATTCTCCCCCGTGCTGAACTTCTACGGGAAAGCGGACCGCGAGGACGTGGAGGAGGCCACCCGGATCTCCTTCGAGGAGTTCAAGCGCCTGTATAAGCGCCTGAAAGCGGAGGAGCGCCGGAAGAAATTCAAGCCGGAACCGGTGACAGGGTAAGGAGGAAACCATGGCAAGCACCTATACCACAAAGCAGGGCGACGCCTGGGACGCCATCGCGTTCCGGGTGTACGGCGACGTGAAATATACCGGGCTTTCTCATGCAGGCCAACTTCCCGCGCCTGGACACCTTCGTGTTTGACGCGGGGGTGATCCTCCAGACGCCGGACCTGCCGGAGGACGACGACCTGGCCAACGCGCCGATCTGGAGGACCACCGCATGAGGACACGGCGAGGCGGAAACGGATCTGACCTGGAACGGCGCGGCCGTCACCAGCAAAATGGTGGGCTACAAGGCCACCGTGACCTATACGGACGCGGCCAGCGGCGAGGCGGACAGCCTGGAGATCAGCATAAACGACCGGGACCGCCAATGGACCACGGCGTGGATGCCGAAAACCGGGGACACCCTGACGGCCGCCATTAAGGTGTACGACTGGGAGCGGGAGGGAGACAACCGGACACTGGACTGCGGATTTTTTATCCTGGACAACTACAGTTTTTCGTGGTGGCCCATGACCGGGACCATTTCGGCCGTGTCGGTGCCGGCGGATAGCGCTTTCCGGGCGACGCAGCGGACCAAGACCTGGGAAAAGGCCACCCTGCAGGCCATAGGAAACGAGATCGCGGACAGGGCGGGCATTACCCTGACCTGGGACGTGGAGGGGGAACCCATTACCGTCGAAAGCGTGGAGCAATCCGAGCAAACGGACTGCGAGTTTTATATGAGCCTGTGCGAGGAATACGGCCTTTCCATGAAGGTGTACGCCCAAAAATCGCCGTATATGACCGGGAGAAGTACAAGGAAAAGGACCCCGTGGCCACCATCCGGGAAAGCGAGATCGAAAGCGGTTCCTGGAATACCACCCTTGACGGGACCTATACCGGCGGGGAATACACCTACACGGACCCGAACACCGAGGAGGAGATCAAGGTCACGGTGGGGACGGGAACCCGGATCCTGAAACAGTCCGGCAAGGCCGACAACAAGGCCGACGCGGAGCGCAAGATCACGGCGGCGGTGGCCAACGCCAACCACGGCGCCACCACCCTGTCCCTGACCATCATGGGGCGGCCGGACGTGGTGGCCGGCCAGTGCGTCACCGTGGTAGGGATCGGCCGCCTCTCCGGCAAGTATTTCATCGACAGTATCACCCACACGGTGGGCGGAGGATACACCATGGATATGGAATTGTCCCTGGTGGAGGCCATGACCGAGGAAGTGATCAAGGACGCCACGGAGCGCCTGGCGGCGGTGGGCGTCATGGACAGCCCCGGAATACTGGGTGCAGCATTACAAGGACGTGGCCAACCTGGACGGCCTGATCCTGAACATGGCCACCCGGATCAAGACCAACCTGGGCGGCAGCAGTATCACCACCGTGGACGACGCCCTGGACGTGCTGACCCGCACCGGCGTGATCAACTCCCCGGACTACTGGGCCAGCAAGCACAGCGCCCTGGCGTGGCTGGATCGGCTGCTGATCAATGCGGCCAACGCCCTGACGGAGTAAGGAGGGACCAATGAAGGGGGGAATTCGCCTGGGGAAAATATCGTCCATCGACTACGCCAAGGGCATGGCCCGGGTGGTGTACCACGAAAAGGACGACGACGTGACGCGCCTGATCCCCCTTCTCTCCCATGAGTACAAAATGCCCCCGGTGGGGTCCCAGGTCCTTGTGGTCCACCTTTCCAACGGGACAGAGGCCGGCGTGGTCATGGGGCGGCCGTGGAGCGAGAAGAACGCGCCGCCGGAGGGGCGGGGCCAACCTATACCGGAAGGACCTGGGGCAAAACCCCGGGGACGCCATGATCCGGTACGACGGCAGCACCCTGACCATCAAATGCGCCGGAGCCATCAATATCGAGGCCGGCTGGGCCATCAACATCAACGGCGCTACCATCGACCTGAACTAAAAGGAGGCGGGAACCATGCCAAACGCGGCAAGACTGACCGACGCAGTAAGCGGGACCACCGCCGGGGAACACTCCGGGCACGTGCCCCCACACTCCCCCGAGCAATTCACCGGGGAGATCTCCGGGGCCTGTTCCGGGGACGTGCGGGTGAACGGCCTGGCGGCCGCGACGGTGGGAGAGCAGTATCACCACCGAGCGGGACGGGTGCTGTGGGTCCAGCCGGGGCGCCGTGGGCGCCGGGAGCGGGAACCGTGAGGATCAACGGCAAGCCGGCGGCCCGCCTGGGCGACGCCCTGGCCCCCCACAGCGGGAGCGGGAGTATCACCGGAGGCAGCGGGACCGTGAGGATCGGAGGGTAAGCCATGGCAATCGGAACACTGGGAAGAAAGATCATTTTTGAGGTAAGCGACGACCGGGTTTTTACGTTTTCGGACATGACGCGGGAGATCACAAGCCGGTGGGCCAACCACGAACCACAGGGGGTCAAGCCAAAGCCGGAGTTTTTAGGCGCCGGCCTGCAGACGGCCAGCCTGACGATCACCATTTCCGCCACCCTGGGGGTCCGCCCCCGGGACGTGCTGGAGGAGATCGAGAACATGGTGGAAACCGGCACGGCGGAGCGCCTGGTGATCGGCACCAGGCCGGTGGGGAAAAATCCGGTCCGGCTGACCGGATCCAGCGAAACCTGGGGCGTGGTGTATAACCGGGGCGAACTGGCCAGGGCCTCTATGACCATCAACCTGGAGGAGTACACATGAATGAAACCGGCGTCTACGACTTCAAATTAGAATACACCTTCGCCGGCGACTACATGGCAGAACTGGACCGGCAACTGGCCCTGCTCCTGTCCACGCGGGAGGGCACCATGCCGCTGGATCGGGAGTTCGGTCTGAACATGGATTTTGTGGACATGCCGCCAGAGGTGGCCAAAAAGCCTATACACGGCGGAGGTCACGGAGAAGGTGGCCAAGTTTATCCCCACCGGTACGGGTCCAGGAAGTCACCTGGAGCGCCGGCGCACAGCGAATTCTAATTGCAAAGGTGGTGATCACAAGTGCCTGACGAAATGAACGCGATCAAGAGCCTGCCGGACATTTCTTTCATCGACAACAAGGACATTGACCAGGTGCGACAGGAAATGGTGGCGGACTATGAAAGTTTTATTTCCGAGGCCACCGGCCAGACCGTGACCCTGGAGCGGTCCAGCGTCCACCGTATGGAACTATACGCGGCGGCAGCGCAGATCTACCAGGCCATGCAGTACATTGACCGACAGGGAAAAGCAAAGATCCTGAAATACTCCTATTCGGATTTCCTGGACAATCTGGCCATTTTTAAGGGCGTGACGCGGACGCCGGCTGCGGCGGCCACCACCACCCTGCGCTTTACCCTTTCGGCGGAGCGGGACACGGCCACCGGGATCCCCCAGGGGACCCGCGTTTCCACGGCCGGCGTCCACCTACTTCGCCACGGACGTGTATGCGGAGATCCCGGCGGGATCCACCACCGTGGACGTGCCGGCCACCTGTACCGTGGCGGGCACTGGACGGAAACGGGCTCGCCATCGGGGAACTGTCCACCATCGTGGACCCAATCCCCTATGTGGCCAGCGTGAGCAACACGGCCACCGAGGGCGGCGCAGAGATCGAGAGCGACGCAGACCTGGCGGAGCGGGTTTTCCTGGCACCTGGCGCCTATTCTACGGCCGGGCCGGAGGACGGGTACATCTACCATGCCAAGGCGTACAACCCCGCCATAGGCGACGTGGTGGCCACCAGCGACCAGGAGGCGGGCACTGTGGATATTGTTTTCATCATGGCCGACGGGAGCACCCCGGGGGAGGAAATGATCGAGGGCCTGGAGGGATACCTGCAGGGCAAGACGATCCGGCCCATGACGGACCTGGTACGGGTGGCCGCCCGCAAGAGGTCACGTACACCATCAACCTGACCTATTACATCAACCGGAGCGACAGCGCCAAAAGCCGTGACCATCCAGGCGGCGGTGGCCCAGGCCGTGGCGGACTACCAGACCTGGCAAAGAGCCATCGGGCGGGATATTAACCCTCCCAACTGATCCGACATGGTCATGGACGCGGGCGCCAAGCGCGTGACCGTGACGGCCCCCACATACACCACCGTGGACGCCACCAAGGTGTCCGCCCCTCCAGGGGGACGCCGTGATCAGTTACGGAGGGCTGGAGGATGATTAAACTTTCCGGGAGCCGGTTCACGGAGATCATGCCTGAGAACCTGGCCAGCCAAGCAGAAACCAAGGCTTTCGCCTATGCGGTGGGGCGGCAGATCGAAAAACTGTGCGCCTACTCCGACGCGGCCCGGAACCTACGCGGCCATAGCGACCATGCCGGAGTGGCTGCTGGACTATATGGCCGTAGAACTTCGCACCCCGTCCTACGATGAAAACTATTCCCTGAAAACCAAGCGGGCGCTGATCCAGGGGTCCCTCCTGTTCTATACGCAGATGGGGACGCCGGCGGCGGTCAACCGGATCATTGAAACCATCTTTGAAACCGGGTACATCGAGGAATGGTACGAGGTATGACGGGGATCCACACCACTTCCGGGCCTACGTAGGCGACGGCGGAGAGGTGGGGCCGGGGGAACTGGAGGAGTTCCGGCGGGTCCTGTCCTCCGTCAAGCGCCTTTCGTCGTGGCTGGACGATATTATCACGATCACCACCATGGACCCGGATATGGTGACATTCACGGGGACTATGGGGAAAGGCTACACGTCCACGCCCCTGCCGGAGGCGGCGGTGGACTACCACCTGGAGGACGCGATCCGAGCGGGCGGAACCTTCGGGACCATCACACAAACCGCCATCCCGGCGGCAATCTAAACAGGAGGAAAACCCATGTTTTACGGTTTTGTAATTACAGAGGCAGGAAACAGCCTGCTGGCCAGCATGGTGGCGGGGCAAACCCTGACCATCACAAAGGCAGTTGTGGGCGAGGGCACCGCAGACAACGCGGAGGCCGCCAGGAAGTTGACAAACCTGATCACCCCGGGGCCGGAGGCCACCAGCACCGTGCCGACGGTGGACGGGAACGCCGTCAACATGATCGTGGAGTATCGGTCCGACCTGAACGGCGGCCTGCAGCAGGGGTTCTGGATCGGTGAATTTGGCATTTTCGGCAAGGTGGGGGACGGGGCGGAAACCATGATCGGGTACGGTTCCCTGGGCGACGCCAAGCAGTACGTGAGCGCCTACGTGGCCGGGGCCGCCCCGGACGTGCGCCGGTATCCCGTTTCCATCACCGTCACCACCGGGATCCAGGTTGACGTGGCATACCCGGCGGAGGCGTGGATGACCGCCGAGGACGTGGCGGAATACTTCAACCAGACATTGAAACCCGACCTGGAGGAGAGCCTGCAGGACCTGATCGACGACCACAACGAGGACCCGGACGCCCACGGCGGCGCCCTGGAGGACAAGCAGGACAAGATCAAGGTGGAGGGCCTGCTGAAAGGGAGCAAGACCACCACCGAGGAGGGCGAAACGTACAGCGTGGGAGCGGCCACGCCGGGCACCGATTACCAGCCGCCCACCAACGCCCTGACGGCAGCGCAGAGCCATGACCACGCAGGACCTGATCCCGTTCTACGACGCCACCGCCGGCCAGCACAAGCGGACCACGCTGCAGGCGCTGAAAGAGGCCATCGGCGTACAAAGCCCCACCATTTCCGTGACGACCTGCACGGGGGCGTCCGTGACCTGTTCGGACGGAGGGAAACAACCCTGCAGGGTACAGGGTTCGACGGACTTTGAACTGCCACACGTGGGCACCTGGACGGTGACGGCCTCCCTGGGCGGGGAGAGCGTGTCGAGCCAGGAGGTGCAGGTGGGCGGCGCCCTCCTGTACGAGGTGGACCTGATGATCACCAGCGGGATCGCCGTCACCACCCAGCCGACCAAGACCACCTACTACATCGGAGAGGCGTTCGATCCGGCCGGCATGGTAGTGACCGCCACATTTGCGGACGACACCACCGCCAACGTGACCGAGGACTGCGAGTTTTCACCGCAGACCATGGCGGCGGGAACCCAGTCTGTCACCGTGACCTATCAGCGGGCGGGGGTCCAAAACCGCCAGCGTGGCGGTGGCGGTGCGGGTGCTGGACCACATCGACGTGACCACGGAGCCAAGCAAAAGGCGTACAAGTACGGGGGAAACCTTTAACCCGGCGGGCATGGTGGTGACGGCGTACTACACCGACGACCAGAGCCGGGCCGTGACGGGATACACCTACTCCCCCACCGGCACCCTGGACATGGACGACACCACGATCACCATTTCCTACACGGAGGGCAGCGTGACCAAGACAGACCACCCAGGCCATCACCGTGGCCAAGGTTCTGGCCAGTATTGAGATCACCACACCACCCACCAAAACCGCCTATTTCTCCGGGGAAACCTTTAACCCGGCGGGCATGGTGGTGACGGCACACTACACCGACGGGAGCAGCCAGGCGGTGAGCGGGTACACCTACTCCCCCGCCGGCGCCCTGGCCACGGGCAACACCACGATCACCGTGTCCTATTCGGAGGGCGGCGTGACCAAGACGGACACCCAGGCCATCACCGTGACCACGATCTCCAACACCCTGAACAGCAATTCGTGGGCCACCATCAAGGCGGTTTCCGACGCTGGCCAGGGGGACAACTACTGGGACGTGGGCGACACCAAAGCATCACCATCAACGGCCAGGTGGGAAACACGAACTTTTCCAACCTGTCAATCAATGTCTATATTATCGGGTTCAACCACAATTCCGCCCGGGAGGGGTCCAACCGGATCCACTTCAAGATCGGAAAGATCGGCGGCACCCAGGTGGGCCTATGCGATAGCCAATATGGTAGCAACACCTCCACTTCGGGCGCGTTTACAACATGAACACCAGCAACACCAACAGCGGAGGGTGGAACAACAGCCACATGAGAAAGACCGTGCTGGGTTCCGACGCCTCCCCCACCAGCCCGAGGGCAAACACCCTGCTGGCGGCCCTGCCGGCGGACCTGCGGGCCGTTATGAAACCGATCACCAAGTATTCAGGACAACACCGGCGGCGGGAACAACACGGCCAGTTATGTGACCAGCACCACGGACTACCTGCCCCTGCTGGCGGAGTTCGAGATCCACGGCGCCAGAACCTACGCCAACAGCGCGGAGCAGAACTACCAGCAGCAGTACGCCTACTATCAGGCGGGTAACAGCAAGGTGCATTACAAGCACAACGCCACCGGCACGGCGGCCTTTGCGTGGTGCCGTTCCGTCGGTGCGACGTACACGCGGGCAGTTTCTGCCTTGTCAACACCAACGGCACCCCGGGCACCGGCAACGCGGACTATTCCTGGGCCGTGGCCCCCGGCTTTGCAGCCTAATCCGGCGGAGCAATCGGGGAAAATCCCGCCCACGCAAGTGGGCGGGAACCCACCACACACCAACCGAGAGGAGGGGCGGCGGTGTCTGTCCTGAAAAGCAAGCGATCCACCAGCAAGGCAGAGTATGTGAACCTGGCCAATGAGATCTACACGGAAACCGTGGCGTTTTTGACCCGGCTTTCCGCCAGGTACGCCCGTCTGCTGGCGGAGCCGGTGGCGGCGCTGGCCGGGGAGATCATCGACCAGACGGAAAAGGCGAACAGCATTTTTCCAAAGGGAGAGCCGAACCTGGGCCTGCGGAAAGGGCACCTGCTGGAGGCCCGGGCCGCGCTCATGGCCCTGGACGTGCGTCTGGGCCACTGTTACACCATTCTGGCCATGAACCCGCAGGGGTGCTTTACCAAGACGGACGGGCGGAGCATACCGCCGGCGGAGGCCACCAAGAAACTGGACGACATGGCGCAGAGCCTGGGGGAAAAGATCGACCGGGAAAATGAACTGATCAAGGCCGTTTTAGAAAGCGACCGGAAAAAGAAAATAGGTCATTTTTGGGTGTATCTCTGAACACGTGCCGAGTGGCAGGGCGGCGGACCTTGACGGCGGCCAATGTCTGGTGCCGTTCCGTCAATGCGGCGAACACGAACAATTTCTGCCTTGTCAACACCAACGGCAGCGCCGAACAACAACAACGCGAACAATTCCTGGGGCGTGGCCCCCGGATTTCACAACCCGCGAGGGGAACGGGTCAAATGCACGTAGCGAACCGGACCCTTTGTGAAAGGAGAGATACTTCCCTGGCAGAGCCTAAAACTGCCCACTGTGGCCAAACACGGACGCTGCTTGCATGGCGGGGCTATTGTGCTACCCCCGTTTCATGTGCCGGGGCTACGCGGTTTAGCCGCACACCTACACCACAACCGCACGGAGGCGCGAATACTTATTATGACCAGCGAGGAGCGCCGGGAGGCGCGTTACCATAGACGAAACGCCGCCAGGGAACGGCGGAGGCGGAAGAGGAAACCCGCAGCGACAGGCTGGGCGGCCTGAGGGTTTACAGTTTCCGAAAATGTTCAAATGGGGAAAGAAGTGCTGCAACAATGTGAGGTGGAAACAATCCACGCAGAACTTTGAGCGGCACCTGTTTTCCGGCACGGCCCGCCGGCGGCGAGGTGCTTTCCGGGAAGTGGAGGCCGGGAAAAACGCCCATTCACCCTCCGGGAGCGGGGAAAGGTCCGGCCCATAGACGCCCCGCACATCAATGACCGGCAGATCCACAAGACCCACACAAAGGAGGTCCTGGAGCCACTATACACGCCGGGCATGATCTACTACAACGGGGCAAGCCAGCGAGGAAAGGGCCTCCAGTTCCACTACAAGGGGCTAAAGGAAAAAGCATTGCCGGAAAACCTACCGGAGAGCGGCCGGAGCGGCTATATTCATCCTTGGATTTTCCTAAAGCAATTCTTTCCCAGCGCCCCACACGCGGCGATCTATGAGCGGCACCGGCGCCTGATCTACGACCCGAGGATCCGGGCGGTGGCGGACACGGTGGTGGCCTCCGTGCCGGGCGGCGTGGGTATGCCCCTGGGCGTGGAACCGTCGCAGATGGAAATGGTGTCCCTGCCGTCCTCCGTGGACAACTGGATCGCCTGCCAGTTGCGGGCGAAAAATCCGGCCCACTATATGGACGACTACCACATGGGGGCCGAAACAAAGGAACAGGCGGAGAAGTTCCTGCAGGCCACCGCGCAGCGCATGAACGGACCAATGGGGCTGACGGTGAACCGGAACAAGTCCAAGATCGTGCCGCTGACCAAGCCCTTTCCGGTTCTGCAAGGCAAAATTCCACCTGACGGAAACCGGCCGGATCATCACACACGGGTGCCGGGACGGGATGAAAACGGGCGCGGAGGAAACTGCGGTTTTTCCAGGGAGAAGTGGCCGCCGGCAGGAAAACGGTGGAGGAGGTGGCGCGGTGGCTGAATGACGGGCCGATCGCCTACTATGAGCAATTCAACGACCACGGACGGGTGCTGAAACTGCGCCGCGTATTTTATGCCATGTTCATCAAGGACAGAAACACAGAGGAGGTAAAACCATGTATCGGATCGTAAAAGACGGGACAAGCCTGGGCATGACCGAGGCCCCCACCTACGTGCGGCAGGCCGGGAACGGGTGCTTTGTGCTGTGCCAGGAGGCGGAGGCCACGGGGATCGCGTACAACGGGAGCGTGTACCACCTCCTGGGCCGGGAGGCCCTGGGGGACGCGGAGAGCGTGATCCTGGAGGAGGCGGACGCGGGAGAGGAGATCGAGAAAACGGCGACGACCAACGGGATCGTGTTCACCACCATGGCGGAGGCCGGAAACATCGACGACGTGACGGCGGCGGAACACGCCGACTTGTTCTCCCCCTGGGCCTATCCCGTCAACTACACAGCGGGGCAGATCCGGCGCTATACGGACGGAAAACTGTATAAATGCCTCCAGGCCCATACGTCGCAGGCAGACTGGACGCCGGACACGGCGGTGAGCCTGTGGGTGAGCATTTCCGATCCGGCGGAGGAATGGCCGGAGTGGTCCCAGCCGTTGGGCGCCCATGACGCATACGAGCAGGGGGCCAAGGTGAGCCACAACGGGAAACACTGGATCAGCGACGTGGCGGCCAACGTATGGGAGCCTGGCGTGTACGGGTGGACGGAGGCCGCAGACGACGCGGCGGAGGTGTAAGCCGTGGAAAAGATCCCGTACATCGTAAAAAAGCGCATGAGGGTGGAGGGGATCGGGGGCAGGGTAAATCTCCCCTACGGGACACGGCTGGAGGCCGTGGACGATCGCCTGATCCTATACAACGGCGCGGCCGTGTGCGCCACAACCAGCCGGAACGCCCGCACCTGCACCTGGCCAGGGACGACGACGGCCAGGGGCGGGAGCGGGGCGCCCTGACCACGGCCATCACCAAGCGGCTGGAAAAGCGGGACAAGGGTTATCAAGACCGCTGGGATCTGGTGTGGGAGGACGAAACCAGCCAGAAATAC
>VOFC01002947.1_pt1 | contig 12544 bp, 22 predicted proteins | sample 5384161 | NCBI WGS metagenome assembly VOFC01 (sample SAMN12384722, study PRJNA508395) | human gut metagenome | isolation source: healthy gut B | host: Homo sapiens | reverse complement strand
TCAACCGATACTAGAATAAATATTGAAAAAGAATAGAACCCTTAGAAGCAATCATTTATCATATTGCTTCTAAGGTCCCTATTCGTAAACCATTCTTGATTCTGTTTTTTAATCTTCCTCATTCTGAATATACCACGTCCATCCATTAATGTTAATCTGAACAGCATTCCATGCAAAAGTTGAGTCAGAAAAAGAATATGATTTTCATATTCATCCTCACGATCTAAATATTCCTGAGGTTTCATCTTATTCCTTCCATACTTGTCAAAATAAGAAAATCCGTCAGATTAATATCAAAGACTTTTCTTCCGGGTTGCTTTCTCCGTCACAACAAACCGTGCAGGCCTGTCCCCTCCATCAACCGCATAGTGTTCAATTCGACCGCCGCAGCCGACGGATTCTTCTGTTCCATAAAATAAGGTTGAAAACTCAGCACATCATCGTCCAGCAAGGAATTATCATGTCCTAAATATCCATTGGATTCTATAATCTCAAATCATAGTCATGCATATTGATGGTCCATCCGCTAGTATCGGTACTGCAGATTCCCCCAGGAAGAGCCTTGGAATATAAAACGTATCTTATTAGTATCCTTTATCAAATTGATTACCTCCATCTGATTTGGTAGCCTGTGAACTTCACATGATTGATACCGCCATACCACAGTGGTTCCAACTCTTTATTAATGACAAGAGACTCCTCACGCATCAACTGGAGTTTCATTTCTGTAAGGGTTGTTCCACCGTTAGGAATAGTTATCTCATAGGAATCATGTGCCCTGCCCAAGCCAGCAACTGGTATTCGCCTACCGGAAGTTTTACCTCCATAGTATAGTATCCTGTAGCCAAAACCTCTCCTTCCTCAACCTGACTGAACAAATACCTTCCATCCTTATCAAAGATGTACAATTCCACTCTGTCTACCTGTGTATGGAAAGCATCTGTATGAAGCATATTATAATCATATTTGAACTTTACCAACAATCTACATTCCGGCAACCTTTCGTCAAAGCTATTGCATGAGAACGTCAATAAAGAGACAGCCAACAGGACTATCAAAGTAGCGGAAGTTCTAAGGCTTTTTAGTTTCATATTCATCAGTTTAAATGATTTGCTTATGTATTATTTCCTGCAGGAGCAGATTGACTCTGCCCGGGAACGGTTTGCTATACGTATTCAGGCAATTCAATGCACCCCCTAGGAATCCCACTCAGTCTACATCTCATTAACAATCGTCTTCCGTACAGTAATGGGATATATAGTTTCCCAGTATCTTCAATTCCAACCGCCCTTTATCTTAAAAAGAGGGAGTTAAAGTTTATAATCCGCTTCTTAAAATTCTTCTTCCTGAGTGTACCAAGTCCATGGATTGACATTAATCTGATCGCCAGAAAAGAGCCGTCCTCCCTCATCGGGATCAGTACCGGCGTAGGTATTTCCGGATATCCCGGATTATTGAACTTATTAACATTGATATCATAAACGGAATTTCTCACCACCCCCAAATTCACCGAGTTCATTCAAGGCCTTATCCGTATCATCATGTTTAATCATGATTTTATAATAACTGATACCATCGGCATAATAATGAAATTTTCCACTGCCCCCTGCACCTTTCCTTTTATTTCATCAATTTTACCATTGAATGTGATTACCAAAGCATCTACATTAACACCGGAATCCAGAAGAGATACTTTACCTATTCCTTTACTATCCAAATACACATTCAAAGCATCTGTCAATGTAGTAGTAACAGAAGGTTTACTAGTACCGATGGCGTCATATTTACTTCTCAATTCAGCTTCAATCCATTCTTTTCAATGTATCAAAAAGTATAAAAGCCACCATTAATTCTCATAAAATCCTTATTCGGATCAGGTGTTCCTAAATCTCTGTTGTATGAGGCTTTTTAAATGCTTTCGGCAAAAATTCCACTTTCAATAATACTTGCGTAGTATATTGATGAAGATTATGAATACTGGTCTGAGTATTTTCAAGACAATATGGCTTTTCTCCCGGATCATTGACAATTGCCACATCATTACTAATTACCATATAATCCAGACCTCCATTCACGTTTTATCATAATTAGGGTCTTTTCTATACGAACCAATCTTATATTGATCAAAAGGAGTAATACAAGTTCCACGTCCACCGTTGGCCGGATCCTCATTCCAAGTCAATATTCTTTCGGATACAGGAAAAAAAGCTTTGTATTCGTAATATTCAAAATCCATTTAGGATTTTGCAATAGTAGCCACATCACTCTCCTGCTTTACATATACACGCACCTTGGCTACGACACGGTCAATGTGAATAGCCAACGGACTGTTCTTAGCCAATTCTTCAGTTTTATACAATGCAAGGTCAGCATCGGTTCCATCTGTTGTAGAAACTGAAGGTTCCAGCCTTCCTTTTGCATTCGACATCATAAAGCTGCCATTCTTCGCTACATTAAGAGCCTTTAGCCGGGAAACCTGCTCCGGGATTTGCTATTATCCAAAGATACGCTTTGATTTTGCATCCACTTTGAAAGGCACTTTACCCCTCCGTTAGGCTGTCCTGGATTACCGGCTTCGACACCTGTCAACTCAATATCATCCGTCAGTTGCTCACTTGCATCAAAAAAATAGCTCTGACAGTAGAAACCGATGACTCTCAGCAGTACCGTCCTCCTTTATTAGGATCATGCAATGCACGAGATCTTGATACAGAAGGTGTCTTTATATCCAATGCCACCCATGCATCTCCCTGTTGGATTCATTACAATCCGGTATCTTGTTCCAGGAGTACATCATCACTGCTACATGCCGCAAATGCTAAAGCCGCAATTGCTGACATTAATACGTTTTTCTTTCTCATTGTTTTACAATTTATTAAAGTGTTTCTAACTAAATTATTTATCTCTTCTCTGTTCCATTTTAATAACATCCGACTTCTTTCCGCTAATTCCAACAAATTCTTTTTGGCGGCATCAAGTCCGGAATCAGCAGCATTTTTGAAATACTTTTTCAGCTGATTCATCATCTCCTCAGCAACATCCAGACTCCCATCGCATTATCATATACCAGCTGGTTTCTTTTTAAATTCACCCTTTTCAGATATCTTTCCGCTGAAACCAGATCATTACGTGAAAGGGATGCAACAGCAGCATTGATACCCGCCACTTCATCTTCCGGATACATACGGGCAGCAGTCAAAAACCTCCAGAAATTCCAAGTGAATTTTCCGGATAACTATTGGCACCAAAAACATTTCATCAAACTTAAATTCTCGGACGCGTCTTAAACACTTCCCAGCCTCATCAACTTTTGAAATTCTTCACTTCATAGTTTACCTTACATATGGCGACACGGAGTTTAGGATAAACACTCTTCAACAAATATTGATAGGGGATACCTCACGAAATTCTCGCAACTTCAATTTTAAGGTTTGGTCATAGGGGTTGTTTGTAATCATGTTCAATAACTCTTTTCGGTAATCAATATTTGTATGTTGGAGTGTTTTTAGCCAAGCCTGCCCAATTTTCTTCTCCACCAAACAAGATATTGTATTGGGAACGGGGAAAGTCATATAGCCTGCCAAATAATCACGAAGCGCCAAAGCGTCCTTCAGACAACCGTTTATTATTTGCCAACGAACCTTCCGAGTGAGGCATAACCGATAATATCCAAACTTTTCACTTGAATATCAGCGTCTTGCTTTCAGTTCGTCAATCATCGCACGAAGCTTGGCCAGTTCCTGCGGATTATTCACTATATTCAGGACGGATATCCACTTTATTCACTTCAAAATCTAAAAACATTCCGCCTGTACATCTCTCTGTTTTACCTGTTCTTCTACAACAGGCCTGATAATAGGCCAGATGAGGAGTTATCACATAGGGAATCAGAGGATACCCAATGTTACTTTTTCCATCAAAGGTTCTATTTCCATCCATGCAGTTTCACCGCAACCGCACTCGTCACGCCGTATATTCAGACAGGCATCTGCCATCCATGCCTCGTAAGGCAAGTGATATTGATAAGAAATCATCGCATTTTTCCTTCCAACTATCTTTTTTTCACAATATAGGGAAGTCATAACTTGCTTTTTCCCGGTTAGTCATAAGAGTCAGATATCGTTCATAAGCTTTGTATTCATCTCTTCCTTTCAATGAAATACGCGGTAAATTAAGAGTACATGATGCAGAAACCAATTGAGGAATCCAATCAGCGCCACGAGATGTGTTCATCTTTACATCCTCCAACACCATATCCATTTCTATATAGAGTGAATCACCCACCTGTTCCAAGCGTACGGGATGTATAGTGACAGTACCTGTAAAAAGAGCGGTTCTGTCCTACAACCGGATGCTTGATAAAGCAAAAAGCAAGCAGTACATATGCTATGATATATCTATTTCTTTTCATTATGGTTCAATTATTTGATTATATAAATAAGTGATATACTTGCCTTTGTAGGACCAAAATAGTTTCTTCTGCCTGATTTCAGTTTAGTGCCACATTCCGCACAAGGATACTTATCATATACAATATGCGCATATCCTATTCCCAAAGACGCCTCCAAACTCCAACGTTTCTTCAAAATCCATGAATGTCCTATTGAAATGCCTCCGCCATACAGGTATCCCTGATAACGATTGTCTTGCATATTCTTACTGATGAATCCCCAATCAGGAAATCCTCCTACATTGAAATCGGCATAATGACCATGCAAACCCACAAACGTGCGATTGAAACGCTCACAAAACCAATAACGGGCTTCCGGTTGTATTCCCCAATGACGCAAACGCCTGCCATTACCCGGTTTCCAAGGATTATAGTTGAGGGGACATCCAAAGTCCACTGACGTGACAATCCCAATTCCACTCCCATATTTAGAGTTGAAGTGGCATCATAGAGCAGATTGCTCTTCACTGCAATACTCTGTGCATTACTTCCGGTCAGAAAACAACCCGATATAAAGAGAATGAATAGTATTTTCTTTTTCATCTACATTACTTTTTAATTTGAGACAATCGTTTTACCTTTCTGAGTGATATTAATCTTAACACGTTGTGTGGTACGGATACCGGAAGAATTATCAGGAGCTTTTATAGTGGTCAGATACACCAAGCCGTTTCGGGATGCCGTCCCTTCATTAGCTGTTACCTCCATATAAATTTTCCCATCATCTACTGTTATCCGATCTGTTATATTCCGTCCATCGCTTGATGAAGGACGTAGTTTTATCCAAGTCTTGGGATTATCGGCCCCATCCTCCACATAAGCAGTCAGACAATAAAAATTCATATCATAACTATCCACATCTTCAGTAGTAGGCATATATTTCAAAATCAGCCCTTCTTGGGGTACAGCAAGTCTTTGCCTGACGCGAATCTTTTTCTCCAAATTGCCTAATTTCAAGGTGATGTATGCGTTCTTCCTATAAATTCCTCCCTCATCCGTCTGATAATCTTCATGCAGCCTCAATTTGAAGTGATCAAGGATTCTACCTGAGTAATATTAGGGTCAGGTGTACTCCCTTCCACTATAGGTATTCTTGCCCCATCAGCCGGGTTAGTCAGTGAAAAAGCATCATCCACTTCTATATGATTATCACCAATACGACATGAATTAGGAAAGTTCGTTTTACAATTAGTAGCCACACTAGTTACTTCATAAATTTTATCTTCACTGGCATAAGCTATAAATACTGAATTACTTACCCCCAAATAAAAATCATTGTTGGATATCATTTCATAAGAGTAACTATCATCAACTGATAACTTATAATCCAAATCAACATTGGAAGCTTTGGATGCCTTGGCATCCTCTACCGTATCATAACCGGGCCCTTAGCTTTAATAATGGTAAATGTGTATGAATGATTGCGTAAAATATCCATGAGATTATATTTTCCGTCAACCAGCACCAACTTATAGAAATAGTCTTTATTTTCATAAGTTCCTTCTACAATCAAGTAGGTATTGTTCTGAATATCGGACTCATACAAATATAACGGTTTCATTTCCGTACTTTGTCCCACCGCCGAATTATCCGTCACTACCAAAGAAGAACCATAACCAGTCTGACACTATTCCGTCAAGTTTGCCATATTATTCATAACTGTACCATCCTGATTATGCAATCGCCCTTTGTCGAGGTACATTGACTACTGCTGTAATTCCTTTCAAATAAAAGTTATCGGCTTTATTAGCTACCACCACTTTTGCTGCTACACGAATGAGCTCTATAGTACTCCCATCACTATTTTCAATCCGTGTTGTAGTATCTATTTTGTCTACTCAAGCAAATAACTCATAGGAATAGTCTTTCCGTCATTACTAAAAAGGAATGACAGAGGTTGCAGGGCTTTCTAACGGTTCAGTCAGGATTTTGGCACAAACTTCGGACAATGTCGTTATCCCCCGGTATCATATTCATCCGTAGATCCGATTCTGTAAATAAATATTCAGTCACATTATTTCCATAATAAAACTTATCATTCAATGGATTCGCCAATATCAGTAACTGATACTTGCTATTGCCGGACTGTTTGGTCAATATGACATACCTTTTTCCCACCATCTCAAAAGCCTGTACCGCCTCTACAAAGGTGGCATTTGCATTTTCTCCATTGAATACCAATATCCATGGAGTCTTCCCTTACCCTATCCTCCTCATCCATGGTACGGACTGTAGGATAATGATATGAATTCGCACGGGCAAAGATTTCAATCTGCACCTTATTTGCTTGAGGCTTATTATTATCAGGCCGCTCCGATAGGTGGATAGAATCTTCACAGCCTGACATTAGAAAAAGCCAGACACCAAAGACAAACTATATATAATACAAATTCTTTCATTTTTCTCATTTCATTAAATACATATCATCACTTTCTACTAATTACTTCATCCCTGACGCAACGGATAGACTGACCAAAGGTCGGCAACTGATACATCAAACCGGGATTCGGCCACTTACCCAGAGACATGCTCCACACAGCATGAGGATCTTCGGCAGAAGACGCAGCTATAGAAGCGGTATGGTAATAGCCGGTCTGTCCTGTAAATTCCAGACTACTATCCTTATTCTGGCGTCTTCCTGCTGACGGAAAAAGACAGAAGCATTATTCGCCTCATTATATACTAAAATTCCCAAATAAGCTGCCTGTGCGTTACCCGATGATACACAATAAGGATAACTACCGTCAGCTGACCCCATCTTAATAGGTCTGCGGTCAAAAGCCATCAGCATAGAAGCCTATCAAGAAGGTTATATGCTCTTGCGCTTCATCCACATCAGTCCTACTTTGCCAAAAGTTCTGATATCGGTCTACTTTAATCCCTCCTACTTCCGGCGAACCGTCATATCCGCCAATATTCTCATTTAATCCAGCATCTCCACTCAGTGGGTTTTTAAATAAGGATTGCCGCAATTCAGAAAATGCTATTTCAACGCTATAATCCGTAAGTACTGTCTTTATGACATCCTTGTTCGCATTTGCCTTCACAATGACATGATCGCCATCCTGATCTATATTATTAGGATATGGTCCGTTATAAGCTATTCTGTCAATATATCCGTCAGAAGGACGATGGTATCCGTCAGGACAAGTTTCAAATATTTCCTTATACCCATAGTCATAAATATCTTCTGCTGGTATAGGCGCTGTTCCCCATACCGGTAAAAACAATTCGGATGTACTATTAAAAAACTGTATATCCTTAATCCAATGGTTCACAGTATAGGCTGTAGGATGGTAAGCCAAACGGAAATAGTCCTGATCAGCATCCTTCGGAAGCCCCCATTGAAAAAATGCTCCTGCCTGAGTGGGATATTTCACAAACCTTCCTTGTTTCACATCAACTTTTTTTGCATAGGGTTCATTTCCACCATTCAGATAAGCAGGAGCCGTCAGATTGAAAGGCGATATTTTGCGAGCATAATCACGTGCTTTCCCTGTGACGGTCCCTTGGATATGGCATCTACAGTTCCAGGCCTCATGATGTAATCATCCGCTTCTCCCTGCCGGATATACATATACTCGGTATTATACCACAATTCATCATCTCCTGTCCCATATCTTCCTCCATACCATTGAATTTTCACTTTAGCATACCTAGGAGTCGTTCCGGCATTTTTTCCCGTTACTCCCATACGGAAATAGATACGTCCCTACCTTCCACATAAGTTCCATTTTCTCCCTTATACTTATTAGGAAGCACCTTATAATGCTCTGCGACTCCCGGATTATCAGTCCCGACATTCGGATCAAAGCTTGGAGTAGAGCTCAGAACAATGAAATTCCCTTCTTCCACTTCCGCTTTCCATAGACCGAGTGTACCTAAATCCTGAGGACGTTCATTTGTTCCGTCCCTCCTTTTCTGCTGTCCGGTAATAATTCTTTCACCCTGTTCATCATTTCTAAAAAAGCGCCTATATAGCCGGTTCCATACGGATTAAATTCAAAACGTTTCCCGTGTTGACTGGCATGAACTTTTATCTCTCTTTTTGCAGGCTACCTCCGTCTTCATCTTCAGCAGACAAAAAAATCGATAAGTTTCCTGTGTACCCATTATGTTTTTGCTCATCCAACAACACATCCATATAGCCCGTTCCGGTTTGAGATGCCTTATCATAGATATATGAGAAACGAGAGGTAGTATAGGTTATCGTGGTTCCACTGTCTTTCACATCTCCATTTAGCAACACCAAATCATTGAATACCTTTTCTGTTTCTGCTGCTAATCCCCGGCTCCCACATAAAGTTGAGGCATCACTTTGACTACCGGCATATTAGAGGTAAAGGAAATACGTGCTCCATTAAAATCAGTAATACTGACCTCCAAGTCCGATACATTCAGTACCTTAATACCTGATATATTCCAATCTTCATCCACATTCTCCCATTCAGACGCCTCTATGTTCACCATCAACGGCTCCTTAATATATCCGGTCAAATCAATTTTTGTATTCTTGGGTAAACTATAATTTACCGGATTCGAAGCAATCTTCAATTTGCAAGACGGATTATAATTATCCCCCATATCTATTGTAAAGTTTACAGCCTCACTTTCATTAGTAACGGAAAGAGGGTCATTGGCAGGCAGGATGATACGGTTCACCTTTTTCTCCCAATCCCATTCGGCTGTCGGGGGTACCTTGGGTGAAATAACTTCCGTCATCAACCACAGTAAATGTACGTATCACACTCCGTTCAATAGCCGGACCATCATAAGTGGCTGTCAGCGGAACAAGATTCGGCAAATTACTGAACATTATTCCTTTAAATGCCTGGTCCAAATCATCTTCAGCCCTCAATATGACATCTACCCGTACCCCCATTCTTTCAAGAGCCAATTGCAATATAGATACTGTTGTATTATCTTCCAATGTCGCCCCCTGTCCGCCGGATAACACGGTCACATTCTTTATTTCCTGCATCATTGGAATAATTTGTTCTGATGAGAAAAAATCAGCGGGATAGGCTATATGATTCAAATCACCATAATGAGTGATAGCATCCAATAAAGTCCGGACCGGTTGATAAGCCGGCTCATTGGCCAAAAACACAAAATCGTAACTTCCTGCATCAATGGGATGACGAATAATATCACCGGAATGTGCATTATAAAATAGGTTGGTTACTTTATCACCCGTCGTTTTGTCAAATGCCAAAACACGGAGCGTATGAATGATATAATCTTCCGGAGTCCCAGAATGCACACTACCCGTATGAGGTGCCATTCCCCAATAGATATAAATGTACCTTCCACATCGCTAGCGGTGAAAGTTTCATCCATACAAGAAGTAAAGACAGCCAGCCACAGTAAGCAGAGCCAGTTTCTATAGGTTTTATTATCTCTTTTCATCATTCATTATCCCCTTCCATCTAACATGAATACTCATCTAATTCTTATACTGCAAATATCGGGAAATAGAGTGAGGCTGTGAATTATATTCATTTCTGAAACAGACAATAATCCAACTGACTGACAACTTATTATGCAATGAGTGCAAGCGGCTGTTGCAAAAGATAAAAAACAAAAGCTCCATCCAAATAGATTTTTGCATTGTACGCACTATCCGGATAAAAAGTTGCGATATTCGTAATTCGTGGCAAATGGCACTCTTTACAAACTATCGATAATAGCTTGTTGTTTTTGTAAAAAATCTATGCGCTGCATCTCGCCACTCTCTGAAATCAAGATAGAATGACGCTTTAATGATTGGATCCAGTTACATTGCATCCGGCAGATATGAAAACTTTGTGAATCCATTGAATTGATGGAATACACCCGCAATAAACTTATTTGAAAATCCGTTTTTCTATATAGCTATAGGTAGCCTCAAAATGAATATTAGAAAGATAAAAAACAAACTTTTCCGCCTTCACTGAATTCTCCGTTACCGAAAGTTCCTCCATCATGGCAAGCAACTGATACAGCTCGGTTTTCAAATGCAATACATCATCATCGGTTATCAGTTTAAGAACGGCAAAGTATTTTATCTCCTTTACAAAAGAATAAAAAAGATGTTCGTGTCCCATATAAAATGCGTTTTCCGGCATTTCTTCACGCTTTCACATAGTTTCTTATATTGCACTCACAATCCGGTCTTCCACCTGCATATCTCTTAAAAATTAGGAGTCTTGATCTCACCATTCTGATAAATCCAACGGCAAAGACGAAATTTAGACAGATACTCATATTCAGAATAAAGAGTAAACGGCAGCAAATTGGAAGCAGTATAAACTTCTGTTGTTTCATCCTTTTTCACATAATCAAAAAATTTGCAGATAACGATGGATTATCTCATAATAGCCTTCCATTGAATCAGAAGACTTCAATAAATTCAAATCAAAGGTCACTCTGTCCGAAAGGTGATTTCTATAATCTGATCAATGGAAATACCCAGTCTTCGAGAGATCAAGGCAACTTCTTCAAGGGTAAAAAGAAACCTCTCTCCCCGTAGCCTGCGGTAAACGGCTTCCTTTCCCATACATAATGTATCTGCCAGATAGCCTGCCAAATTCTGCTTTTCAGGAACACGTGCCTTCATGGCTGTAATCAGTTCATTCACAATCTTATTCTTCATTCTTTTCCCCCTTCTTTGGTTATTAACAAACAGACTGCAAATTTAAGTTATGGAAATAGAATTCTATAAAAAACAGAGATGAAAGACTTTCTATCTTTCTGATTCACGACCAATTGAGGAATAAGAAAACAGATAACGAAAAAAGTAAATAAACAGATTATTTACTTTCATTTTTCAGTAAACAAATTTCTTTCCTATTTCGTTTTTCGTAAATAGGAAACTATTATAAAGTGCTTATTATTTCACGTTGTTGTTGGAAAAACTGTATACGCTGCATCTCTCCACTCTCTGAAATCATAGTCGAAATTTCTTCAGTGACTGTATCCATTCTTTCAAACTGAGGAACATTCCACAATCCTGCGTAGTAATGTTGATAGAATACACCCGTATCAAACTGAGTTGTACCGAATCAGCCTCCAGATAGCTGTAGGTGGCTTCAAAATTAATATGAGACACGTAAATATGTACACTGTTACCTGCTTCTGTCTTTCCCTTAGAAGCCAAAGTCTTCCAATTCGTCGGTCAGTTGCAATAGTTCTTCTTTAATCTGATGTTTGTCCTCTTCTGTGATAAGATGAATCCCGGCAAAATACTGTATGTCATTTATCAGATGATGAAAAATCATACTATCCCAGATATAATCCACAGAATGTATATGTCCGGTAGCAGATACAAAAATCATTTTGAATATCATATTTTTTGAGGAACTTCACCTTGTCAAAATGCTTGCACTGAATATGCTTTGTTTTGATACATCCATTTTAAAGAGGCGAAACTTAGACAATGATTTATGTTTCAAAGAAAGTGTTTGGGGGATAATATTGGAAGAAGTACCCATGGAAGAGGAAGGATCGTTTCTGCAAAGCATGTAACACATTGACATACTTTTTAATAATGAATAGTAAGTTTCAACGGATCTTCATGATCCACCACATTCAAATCGAATACGGCATTGAACTGAAACAGACTCCTATTACATTATCTAATGAAACACCTAACTTTTCTTGATATCAAAGCAGCTTCCTAATGTAAAAGGGACCTCACCACGCAACCTCCGATAAATAGCCTCCTTTACCGATATACAAAGTATCTATTAACAGATTGGCCAGATTTTCTTTTAAGTGGCAGTTTTTCTTTTTACAGCTTCAATCAAGCTCGTGTTTAGCCTATTTTGCATCATTATAGTTCTTATATGAGTGAGTTATTTGAATAATAACAAATATCAAAGGAGAGTTGTTTCGAAATGCGTAAACTAAACGGACAGACTGCCACTTGTAATCAGTAAATATTCAAAAATAAAAGAGGGCAATACTGAATATGAAATACAGCCTACACCTTTCGATTGAAGAAGAAAAAATCAATCAACCATAACTCCTCAATCAATCTTCGGGCACATAAATAATTTCCCATTATCCACTCCGTATGCAATCCCCACCTTTCTACCCTTCTTTCCGCTTTTG
>VOFC01005474.1_pt1 | contig 12553 bp, 23 predicted proteins | sample 5384161 | NCBI WGS metagenome assembly VOFC01 (sample SAMN12384722, study PRJNA508395) | human gut metagenome | isolation source: healthy gut B | host: Homo sapiens | reverse complement strand
CAAAATTGAGAGATATTGCACATTGTATACAAAATGAAAGGAAAAATTCGTATTATGAATACAATCACGGAAAATGTAGATGTAGTAGTAGTGGGAGCAGGCCATGCAGGCTGAGGCGGCGCTGGCTTGTGCAAGGCTGGGGCTTAAAAACGCAGCTTTTCACAGTGAGTGTGGAAAGTATTGCCATGATGCCCTGTAATCCGAATATCGGGGGAACCTCGAAGGGACATCTGGTAAGGGAGCTGGATGCTTTAGGCGGAGAAATGGGCAAGAATATTGATAAAACCTTTTATTCAGATCGAAGATGCTGAATCAGTCGAAAGGACCGGCTGTTCACTTTAAGAGCCCAGGCGGATAAGGCCGAGTACAGCAAAGAGATGAGGAAGGTTCTGAGAACACGGAAAATCTGACAATCCGGCAGCAGGAAGTGACGGAGATTTTGACAGATGAAGAAGGAAAAAACAGGGTAAAGACGTATTCAGGAGCTGTATACAATTGTAAAACTTGTATACTGTGTACAAGGAACCTACCTGAGAGCCAGATGCATCTATGGAGATGTGAGCACCTACACGGGACCCAACGGCCTGCAGGCAGCGAACTATCTCACGGATTCCCTGAAGGCTCACGGCATCGAGATGCGACGGTTTAAGACAGGAACTCCCGCCAGAATGGACAAGCGTTCTCTTGATTTTTCCAAGATGGAAGAGCAGCTCGGTGATGAGAGAGTAGTGCCCTTTCCTTTTACCACAGACCCGGAGAGCGTTCAGATCGATCAGGCCTCCCTGCTGGCTGGACCCATACCAATGAGAAAACGCATGAAATTATCAGGGAAAAATCTCGATCGTTCTCCGCTGTATTCCGGCATGATCGAGGGAACAGGCCCCAGATACCGTCCGTCGATCGAGGATAAAGCGGTACGCTTTGTGGATAAAAACAGGCATCAGGTCTTCATCGAGCCCGAGGGACTGAAACACCAATGAGATGTATGTGGGTGGTATGTCGAGCTTCTCTTCCGGAGGATGCAGTACGCCATGTACCGTACGGTGGCAGGGGTTGGAGCATGCGGTCATCGTACGGAACGCTTATGCGATTGAATATGACTGTATCAACCCCAAAGAGCTGGATTCCTCTCTGAGTTCAAGAAGCCTGGGACTCTTTCAGCGGCGGCCGCCCACTGAAGCCCTAGTACGATGGAGGGAGCAGCGCAGGGACTGGTGGCAGGCATCAATGCGGCCATGAAGGTGCTGGGAAGAGAGCCGTTTGTGCTGGATCGTTCCCAGGCATATATCGGCGTGCTGATCGATGATCTGAGCGACGAAGGAGAACCGGAGCCTTAATGTATGATGACCTCGCGAGCAGAATACCGGCTGCTGTTACGGCAGGATAATGCGGATCTCCGGCTGACGAAGAAGGGCTATGAGGTAGGACTGATCTCCGAGGAACGCAGTACCAGGCCCTTCTCAGAAAAGAGAAGGAGATCGGAAGAGGGAGATCAAGCGGGTCGAGCACACGAATATCGGCGCCAACGAGAAGGTGCAGGCTTTTTCTGAGAAACACGGAAGCACGCCTTTAAAATCAGGAACGACTCTGGGAGAGCTTGATCCGGCGGCCGGAATTGAGCTATGAGGAGCTCGCGGAGATCGACGAGAACCGGCCAGAGCTTCGGGCGGATGTTCAGAGCAAGTGAATATTGAGATCAAGTATGAGGGCTATATTCAGCGGCAGAAACGGCAGGTAGAGCAGTTTAAGAAGCTGAGACGAAGAAGATTCCGAAGGATATTGATTATGATGATGTCTATAGTTTGAGACTGGAGGCCAAGCAGAAGTTAAAGAGTATGAGCCGACTTCCATCGGACAGGCGTCCAGAATTTCCGGCGTTTCACCGGCGGATATCTCGGTTCTGCTGGTATATCTGGAAAGTCACAGAGGGTAAGGAGCAAGAAAGGGGCTGTATGGGGCTGAAAGACACTTCAGTCAGCAGAGAATAGAAAGGAAACAGGTGAAGAATGGCGGATACAAAGATTTTGACAGAAGGCTGTAAGGATTTTGGGATCTTTACAGAGAAGCAGACGGAGCAGTTTTTGGAGTATTATAAGCTCCTCATCGAGTGGAACGAGGTCATGAACCTGACGGCTATCACGGAGTTTGAGGAGGTTTTGAGTAAGCATTTGTGGACAGCTGCGCCCTTGGAAAGGCAGTTTCTATGGAAGGAGAGAAGCGGCTTCTGGATGTTGGAACGGGAGCCGGTTTTCCGGGAATCCCCTTAAAAGATCGTTTATCCGGAGCTTGAGGTAGTTCTCCTGGACTCTCTGAATAAAAGAGTGAAATTTCAATGCGGTCATTGAAAATCTGGGGCTTACGGGGGATCACGGCGATTCACGGAAGAGCCGAGGATATTGCGAAACAGAAGGAATACCGGGAAGGCTTTGACCTCGTGGTGTCCCGGGCCGTGGCCAATCTGTCGTCTCTCAGCGAGTATTGCCTGCCCTTTGTGAAGACAGGCGGTATGTTTGTCCCCTACAAGTCCGGAAAGCGTCGATACGGAGCTTTCAGAGGCTTCCAGGGCCATCAAAGTGCTGGGAGGAGAGAGTACAGGGATACCGTACGGTTTTGAGCTTCCAGGTACAGATATTGACCGTACGCTGGTGGTGATTGAAAAAGTGAAAGAGACGCCGAAGAATATCCGCGGAAGGCAGGGACGCCTTCCAAGGAGCCAATTAAATAAGCTCCGCACGGAGAAAAAAAAGGCTGTCGCCCAGGCAAGAGTTTGCGGGCGGCAGCCTTTTTACAAAGAAAATCAGAAGAAGACTTTCATGGTCTGGTAGAATGCTTCCGGGCATTCCAGCTGAGGAAGGTAAGCGGCTTTTTTCCACGAGGGCGCTCTCGATGGCAGGATTCAGAGTTTCATAGCCATGAATAATGCTGTTGATGCCGGAATGGAAGCTCCGCCGATAATGTAGATGCTGTTGTCCAGATTTTTTCAGGGCGTGGGAAATATCAATATTTACAAAGTTGCCCTTGATGCTGGACAGCAGATATTTTTCCGCCGTTTCCTTTCCGGTGGGCACATTCATGGTAGATGTCCACGGTCCGTCGGGAGAGCTGGAAAAGGATTGTGGAAATAGGTTTTCGGTGAAATTGTATTCCACGTTCGTACGGTTCATCAGAATGTAGTAAAGCGTGGTTCCCAGTACGGGACAGTTGATCAGAAGCTTCGCGATCCGGGACTTCGGATTGGGGATCTGATTCAGGGCGTTGATGCTCTTCGGGTTGATGAGGAAGATCTTGTCAAAGAGATTTTCGTTGTTGTTGGCAGCCATGATCACAAAGGAACCGGAGAGACCGGTGGCAGCCACGCTGGTTTTTCTCTTGATGACTTTTTCCGTGAAGTCATTGAGAAGCTGCACATAAAGTAGTTGGTGTAGATCATGTTCGGCTTTGTCAGATCTTCCGCAGCCGGGGAGATCGATGGAATAGACTGTGAAGTCCTTGGCCAGCTGCTGCTCCAGCTGATTCCATTCATAGGCGGAAGAGGAGGGATCCAGGTCGTGAATCAGAAGAAGCGGTTTTCCGGAACCGAATTTCCGATAATAAACCCTTCCATGTCTCCAGTCGAAAAATTTTCCGGGACGGACTGGGAGCAGGTTCTTCACCGTAGCAGCGGTGGAAATAAGCTGGTTGATTATATGAAGAGATCCAACACAGACGGAGGTCAAAATTATTGTTTATGCTTCATAACAGCGACTCCTTTTAAAAAAGTATGAAAAAATGAATAGTTACTGGTATTTGGGCATGCGTAAATCTGCCTTTATTATAATCCAAAACCATCTTTGATACAATGTTTTTTTCACCCGGATTGCGTAGGATAAAAATCTGCTACAATAGGTTTAAAAAGTCGGATGCCTTTTCTGCTTGCAGGAGAAGGCATCTGACCTTTTGAACTGTATTGTAGCAGTTTGAGAGGAGACCATGATGGTTCGGGAATATTTGAAGAGCGTTCTTCATGAGATAGAAGAGCAGAGAAAAAGCCAATACAGCGGAGATAGAAGAGCAGCGTCTTGAAAAAAAAAGAAACGATAGATAAAAAGATTGCGAGAATCCAGTCGAAAAAAGAACTCGATATGGAATATTTTTCACCGAGAAGGAACGAAGGTTCCTTAAGAGAACAGCTGGCAGATCTTCAGAAAAACAATATGATTCTGAAAGAAGAACTCGAAAGCTGGAAGAAGAGGAGCAGCAGCTGGAAAAAAAACAGGAAAATTTCCGGAAAATGCTGGAAGAAGTGGAAAGAGCTGGAGAAAAAGGCAAAAAAAGTAAAATGTTTCATGTGAAACATTGCAGGAGTGCAAACAAGAATGATGTTTTACAAAAAGATGTTTCACGTGAAACATAAAGGAAGATTTCAGTAGACAATTGAATGGCAAGTGTTATAATAAGAAACACGAGTCATAGGAGAAAGGGGAATATACATAGATATGGGAAGAACAATCGTAATCGCGAATCAGAAGGGCGGCGTCGGCAAAACGACCACGGCGATCAATTTGTCCGCATCTCTTGCAGATCTCGGCAAGAAAATTCTGGTTATTGATACAGATCCCCAGGGAAATACCAGTAGTGGTCTGGGCGTAGAAAAAAATGAGGTGGAAAACACTGTTTATGAATTACTGATCGGAGAGACTACGATCGAAGAGTGCATCCAGAAAGAAGTTTTTGAAAATCTGGACATCATTTCTTCCAATATCAATCTGGCAGCAGCAGAGATCGAGCTCACCGGTTTGAGGAGAAAGAGTTCATTTTGAAGAAGGCTGTGGACCAGGTGGGGCGGATTACGATTTCATCATCATCGACTGTCCGCCGTCTTTAAACACACTGACCATCAACGCGATGTGCGCGGCAGATACGGTGCTGAAAGTGCCAATCCAGTGTGAGTATTATGCGCTGGAAGGACTTTCTCAGCTGATGAACACCGTGGAGCTGGTGAGAGACCGGCTGAATCCGAATCTTGAGATTGAGGGCGTGGTTTTCACGATGTACGATGCGAGAACGAATCTTTCTCTTCAGGTAGTGGAAAATGTGAAGGCAAATCTTGATCAGAAAATTTACAAGACCATCATTCCGAAGAAACGATGCGTCTGGCTGAGGCACCCCAGCTATGGAATACCCCATCACAAATACGATGCAAGATCGACAGGAGCGGAGAGTTATCGTCTGCTGGCGGAAGAAGGTGATCAACAGAATGAGGAAGAATGGTAAGAAAGAACGGACTGGGGAAAAAGGACTGACAGCCTGATCCCTTCAACAGGTCATAAAAAAAGCAGCGCCTGCCAAACCGGAAGTAAAAAAGAAGTGGTTTGTGGAGAAGGTCATCAAAAAAGAAGAAGTGATGGTCAAGATTACCGAGGTGGAGCCAACCGGGAACAGCCGCGTAAAAATTTCAACGAGGATGCTCTTCTGGAGTTGGCTGATTCCATCAAACAGTTTGGTATCATTCAGCCGCTGGTTGTCCAGAAACAGGATGATTACTATGAGATCATCGCCGGAGAGCGGAGATGGAGAGCCGCAAAGCTGGCCGGCTTTAAAGGAAGTTCCTGTCATCATCAAAAATTATACGGCAGGAGAGAGTGGAGATCGCGCTGATCCGAGAACATTCAGCAGGAAGACTTGAACCCCATCGAGGAAGCGATGGCCTTCAAACGTCTTCTGACCGAGTTTGATCTGAAGCAGGACGAGCTGGCAGAGCGGGTTTCCAAGAGCCGTACCGCAGTTACCAATTCCATGCGTCTTCTCAAACTGGATGAGCGGGTGCAGCAGATGGTGGTGGATGAAAAAATTTCCACCGGCCATGCGAGAGCCCTTCTGGCCGGGGGACAAAAAGGAGCAGCAGGCCAATCTGGCAAACAAGATCTTTGATGAAAAAACTCAGCGTCAGGGAGACTGAGAGGCTGATGAAGAATCTCCAGAAAGAAAAAAAGACAAAAAAGATCAAAAAGGCAGAGAATGAGTTCATTTACAAAGGGAATCGAAGAGAAAATCAAGATGATCCTGGGAACCAAGGTCACAGTAAATCATAAGAAGAATAATAAAGGAAGAATAGAGAGTCGAATATTATTCCAATGAGGAACTGGAACGAATCATGGATCTTCTGGTCGATTCATCAGGAAGCCTGACAACTAACCGAAGAAAAAGAGGGATAATAAATGGAAAGCAGTATTTTCGACGCGATCGGTATTGACCCGGGGATCATTATTTTTTGTGCTGGGCGTCCTTCTGATCGTCCTGATCTATATGATAAAAAATCTCCATGAAAATGAGTCGATTTATGAAAAAGTATAAGATGTTCATGGAGGCATGGATGGCGCTTCCCTGGAACGCGCTTTTGCGGCCCGTTTAATCAGATGGATATTCTGGAGGAGAACAGCCGGAATCATATGGAAGAGATCCGGAAGATCAAAGAGGTACAGAATATTACACTGAACAAGGTGGCTATCGTGAAGTACGATGCCTTCAAGGAAATGGGTGGAAAGCTCAGTTTGCCCCTGGCCATGCTGGACAAGGAAAACAATGGTTTCGTCATGAACGCCATCCACAGCAGCGACGGCTGTTATACTTATGTGAAGGAGATTGTGAAGGGAGAATCCTATGTGGTTCTCGGCGAGGAGGAGAAGGAAGCTCTCCGCCAGGCCGTGAACTCCCATAACGAACTGGAGCGGTAAAACCTGAAAAGACCGGAAAATAAGCAAAAAGGTGCTTTACGCGAACTGAAAAATAGGGTATGATAGAACTCGGCGGATGATTTGTTCGCCGAGTTTTTATTTACAGCGGAGATTTTTCTCTGACTGGATCGAAGAAAGGAATAGAAGAAATGCTGGATATTAAATTTGTCCGGGAAAATCCGGAAATCGTAAAACAGAATATTCGTAATAAATTTCAGGATAAAAAAGCTCCATCTCGTAGATGAAGTGATCGAGCTGGATAAAAAGAACCGTGAGATCAAACAGGAAGTAGAGGCTCTTCGTGCTTCCAGAAACAAACTTTCCAAAGAGATCGGCGCTCTGATGGCTCAGAAGAAAAAAGAAGAGGCAGAAGAGGTCAAAAGCAGGTTGCCAGCCAGGCTGACCGCATGAACAGCTCTCCGGAGGAAGAGAAGAAGGTGGAGGAAGAGATCCGCACCAGAATGATGGTCATTCCGAACATCATCGATCCTTCCGTACCGATCGGTAAAGATGACAGCGAGAACGTGGAGATCCAGAAATACGGCGAGCCCGTTGTTCCGGGCATGGTCTCCGCGTCAGAAGAAATACTTTGAGGTAGGAAGCTGCTCCAATCTGGGAGATGCTCAGGCAAGACGTCTGAAGATCCGCATAAAGGGAAAAGATGGCAGGAAGTATTTTGCACATACATTAAATAATACAGTAGTTGCTCCGCCACGTATGCTGATCGCATGAAGACAGAGCAGGGAGCTGGAGATGTTCTCAATCTGGTTTTGCCGGACCGCCAGGCAGAGCAACGGAACTGCGTTTATTTTCCGCTGGAACCGGCGAGATGGATAAAAACCTTCCATCAGGAGTATTATTTCCCGTATTTCCGGGAACCGGAGTGACCTCAAGTGATGAAAAAAGCATGGCAGCCAGGGAGTCTTTTGCGGGCGTCATGGAAGATGCCAGAGTGGGTGTTTCTCTGATCTTTTATGTGCAGAATGCAGTGGCTTATAAGAAGGCCTGCGTCGATCAGATCTTCTGAATCAGCCGGTCAGCACTACATTTTCCGGACTTTCCGACAAGGGAGATTCTTCTCCCGATCTGCAAGAAACGAAGAGCAGCTGCAGAGCGACCGGGCTGTTTCAAGAGGAATAAACTCATTGCAGCCGCCAGAAAAGGCGACGAGGAGGCCATCGAGCCTGACGCTGGAGGATATGGACACATACACCATGATCTCCCAGCGGATCCCAGGAGGAGGATCTTTTCACGGTGATTGATACCTTTATGATGCCCTACGGAACGGAGTGCGACCTGTACCAGATCATGGGTGAAATCAAAAAATGTGGAGTCTGCAGTCAATGAATATACCGACGAAACTGTACTATGACACTTTCCTGCAACGATATGATTTTGACATCTGTATCAACCAGAAGGATCTTCTGGGCGAGCCGGAGGAAGGCAGACGGTTGGGTGAATTTGAGTTCGATTCTGTTATGTGATGTCACAATTAAGGGGACATGCGTTTTGGAAAAGGCGATAGATTCATATCAAAAATTTCATCATATAAGATTGATTCAGCTGACGCAAGTCAGTTTTAAATCATAAAATCCAATGCCGTTGAAATGGCTGAAAACCTTGATTTTAAGCCAAAAATCCGGTATTTGTCCTGTTAGTTTAATGGATAGAACAAGTGCCTCCTAAGCACTAGATGTGGGTTCGATTCCCGCACGGGACGTCCTATCAAAAGCGGAATGTATTAGAAAAATTTCTAATATAATTTCCGCTTTTTTGTTTTTCAAGTGGAAAATGGAATGGAATATCAGCTAATACGGAAAGAATCCTATTAGCCGCTGTCTAATAAAACGCACTGCTGGTATAATAGCTGGAAATAAATCGAAATTCTAATAAAAGAGAAAAAGCCAGCTGTTTATTTGAGAAAGTGGATGTAAATTCAAGCTCAGATAAGAAAAAAGAGGAAGGGAAATATCCGGCGGTAAGTTATTAGGTGTGAATACAATAGAATCTTTGCTTAGTGAGAACTAAGGTCAACAGTAAGCCTGTTTGGATCAGATTTCAAAAAGAAATCTATCTTGACAGGCTTTTTTTCTGTTGCAGATAAGAAATGGAGGAAAGATATGGATACAGTGGATACACGAAGTGCATCAGTTCAGAAAATGGCGAAAAATTATAGAGATTCAGCTGGAACGTCTGCGGACCTTTAAAACCCTCCGTTTAAGATTTGGATGGATCAGGAAATGATTCGGCTCAGTGCGAGTGTTGAGAAATACGGAATCATAAATCCACTGATTGTACGACCGATTCCAGATGGTGTTTATGAGATTATCTCCGGACACAGAAGAAAGGCAGCTGCTGAAAAGTTTGGTTACAGGAAGGTGCCGGTCATTATCAGAGTCATGTCAGATGATGAAGCAGTAATTAATATGGTGGATTCCAATTTACAGAGGCAGCAGATAACATTCAGTGAAAAGGCTTTTTGCTTATAAGATGAAGAATGAAGCTATGAAGCGAACCGGAGGAAGAAGAAAAAGTAGCCAGTCTGACTACCCGTTGAAAGGAAAAAAGACAGTAGAAATCATTGGTGAAGAATTTGGTGACAGCGCAAAACAGGTACAGCGGTATCTGAAACTAACGGATTTGATTCCTGAGTTACTGGAAAAGCTGGATAACGGTGAACTTTCATTTAACCCGGCTGTGGAACTTTCGTATTTAACGATAGAGGAACAACAGGAATTTATAGATGCTATGGAGTATACACAGGCAGTTCCATCCATTTCCCAGGCACAGAGAATGAAGAAATTAAGCCGGGAGAAAAAGCTGACGGGAACAAAAATGAGAGAGATCATGGGTGAGATCAAAAAGGGAAATTACCAGAGTGATGTTTAACAACGAACAGTTGTATCGGTATTTTCCGAAATCATATACCCCGGCAGAAATGAAAGAAGAGATACTGAGCATGTTAAATCAATGGAAACCGCAGAAAATGGCAGTAAAATAGGAGGAAAATTATGTGTAGAGTAATCGCAATATCAAACCAGAAAGGTGGAGTTGGAAAACCACCACAACCGTAAATCTTGGAATTGGACTTGCTAGACAGGGAAAGAAAAGTGTTGCTGATTGATGCAGATCCACAGGGGAGCCTTACAGCAAGTCTTGGTTATGTAGAACCGGACGAAATAGGAACTACACTTGCCACAATTATGATGGCTATCATCAATGAAAAAAGAATTTGAGATCACAGATGGTATTCTGCATCATAAAGAAAAATGTAGATCTGCTTCCGGCAAATATTGAATTATCTGCATTGGAAGTAACAATGGGGAATGTGATGAGCAGAGAACTGATTATGAAGGAATATATTGAGGCTGTGAGAACGAATTATGACTATATCTTGATTGACTGTATGCCAAGCCTGGGACTAATGACAATCAATGCACTGGTAGCTGCGGATTCCGTGTTGATTCCAGTACAGGCAGCTTACCTTCCGGTGAAAGGGCTTCAGCAGCTGATACATACGATTGCAATGGTAAAGAAGCGGCTGAACAGGCAGCTGATATTTGAAGGAATCCTTCTTACAATGGTAGATTTCCGAACAAACTATGCAAAAGGATGTGGCAGGTAAAGTGCGTGAAGCTTATGGAGAAAAAGATAGAGATTTTTGACACGGTGATTCCTATGTCAGTGAAAGCAGCTGAAACAAGTGCAGAAGGTGTCAGTATCTTTTCCCATTGCTTGAATGGAGAAGTGGCGAAAGCATATGAGACGATTGCAGAGGAGGTATTAAGAAATGAAGAGTAAAAGTGCAGACAAAATAAAAGATGCCCAGTATAGATGAACTGCTGGGAGTGTCCGGTGAGGAAAAGTGCAACAGATATTGAGATTAGCAGAATACATAGCTTTGCAAATCATCCATTTAAAGTTTTGGATGATGATAAGATGGATGACCTGGTAGAGAGTATTAAACAGAATGGTGTGCTGACACCTGTTTTAGTAAGGCCAGATAAGAATAATAGTTATGAGATGATATCCAGGCATCGGAGAATGCACGCTGCAATAAAAGCTGGATTGGAAACAATACCAGCCATTGTGCGGGATATGGACGATGATGATGCCATTAGTAGTAATGGTAGATGCTAATATTCAAAGAGAAGAATTGTTCCCAAGTGAAAAGGCATTTGCATATAAAATGAAAATGGATGCGATGAAAAGACAGGCAGGCAGAAATGATAAATAATTCCACCCAAAAATGGGTGGAATTTGAAACGGCAGAATTGATTGGAAAAGAAACCGGGAAAGTAAAAATACAATCAGAAGATTTATTCGTTTGACGGAAACTCATTCCAAATTCTTGATTATGTAGACAAGAAACGGCTGCCCTTTACCGTTGCGGTTGACATTTCCTATATTGACAAAGAGATTCAAACATGGTTATTTGAATACATCAAGGAAAATGGTACGGTTAAAGCAGTTCAGGTAGCAGCAGCACTTGAAGTAGGACCGATGACGCAGGCGAAAATGATCTCCATACTGGTAAACAGTCAGCCTGGCAGGAAGCAGGAACAGAAAATCACGTTATCAGAGAAAAAAAACTGAGAAATTTCTTCTCTGAAAATATACGGCAGAGGATATGGAAAAGTGTAATTCTGGAACTTCTGGATCAATGGAAAAGAGGTGAGATAACAGTATGAATTTTGAATACTATTATGGCACTCAGGCTGATCAGTTCAGTTTTATCCGATTCCAAGAATATTATTATTAGATGAAGCATTTTCCGCACTGTCTTTATCAGCTAAAGTCCTTTACTCGGTACTTCTGGACAGAATGGGACTCTCAATGAAAAATAAATGGCTTGATGAAGAAAACAAGGTGTACATTATCTATCAGATCACGGAGATACAAAGTGATTTGGGATTCTCTAAGAAAAAAAAAATGGATTATCTCACAGAATTGGAGAAAATTGGACTGATTGAAAAGAAAAAGAGAGGATTTGGATTGCCGAACATTATATATGTTAAGAGCTTTATGGCACATCAGAGTAGTCAAAGAAGTAATGAAATGGGAACTTCACAGGAAAAAAGATGTGGTACATAGAAGTATCGAAAGGGGAACTCCTGAGGTGATGAATAAGCACCTCAGAGGTGCCGAAACAGATACCTCAGAAGTGCCCAAAAACGGACTTCAAGAGGTTCCAAAAACGGTACCGCTATATAATAAGACTTATATGAATTATAATAATCAGAGCAATATGAAATCGAATCATATCAAATCAGATGGCGATAGGATTCGATGTGATCAAAAAGAACAGACAATCAATGCTTATGCTGAATTGGTAAAGAAAAATATTGATTTTGATGTTTTACTGCATACATACAGCAGAGAGCAGGATTTGGTAGAAGAAATATATCAGCTGATTCTGGAGACCGTTCAAACTGAAAAGGATATGATACGGATCGCCGGCGAATATTATCCGGCAGGCTTTGTGAAGGGAAAATTACTGAAACTGAATTATTCGCATATCGAGTATGTGCTGGAGTGCATGGATAAAAAAATACTACGAAAGTCAGAAACATAAAACAGTATTTGCTGGCTGCTTTATTTAATGCACCATCAACGATTGGAAGTTATTATAAAGCAGCGGTAAATCACGACATGCCACAGTACGCAAACTGAAGGAGGTACTTATGATTGTTTTAAGAATGGCAGGAAAAATTTTATTGTTACCGGTGTGGTTATTATTAGCCACTGCCCATTTACTGGTAAAGATCGCAGTTGAAATATACTGCATCGGCAAAGGGATTGTCAATCTCATTCTGGGTTTTATGCTGATTGGAACACTG